>WBZU01000979.1_pt1 | contig 22858 bp, 14 predicted proteins | sample 5204311 | NCBI WGS metagenome assembly WBZU01 (sample SAMN12344359, study PRJNA552823) | activated sludge metagenome | biome: Activated sludge suspended growth; feature: Nitrification reactor; material: Wastewater; isolation source: activated sludge from nitrification reactor of wastewater... | reverse complement strand
GACAAAACTTTTATGCGCAATTCTGGTGCAAATGATTGGCGTTTTAGCTGGACACAACTTTGTTGCAATCAACAAAACATGTTACCTAACACTACTTATGATGTAGAAGTAGCAAGTTATGCAGGTGGTGTATGGAGTGCTTATGGACCTGTATGTAAAATTACAACCGGCGCTTCTGTTCCTAGGTTAACCGCAACAAATTTTGATGATTACTTTGATATTCAATCAGCATCTAACAAAGTCATTGTCTACCCGAATCCTCTAATGGCAGATCAACCTTTTTCGATTGAATTTGATGGAATTTCAAGCGATGAACAATCAATTCAATTTTCGATTTATAACACGATTGGCCAAAAAGTTTATGCTGCAAATGTTATTGTTGAAAATGAGAAGCGTATTTTAATGCAACCTGAAGTACAACTCAGTTCGGGAGTATACATAGTGGAAGCCGCTATGGATGGGGAATTTTACAGAATGAAATTTATCGTCAAGTAAGAGCTTATGTGTAACTAGATAAACACGAATTATTTTTTTACCTACTCTAAAAATTTCAGTTGTTGCATTATTTTACTTACAATGTAAGTAGTATTATTAACTCGTATGAAAGTAGCTATAATTCTTTCTTAAATTCCTATCCGGACAATTTGTTGAACCATTGCTAACATAAAATGGCATTCAATAAAATATTAGTAAAAAAAACAACCTGCTCCATTGCTGAAACAGGTTGTTTAAACTTAACACATGAAAAAAATCTACCAAATCTTTACGCGGTCCTTATCGGCAACATACATTTTATCACCTTCTTTTACACCAAATGCATCATAAAAAGGTTGAAAATTGCTTAACGGTCCAAGTGTACGGAATTTACCAGGCGAGTGCGGATTAGTTTGCAACTGACGCTTTAATGCTTCATCGCGATATAAACCACGCCATACTTGTGCATAATTTAAAAAGAAGCGTTGTTCAGGTGTGAACCCGTCAATTTTTTCTTTCTCCTTACCTGCTAATGCTTTTTGCAAGGCAGCATATGAAATACTTACACCTCCTAAATCGGCAATGTTTTCGCCTTGAGTTAAAGATCCATTTACATGCATTGTATCAATAGCTACATAATTATTAAATTGTTTAACAATGCCTGAAGTACGTTCTTTAAATTTTGCCTTGTCTTCAACAGTAAACCAATTATTTAAATTTCCTTTTGCATCATACTGGCTACCTTCATCATCAAATCCATGTGTAATTTCATGTCCGATAACGGCACCAATTCCACCATAATTAAAAGCATCATCTGCATTTTCATCAAAAAACGGGAACTGCATAATTCCACAAGGGAATACAATTTCATTTTTACTTGGATCGTAATAAGCATTCACAGTTTGAGGACTCATAAGCCATTCGGTGCGATCAACCGGTTTTCCTAATTTGTTTAGGTTGCGCATAAATAAAAACTCTTGCGCATTCATTACATTTTGTACATAAGATTCACGCTTAATTTCCAAGCTTGAATAATCTCTCCAAGTATCCGGGAAACTTAATTTGCGATCAATGGCTGCTAATTTTTCCAATGCTTTGCTACGTGTTTCAGGACTCATCCATTCCAATTGTGATAAACGTTCTTTGTAGGCACTCATTAAATTATCAACCAATTCGTTGATACGCTTTTTAGCATTTGCACTAAAATGTTTTGCAACATACAACTGACCTAAAGCTTCTCCAATTGCAGCATCGGTTTCACGCAAAGCACGTTTCCAACGAGGCTTCATCTCTTTAGCTCCAGTTAAGGTCTTTCCATAAAAATCAAAATTTTGTATAACAAAATCATCGCTCAAATAATCAGCATAGCTATTCAACAAATTCCATTTTACATAAGCTTTAAGCACCGGCATTGGTGTGCTCTTAATTTGCTTGTCAACAGCCTTTAAGAATTCAGGTTGTGATACTACTAATTCAGTAATTGCAGGAAATCCATTGGCTGTGAAATAAGCTTTCCAATCAAATGAAGGAGTTAATTTTACTAATTCTTCCACCGTCATTTTATGGTAATTAGCTTCCGGATCTCTTTGTTCAACGCGAGTTTTAGAAGCCTTTGCTAACTCCGTTTCAAGTTTCATAATCGCCATTGCATCAGCAGCAGCTGACTTTTCATCTTGTCCTGCTAGCACAAGTGTACTTTTCACATGCGCCAAATAAGCCTCCTGTATTGCTTTTGATTCAGCATCTGTTTTTGTATAATAATCACGGTCAGGCAAACCCAATCCGGCTTGATAAATTTGAACAATCAACTCATCACTCTTCTTAGCATCCTGGTTTACAAATGCTGCGAAAAATGAACCGCTTCCGGTTTTATGTAAATGAGCAATTTCAGCAACTAATTCAGCCGATGTTTTTATTGCATCAATTTTTGCTAATTCTGCTTCAAGTGGTTTTACACCTTCGGCATTTAGTTTCACTGAATCCATTGCAACCGCGTAAAAATCTCCTACTTTTTGTTCAATACTTCCCGGTTTCGCATTTTTATTTGAAGCTGCTTCATCAAGTAGTATGTGCAAGTTCTTTTTAATGTTATCATTTAACATATCAAAACTACCCCAGCGAGATTCAGATGCGGGAATTTCTCCTTTTTTTAACCATCCCCCATTGGCATATTGATAAAAATCATCACCTGGTTTTACTGTGGTATCAAAGTTTGCTTTATCAAAAGCCACAAATCCTGAGGTTTCGGCATTCTCCTTTTTAGATTCGGTGCCACATGCCATTAATAATACGCTTGCAACTGCACTTAAAGCGATGAATGATTGTGAAATTTTTTTGTTCATTTTTTTAATTTAAGATTTTGAAATTAACTGTACTAAAATCCTTCTTTATGCTTCAAAAAAGGGTCAGCGAAGATAAAAATATTTTTTCCTTTACGATGCAATTATTCTACTTCTAACAATTTTTCACTTTCGGTGTAAATCAAATAACTAGATACTGCCGAATGCCCCATTTGGCGTAGTATTGAAACATAATTTCGCAACTGAGTTTTGTGCTTTTCAAGTTGAACACCGGTTTTATAATCCAATACAACAACTTTTTCAGGATAAAAAACTACTCTATCTGGTCTATAGGTTTTGGTACTTGGTAAAAGTAGTTCAGCTTCCATTTTTACATTTAATCCGGGTGCGAAAAAAGGAGAAATGTTGGCATTGTTTAATAAGGATGTTAGCTTGATAGATATAATCTGTGATTCGTGTTGAGTAATCATACCAGTTTGTAACAGTTGATCAATTGCACTCGAAAGGTGAGCAGAATCAGGCATTAACGCTAAAGCCGAATGTATTAAATTCCCATATGCCACTTCGTCTTTGTTTGCTTGTTCATCAGCTGAAACTACAGAAGCATCGCTTAGTCGTAAACGCTTACGCCAATCACTGTTGTTACTGCCTTTCAAATAAGCTATGGTTAGTGCATCGGGTGAAGTGTCAACACTCACTTTTTTCTGGAATGTTCCAAAAGTGTAGCTTAATTCAGTTTCATTCCAAAGTGCAGTATGCTTAAGGTAATTTACATAATAGTTTGCAACTTTTTTATTTCCTACCGGTAATTCACAAATAATGTACAGGCGATTGATTGCTCTTGTAAATGCTACATAAAGTACATTTAGTTTATCCAGTTCCTTTTTACTGGTTTCGGCTTCATATAAATTGCGGTATTCAGTATCTTTAAGCGAACTCAATGGCAACAAAGCAGTGCTTAGTTCCGGAACTTCCTTATGCTGAAAATCCACCCATAAAGTCTCTCTTGAATTGCTCTCCATCCAATTGGCAAATGCAAAAATAACTACCGGAAACTCGAGCCCTTTTGATTTATGCACCGTCATAATATTCACCGCATTTAAACCTTCGGGTATAACAATAGAAAGCTTTTGTTTCTTAGTTTCCCACCAAGTTAAAAAGTCGGGAATGCTAGCTGTATTTTGAGAAGCAAACTGATGCACTGCATCTAAAAAGAATACTAAATATGGATCGGCCGGTTGGTTTAAACTAAACAAACGCAGCAAGGTTTCACATAATTCATACAGTGGTAACTGATTTAATTTAGAAGGATTCCATCCGGGATACTTATCCTTCATAAAATTCTTAAAAAAATCATCTTCTTTAAAATGATTACTTATATCGCTCTTTGCAGTTGTGTCTAATTTCAATAAATAATGCATTATCACTGTGCGCGCAATCGCATTGGTTGATTGGTGCAATAAAGAAAGACATGCAATTAATAAATTTACCTCAGTTGATGAACTTACCAAAAGCGATTCTTTACTGATTACCGCTATTCCTTTTTCCAATAAGAATTTCGCAAGTATAATCCCATCTTTGTTAGTACGACACAATAAGGTAATATCACCCAATTCATATCCCTCTTCAAGCACCTGATGAATAGTATCGAATACACGTTTACAAATTGCTGCAGATGCATTAAGTTCCTCTTCCGTAGCGTAAACAAACTGAAAGTTTACTATTCCACCGGTATTTTTCGCATCGTATTTTTGTTCAAGTGAAGCATAGATTTCTTTTAAATTGTTAGGTAAGCCTGAATGTTGGATACTGTATGCAAAAAAGTTATTATTGAACTCAACAATTTCTCGCTTACTTCTACGATTTTGCGTTAAAAATTTTTCTTCAAAATTTCTGGTAAAAATTGCTTCGCGCTCTTGCAATAATGGATATTTGTTGCTTTCAAAAAATTTAGGAAGCATCGAAAACTGCTCAACTTCACCTCCACGCCAGCGATAAATTGCTTGCTTCCCATCTCCAACTATCATACTGAACTCATTTATGGAAAGTGAGTTTTCGAGCAAGGGTATAAAATTTTGCCATTGCAGTACAGATGTATCTTGAAACTCATCAATAAGGTAATTTTTGTACTTCTCTCCTATACGCTCATAAATAAAGGGCACAGGCTCATTTAAAACAATATTGGAAATTTTTTTATTAAATTCAGAAATATGTAAAAGGCTATTCTCACGCTTAATTTCTTCACACAATTTATCCAGTTCATTCAACAAACTCATCCCATAACTATTCCTATACAATGCTTTAAATACAGTGTAAGTTGAGTGCTCTAGCTCAATAATTTTTTGAGTCGTAGTAAACAAATTTCTTAATTCAACTTTGTATCGCTCAATTTTTTCACGTGCTTCAAGGCTTGATTTCTCTGAATACCATTTATCTGAAGCTGCATTTTTGAGATGCGTTGCAGTAGGAATATATTTATCAGTAGCAACAACTGAGAGGTAGATGAAATACTTACCCAATCCTGCGTTTGCTCCGCCTGAAAGATCGCTGAGTTTGATTTCATTTTGAGCCAATATATCCAGTGCTTGCTGACCGGCTTTTTGTAATGCATTCTCAAAATCTGTTGTGAATCGATAAATTTTACTTCTGATTTTTTCAAAATCTTCCAACTGCAAAGGCTTCAGTTTTTTAATAAACCCAATTGCTTGCTCCTTCAATAAATCACGCGAAAAATCAAGTAAATCTTGTTCTATTCTCCAATTCTTTTCGCTATCCACCTTTTGAAGAATAAAATCAATCAATGTGCGCGTTAACGCTTCATCACTTCCAACTTTTGCCAACAATCGGTCGATGGCAGTTTGAAGCAATAAATCGCTTTCCATTTCTACCATAAAATTAAATGGGACTTGCAAGTCGAATGCGAAAGTTCGCAGTACCTTATGCACAAACTTATCGATGGTGCTAATTGCTACATCGGAGTAATTGTGCAACATCGAACGCAAAACAGCTTCACATTTAATTTTTATCAATGGTTCTGATAGCTGCAATTCATTTTTAAGATCTTGCAATAAATAGTAAGAAGATCCTTGTGTTTTTGCACTGTCAGAAATAGCTATTAAGGCATCAATTACCCGTTCCTTCATTTCGGCAGCAGCCTTGTTGGTGAAGGTAATCGCTAAAATATTTTTATACCGAGTATCGGATTTAGCCTGTAAACTTATTTTGAGGTATTCCTTAACCAAGGCATAGGTTTTACCCGAACCTGCAGAAGATTTATATACTACAAAACTCAAACCTATAAATTTTCTAAAGGGGTAATTACTCCATTTTCGTTTTTATAACACTTCAGTTTATCTTTAAACATGGAAGATTTATAAATTGATTTTCCAAGCAACATTCTTGCGCACTCCTGAATCCCTTCAATTATGCTGGGATGCGGATGCAACATGTGCCCCAACTCTTCAATACCTTTATTCATGTATATTAATAATGCTACTGCTTGAATCGCACTTGAAGCATGCTCTCCAACCGCTCGCATACCCAATATGCGCATTTCATCGTCATTACTAACAAGGATTTTAAAAAAACCGGTCGTTTTGCGCATGGCAATTGCTCGTGTAATCGTACTATAATCAATCTTTGCAACTTTATAATTGATGCCTTGCCTTACAGCTTCCTGTTCTCCCAAACCTACCGATGCAACTTCAGGATTTAAGAACATAATGGTGCTGATATTTTTATATACTAGGGCACGAGGCATTTTTCCAAACATACGTACAACAGCATGTCTTGCTTCACGTTCACCCACATTAACCAAGGCAATTTCGGCTGTTAAATCGCCGGCAACAAAAATATTTTCAACGGTAGTTTGAGTATCCTTATCCCAAATACTTCCACGTTCGGTTACCTTCACTCCTACTTCCTCCAAACCCAAATTTTCGATATTGGCTACTCTACCAACCGAAAGTAAAGCTTTCTCTACCCGCAAAACTTCAGCTGTTCCATCTGTGTACTTTAATTCGTATTCAACTTCACCATCCTTAATTTCCATTCTAACTAAGGAGGAGTTTTTGTGTATCACCACTCCATTCTTCTCCATGTTCATACTCACCATTTCACTCACATCGGTATCTTCAAAGGGCAATATACGATCAGCTTTGTCAATTATGTAAACTTTAGTTTTTCCGAAATTTGAAAAAATGGTAGCAAATTCACACCCAATAACACCGGCACCTAAAATAACCATGCTCCTAGGGAAATCAGTCATTTTATCAATGTCATCACTAGTAATAATAGTTTTCCCGTCAAGCGGAATGTTGGGCAATTTTCGTGGACGACTTCCCGTAGCCAATAAAATAAAATCTGCTGTAATAAACTTGGTCTCTCCGTTGTGCTTTACTATTGATACTTCATGCTTAGTAATGAGTTTTGCTGTACCTCTTTCGAGATAGAGTAAACGTTGCCGTGCTTCCTTTTTAAGTAGTGTAAGGTGCACGTCCATTTGAAATTTTTTTTCGTACACAGCTTCATCAACGACTGATTTTAAAGTATCAAATTTTACTTCAAACGAAGGAATTTCAGAACGTATAGCAGAAATTTTTTGCGAATACTCCCACATGGTTTTAGACGAAAGTGCTCCATTAAATAAGCCCGCACCACCAATACGGTCACGCTCTACCAGCAATACTTTTTTTCCGAAATCAATGGCACGCATAGCAGCGGCATATCCACTTGCTCCGCCACCAATTACACATAAATCATAGTGTTCGGTTTGCTCCATATTATTAGTGAATTATTGAAAGTGATGAACAACGAAAGTAAGAAAATAAGTGACAATTAAATGTAAAAACACGAGTAGGCAGTAGTCATATTATAGCATCCTTCAAAGTAAATATTTTCCCTACTTTTATACTCTTCAAAAACCAAACTATAACAATATGAAATTTTTTATTGACACCGCAAATCTTGCTCAAATAAAAGAAGCTCAGGAATTGGGCGTATTAGATGGCGTAACAACAAACCCATCCCTAATGGCAAAGGAAGGCATTAGTGGCACAGATAATATTTTGAAACATTACGTGGATATATGCAACATAGTTGACGGAGATGTTAGTGCCGAAGTAATCGCCACAGATTACAAAAACATCATTAAGGAAGGTGAAAACCTGGCCGCTTTGCACCCTCAAATTGTGGTTAAAGTTCCTATGATAAAAGACGGTGTAAAAGCTATTAAATACTTTTCTTCCAAAGGAATTAAAACCAATTGTACACTGGTTTTTTCATCCGGGCAAGCCTTATTGGCAGCAAAAGCGGGTGCCACTTATGTTTCACCCTTTATTGGAAGATTGGATGATATTTCTTACGATGGATTGGAATTAATCGAATCAATTGTTCACATTTACCGCATGTATGGCTTTCAAACACAAGTTTTGGCTGCATCCATCCGTCATACTATTCACTTGCTTAAGTGTGCCGAATTGGGTGCTGATGTTGCTACTTGCCCATTAAATGTAATAACTGCCTTGTTAAAACATCCTCTTACAGATAGCGGTTTAGCTACCTTTTTAGCCGATTATGCCAAAACCAATACAAAGTAGTTTAACCTAAATGAATCGTGGCCTTTTACTCCAGTAATTTTGATAAAAAATTATTCCATAAAGTGCTCGTAAGGCAATTCAAAAAATTGCTCGACGAAGATGACTTTGTAAGTTCTGCCGAAGATCATTTTACCGAAAAACTCAATGAATTAATACAAGCACCTTCCAACGAAAAAAAAACTGCGTTTGTTCAAGAATTGTTGCTGCTACTCGACTCTGTAAGTGAAACCTATGAGCAGTTCGACCATGTTTTGTCAATAAAAAGTAAGAACCTTGAATTGAGTTCAATTGAACTCATTGCTGCCAACAATAAATTGGCAAAATACAACACCAACATTACCCGATCTATTGTAAATTTAAAAAGCGGTATACTTGAGTTGCTTGGCAATAAAGACAAAGAAGATATTTCTATGGCCGATTTTGAACTCGAAGATTTGGCAGAATTAGTTCAAAAATTAATCACGAAAAATAGTGCCGCCGAAAAAAATTTAAAGCGAAGTAATAAACAATTAAAACTTCAAAGGGAAGAGCTCGAACTTAAAAATCGAGATATTTTGGAAGGTATCGAATATGCCCGTCAAATCCAAAATACTTTGCTTACAGATAGTGAAGTGTTGGGCAAATTTTTTTCCGATTCATTCGTTCTCAATTTACCGAAAGAAATAGTATCCGGCGATTTTTTTTGGTTGCATCATCAAGCGCATAAATTAATTATTGCTGTTGCCGATTGCACAGGACACGGTGTTCCAGGAGCATTTACATCCATCATATCGAACATGGTATTGAATGAAATTGTGGCTGTTAACAACACACTTCAGCCATCCGAAATACTTGGTAAATTACATCAACGCATCATTCATATTTTTAAAATGAATGAACACAATGCACATTCGCACGAAGGTTTGGATATTGCTTTGTGTGTGATTGATTTTGAAAACGATCGCTTGCAATTTGCCGGAGCCGGACGACCTTTAATTTTAGTGCGGAACCAAGAAATGAAATTGCTCAAAGGAACTAATCAATCGGTTGGAGGTTTTATTTCATTGGAGGATATTAACTACAAAACACACGAAATTTCACTCGAAGATGGTGATATGATTTATTTGTTTTCGGATGGATTTGCTGATCAGTTTGGAGGAGCAAGCGGATCTAAATTTTCATCTAAACGATTTCAATTGCAACTTCTAGAAATGGCTCCTCAAAATTGCAAACAGCAATATTCTACTTTGTTACAACAACACATAGATTGGAAAACAGGGTACAATCAATTAGATGATATACTGGTCCTGGGTTTTCGTTATCAAATAAACTAACATGCTACTTCCTATTCATCCCAAAAATCCCAATCCGCGAAATGTGCGCATTGTGCTTGATTGCCTGCAAAACGGAGGGGTTGTGATTTATCCAACCGATACTGTGTATGGAATGGGTTGCGACATCTACAATACAAAAGCAGTGGAACGAATTTGTAGGATAAAAGGAGTCAAACCTGAAAAATCTAATTTCTCCTTTATTTGTTCCGACCTTAGTCACATATCTGAGTACGCAAAAAATCTTGATACGCCCACCTACAAAGTAATGCGTAAAGCATTGCCTGGTCCGTTTACCTTTATTTTAGAAGCCAATAGTAATGTCCCTAAATTATTTAAAAGCTCAAAAAAAACAGTTGGAATTCGAGTGCCCGATAATACTATTTGTCTTGAGTTGGTAAAAGAATTAGGCAATCCTATTATGAGCACTTCTATTCACGATGAGGATGAAATTATTGAATATACTACCGATCCTGAGTTAATCCATGAAAAATATAAAGACATTGTTGATATAGTGATTGATGGCGGCTATGGAAATCAAGAACCCTCCACAATTGTTGACTGTTCTAAAGGAGGTTTTGAAATTATTCGTCAAGGAATTGGAAGGTTGGAGGAGTTTTTATAATCAATTAAATGCCACAACTAAAAGCTCCATTCTCGCTAACACTGTAGCAACTGATATTATTTTTCTTACAATATTTTTTCCACCAATTAATTCCAAAGGTCGAATTACTTGAGTCTAAAATTATACGCTTAGCCAAAAATTTTTGAGTGGAAGTGTTACTTGGCAAAACTTTATTATCCGATACCAAAACAAAATCCAATGTTCCCAGTTTGCTGAGCTGGTATAACTCAGTAGCTGAAAAACGATTTATAGCAAATAGCCGGGTGTTTTTAAATTGTACAACATTTCCTTTGGCACACAAAAATTTGGTAGTTATTCCGCTTTTTAAAGATTGCTGCGAATTTAGAACAGAGTTTTTTATTCCCAATTCCCACCAATTTGGCTTTATGTGAAAAAGCAACTTTCCATCATTTTGCATCAACTCCACGTTGCTGATTAAGTAATTACTTTGCCCCACAATAAAATCAATGGCACTATGTTTTTTGATGTTATATACTACCAGTTTACATTGCCTTAGTTGATGATGTTTTGCATAGCTTAGTAACCCAATAAACATTCCCAATGAAAGTAATCCTACTTTTAAAAACGGAATGCGTTGAAACATCAAAAAAATACTAAAGCCAAACAATGCTCCATAAATTGATAAAGCTTGGTAAGCACTAAATGGAATTCCGTTGATTGTTGAAAAAGGCAGCTCCTGAAAAAAAGTAACCGAGAAATTAAGGACGGTTAGCGAAACACTTAAAATTTTACACACAAAAAGTGAAAGTAGTTTTATCTTTGAAACCATACAAACTGCTACACCCAAGTAAAGCACAAGCGTTGATAAAGGAATAATTACGATATTACTCAGTAAGAAATAACTTGGAAACTGATGAAAATAAAGTAACCCAAGCGGAAATGTTGTAAGTTGTGCGGCAAGTGTAACACTAATAATGTCCCATATTTTTTGTAGAATAAAAGTTTTTGGACTTAGCAAATTCCTAATTCCTTCTTGCAAAGAAACAATTCCAAGTACTGCTAAGTACGACAATTGAAAGCCTACTTCCATCAATAAAAAAGGATTGTACACCAGTAATAAAAACATGGAAGCAGCAAGGGTGTTGTAAATATTTGAATAGCGATTCAATGCCTTTCCAAGTATAATAAAGGTAAACATGGCAGCCGAACGTAATACGGATGGAGATAGTCCGGTTAACGCAGCATAGAACCATAAAAAGAGTATCAAAATGGAAGCTTTTATGAGTTTTCCTTTCGGAAGCTTTTCACAAAAAAGCAATACATAATTTAAGACAACGAATACAATCGCAACATGCAAACCCGAAACCGACAACACATGCAAAGCACCACTGGCGGCATAAGCATTCATAATTTCGGCATCCAAACGATCTTCGTATCCAAGTATCAATGCAGCGCCAACAGCAAATTCCTTTCCTTCAATTCCATTTTGTTGAAATACCGAAAGCAAATAATCTCTCAAACGGTAACAATAAAACCGAACAGTGTTTCCCATTTGCGCTTTAACCTTTTTCCAGTTTCCGGTAGTTTGATATGTTTGAGCCGCAATGTTTTGAAATTGCAAATAGCGTTTGTAGTTAAATTCGGAAGGATTTTGCGGACCAACAATCGAAGTAAATTTGGAACCTATTACTAGCTGATCACCGTAATATAAATCGTCTTTAATTGAATCATTCTGAAGGTACAGAAGTGCTTTCCCGCGACAATTTATCCAATGCCCATTTTGGTTTACTGCCACCACTTTAATTTCTGCCTTTCGAGTTTTGGCGCGTTGAATTAATGGCTCATTTAGCTGAACCAAATAATGTGAAGCCGATTTAGAAAAATATAAAAAATGATTGGCTTTAGTGATTTCATTTTGAAGCTGAGTTATTTGAATACCTATGATAAAAAAGATACCGCCAATTAAAATCCCGCTAATCCACCGGTAATGATAAAGTAATTTTGAATTTTTGCTTTCAGAAACAACAAATAAAACTATAACAAGTAATCCGATTAGTAGATTCGGAAAAGCAAATTGCAGCTCAAAATAAATCCTGAATAATATACCGGCTGCAAATGAAAATAAAATACGAACTAAACTTGCCTGATTCCAAAAATTCATACCTAAAAATACGGGGTATGAAAAAGTAAAGGCAAAAAAAAACCTCCCCAAAAGGGAGGTTTTTTTATTCAATTATGATAAAAAAATTAAGCTCTTTTTACATTAATTGCATTTAACCCTCGTTTACCTTCTGTAATTTCGAAAGTTACTTTGTCGTCTTCACGGATTTGGTCTACTAAACCTGTTGCGTGAACGAACACTTCTTGTTGCGTATCATCAGCTTTGATAAAACCAAAACCTTTTGTTACGTTGAAAAATTTTACTGTACCTGTTGTCATTGAAATTTGTGATTAATAATTAATAATTGCGCAAAAGTAGGGTAATTTATTTGAATAAAAAAATACTAACTGATTGTGTTCGTTTAATCTTTAAAAAAATGAAGTTGATTTAAGTTAATAATATCAACGTCTTTGTAGTAATAATGCAATATATAATTGTATTTCAATCCCGCTTTTGCCATTTGTATTGCACCTTCCTGACAAAGTCCTACACCATGCCCATACCCCTTTCCAATAAAAAGTACCGAATCTGGTTGAACTTGTATCGCAAAAAAGGATGACTTGAGCCTTAAATCATTTCGGATATTCTTTAGAGGAATTTGAATAGAGGAATAACTCAAACTAGTTTTCCGTTCTGTTTGATCAAAATTGCAACAAAGCAATGAGCTATCGTTGGCACATGGTTTACAATTTTGATTTAAATAATTTACCCAGTTAGATTTAGGAACCGACTTTACCCAGGTCGCATTACGCTGTCGTAAACAAAATGTATCGCGCACACTTCTTAAATAAGGTTTACTCATTCCCCAAACATCTTCTGAATTGCAGGTTTGACCTCCACAATTACTATGAAATGCTGTGGTAATTAATTCGGATTTTTTATCAACCAGTACCAAATTTTTGGTTTGCAAAGTTGCTTCAGTTATTTGTTGATTTAATCGATTATTCCCTTTGTAAACCTGGCAATGGACATTATCGCACAAATTATATTGCTCGGTTTCATGCCTTCTTAAATTACTCAGGGCATAGGTTCTACATATTATTGCCTGTACTTTATAATACTCTAATGTATGATTTGAACCTGCCTCCATTTCAACCACTCCAGCTACATAATTTTCGAGTTCAACTACATTTCTCACTTTCAAACTACCGTTCTCAGAAAATAACACCAGATTATTATCAAAAAGCTTGCTTGCAGTTGAAGGTAAAATGCATCTAACTTTTAAAACTGATGGAGCATTTTCTTTAAATTCAATTCGCTTAAATCTTCCCAAAATTTGTTGATTCGATTTAATCAAGATAGAATCATTGATGGCGAAGATGAAATAAACTGATTCATTGTCCATTTCTCGTTTACTCGAATTGTCAAAATCAAGGTAATAGTTTCCACTTTGCTGAGTAACCAACAAGGAAGTAACCTGCAAATCGGTGTAAATACCAATATTAACAGTAGTAGCAAAGGTAAAAAGTGGTATAGTAAGTAAAAAAACAACGAGTTTATTTAGCATCCCTTTTCAAGTACTGAATCATAAGTTCGGCTGTTTTTGCGCTCGCACCGCTGCCACCTAATTTGGTCTTCAACTCCAAGAAATCCTTTTTTAATACAAGTATTCTTTGCTCATTGTTAAGTAAATCATGCAGTTCTTTTTCGAGTTGGGTTTCATTAAACTCGTCTTGTATTAACTCTTTAACCACGAGCCTATCCATAATTAAATTTACAAGCGATATATACTTTACTTTAATCAATTGACGAGCTATCCAATAGGATATTTTACTACCCTTATAACAAACTACTTCAGGTACTTCAAACAAGGCTGTTTCGAGTGTTGCAGTACCCGAAGTTACCAATGCTGCGTTTGCACGTTGCAATAATGAATAGGTTTCATTGTACACTATTTTAATTGGGTTACTGCCAATAAATGTAGAATAAAACTCAGCAGATAACGAAGGTGCCGCAGCAATGCAAAATTGAACATCCGGAAATTTATTACTCATACGCAACATTAATGGTAAAGATTGCTTCACCTCCTGTTTGCGACTACCGGGTAATAAAGCAACCATTTTTTGAGTTGCTTTAGGCTGATTTTTTGCGTCATGCTGATAATTGTCAATTGCATCAAGCAGCGGATGGCCAACAAAATCGACATCGTAGTTAAATTTCTGATAAAATTCCTTTTCAAAAGGAAGAATAACAAACATTCGATTTACACACTCCTTAATTTTATATACTCTCGACTGCTTCCAAGCCCATATTTGAGGCGAGATATAGTAATATACCAATAGGTTATTTTGCTTCGCAAACTCGGCAATCCTCAAATTAAATCCAGGATAATCAATTAAAATTAAAACATCAGGTTGGTACTGAAGTATATCTCTTTTACAAAATTTAATATTAGATAAAATAGTTTTAATGTTGAGCAGTACTTCAACAAATCCCATAAAGGCCAAATCGCGGTAATGCTTTACCAGTTCTGCTCCTTGAGCTTGCATTAAGTCGCCGCCCCAGCAACGAACTTGTGCTTTAGCATCGCGTAACTTTAGTTCTCGAATTAAATTTGAGCCATGCAGGTCGCCTGATGCCTCTCCTGCTAGTATATAATATTTCAATTTCGCTTATAGAAAGTCCTGCAAAAGTAGCGCATTTTTTTGGTGCATAAAAACACAAGCCCTTTGCCGAATCCGACAAAGGGCTTGTGTTCACATAAAGTGAGTATTATTCAATAATAAGTTGGCGTGTAATTATTTTTGATTCTGAAATCAATTTCACAAAATACATTCCTTTAGGTTGATTTGACCAATCGATGCTTTGATGCCAGTTTTCACCCGAGTTTTGAAATTTATCGGAAGCAACTATACGTCCTGTTAAATCATGTAGTTGAATAGTTCCTGAAACAAAATTTTTATCCCTGCACTGAATTTCAATTTTTCCATTGCTTGGATTAGGATAGATGGATAAGTTCGTAAATTCGTTGGTAAGATCGGCAGTTCCTAAAATTCCACTAATAGATACATCATCTAAACCAGTATCGTTGCTTCCAAATATATCGCCGAAATCCTTGAATCGAATAATGCAAGTTCCCGAATTATTTACCGGAATATTTTGAAGAATATGATTAATCCAAACAGGACCATATTGGCCGGCAACACTATTTCGCAAGGTGATCAATGTGTCATCATAACTAAATCCTCCATTTCGCGAAAGGTATACTTCAAATTTATCGAAGCCATTTTGATTTTTAAAATACCAAAATGATAAATTCAAGGTAGAAAAATTGGTACAGTTTAAAAATAAATCGAGCGTCCCAGGCAATCCATTACCAGAAAATGAATGAAAATCAGCTGCACCTCCGCCAGTATGAGGAACTAATGTAAATCCTCCATTCGGAAAATTCCACTGTCCATGTGTAAATCCCTCATTTTGTTTGCGCCAGGATTCATTCCCATTTATCGGAGTATTCAACCAATACAAAGAAGGTACATCGTTATCGTCGCAAGCATCTGACCATGACTCAAAACCTTCACTAAAAAGCTGGCCAACTCCCCAATTGTTATAGTAAGTTGGCTGACGCATTGAAATTAATATCGGCGCTGATGAGCTGGTGGACGAATTACAAGTTACCTGACATTTGTAATACGTATTTTGATATTGCGTTGTGGTAAGTGTTGTTGAATTTGCACCTGAAAAATTATTCCAAGAAGTTCCATTCAGAGACCACTGCCACTGCTGACTTAATCCCTGTGCAATATCGGCACCTTGCAAACTAAGCGTAAATTGAGTTGTAGGGCATACTGTATCTTTGGTACTAATAGTAGTTCCTGCAACCGGAGGAACATTGCAAGGAGGTGCTGCATTTATGGTTATAGTATATTGTTCTAATTCACCCGATAACCAATTTGGTGTGCAGGCATCAATATCTCCATTGGTTAAACCCACATCACGAATTCGAATTCTCATTCCGGTCGTTCCTGTTAATGCTCCAAACGGAATAGTTATAGGAACAATTGAAGCTACATTCGGAAGACTAGCCAATGCCACTTGCTTCCATTCCGAAGCATCAAATGTATTGTTATGATTGTAATCAATCCAGGCCGAAATAATGCTGTTATTAGAAGTTGTAACGCTAAGATTATAGGTCACGCCTTGTTGCAAAGCAGCTGTATTACTTCCAGTTGCAGGATAAATGTTACATGCATTTGTACCCGGAACATTTGCGGTACAACCTGTTGTATTATTTAGAGTAGTACCGACTAGCGTAACATTTTTAATGTAATTATTCGATCCAACAGTACAACTATTGTTGTACAAAGCGCCTGCTCCTGTGGGCATGCAATACTGTGCGAAGCTAAAGTTAACCAATCCTAGACTTGCTACTAAAATTAATCTAAATACTAATGGTGTAAATTTGTGTTTCATAGAGGTTTTATTTTAGTTTAATAAGGGCTATCCCGAATATTTTCTTAAAAATTAATACTTAATTTAAATCAACAAATTCTAGCTAAACGCATTACCAATGTTTAATACTAAACTTTAATAAGTTTATGGTAAATAAAATAATTGATACCGGTTGAACGAATTTTTTTCAAATTTAGTTATTATTTCTACCATAATTTACGCATTCCAAAAAAGTATAAAAAAAGACCTGTTCATAAACTGAACAGGTCTTTTTCAAAAATCTATTATTTACTCACGTACAAAACGTGCTGTATACTTTTCACCCGATTGCTTATCACGAATTGTAATAAAATACAAGCCACTTTCCAATTCACGGGTATCTGATTCTAAGCTATTTTTACCGGGTGCAACTGTGGCATTATAATTTTTAACCAAATGTCCTGAAATGTCTCTTACCTCAACTTCAATAACACCGGGTTCGGTAACATAAAAGTCGGCATAAATATTTCCGTTTGTAGGGTTTGGATGAACGCCTTCAAATTCAATTCGTTTACCTGTTGGTGAATACACAGTAATGATTTCAGAATAAGAGCCTACTCCTTGTTTATCCACACTTCTAAGTCGGTAGTAATTAATTCCTGCAAAAGGCTTAGCATCTATTGATTCATATTTTACTAAAACAGAGCTATTTCCTTGACCATTAATTTTCGCTATAGATTCAAAATTCTCACCATCTTTTGAGCGTTGTAAATCAAAATATTCATTGTCTTGCTCACTAGCTGTGAACCAATTCAAAGTATTTACACCATCACTGTTTTTACCTTCGAAATTAAGTAACTTAACAGCTAAAACCCCATTGGCATTAACAGCAGTACCAGATAAAGTTAAACTAAAGAAAGCTCTATCAGCTTGTGATTGTGGTCCAGAACCATCTACCATTAAAAAATAAGTTGTACCGGCAACAACCGAATTCCAACGCATGGTAAATTTAGCGGTATTGGTATTTCCGGTTCTCCCGGCTGCTAATGAACTAATGCTATTGCAATAACGATTTACACCTACCCCCGCAGTACCAAAAATATTACTTATAAAATCGGCAGGTACCAAAGTCCAAGTAGCTCCTGCGCAACTGTGTGCAGGCAAAGTTGGTTCAGGTGACAAGGTATACATAGCTACTCTAATTCCTTGATTTCGGGCAGTTAAAATATTGTCAAAATCCATTTGAAGTGAGCCGCTAGCTGTTGGAAAAATGCGGTAAAAAATTGGACGCAATATCATGTTGGTATTTGGAAGAGCAGCAGTGGTACAAAACTGATTGTTAAGTGGCGTTTCTCCGGCAGGAGCAACGTTTAACGTAATAGAAAGGTTTACATAATTTGCAGGTGTTGGTGCGGCCGACACTGTAAACTGTGTTGTTGAATTTATACCAGTAATTGTTGTACCTGCAGGAAAAGTGTTTGCGCTTCCTATAATTGTTTGATCCAATAATGTTCCTATCATTAATCCATCGGTTGTACCTCCAGCAAGCATATTAATTGTTGTTCCTGTTGAGCTAGTATTTGTTACTACTCCCAAGTACTTACTCACATTAAAATTATCTCCACAAAGAGGCGCAAACTGGGTACCGATAGTTGGAATTTTTTCACCACACAAACCAATTGGATCGGAGGTTGAACAAATAGTACCGTTGTAATTACCATTCGTATTATCAATATATGCCGGAGGCGTTGGACAACCAACTTTACTTGGCACAATTACACCACAAACCGGTTTTTCATAAATACAAATACTAAATGTACCTTCTGAAGCAGCTGTAGCTCCCTTCCAGAAACGAATATAATAGGTTCCTGCTGGCAGGCCTGAAGTTACAATACGTGGCATAGCATCAGCTCCCGGATAAGCAGCCGGCACTTTATCTCCGATTGCAGGCAAAGAGGCGCTAAAATTTTTAAATGCAGTAGTAGCTGTACCGGTAGCCATAATAGCTGTAGGCAAGGGACAAGTTGGTGTTACAGGCCCAGTATAAAGCGACATCGCACCATCGAGCATGGTACCGGCATAAGTATCAATTACATAATCCTTCCCTGCCACGGCCACAAATTTAAACCATACATCATTTAAGCCTGAGGTACCCGCAATAATTACCGCTCCTCCGGCCAAAGCAATGCTTGGTGCAAAATTGGTAGTGAATGTGGTTGCGTTTACAATTGAAGCAACCAAAGTACCGGTTGGAAATGCACCTGTTCCTGCTGCTACACGTACCGTTTGTCCTACCACTAATCCAGTGGTACTTGCAACTGTAATGGTTGTACCTACATTTGTAGCACCGGCTGCCGACTGATACACTTGACAATCAGCTACAGGAGTATATACTGTTTGAAACTGATTGGCCGCTGTACTCACACTTCCAACTCCACTTGCAAAACACTTTGATGGTGTAGCTCCTACTGTAGTTGCCGAAAAAGGCACACAACTGGCACCAACCGTTAATGTTGCAGCAGTACAAGGTTCGTCGTTAAATTTATCTTTAACACAAATTTGAAAATCGGGAGTTAATGCAGCATCGCCCTCAACGCGTATAAAATAACGCTTATTGGCAATCACAGCAAAAGTGGCAGTTGTTGAGTTAGCAGCGTTTAATATACCTCCGTTATCTGAACAAACAATTGGAGCACCTAAGTTGCCGGGACAAGTATTCGCTGAACCAGAAACCAAGGTACTTGCATAAACTTCAAATTGCACACCTCCGGTATTACCACAAGTAGCAGGTGGACTATTATCGGTTGATACTACCATAGTAGTGCTACCAAGAGGCACATCTACATAAAACCAAATATCGTTTTGTGTGGTATTTGCGCAACTATTTGTAAAAACTGCATCCGCTAATGCGGTTGAAGAGGTAGTACCAAAAATGGTAGTGCTAAATGCATTACAAGATACATCGTAGGCTAATGGACGCGCAAAACAAGCACCTCCAAGAGTTCCTCCTGCACCTGTGTTACACAATAAGTCGTTTGTTGGAGCAACAACAGCTGGAGGCGGAGTCCAACGATATAGGGTACCACTTCCTGGGAATATACAACTACGGTTTTCGGTCGTGCGACTTGGGTTGCTCACATTATCAACCGCAGCGGCAGTGCTTAAAAAATATTGATCTCCTACACAGGATGTTCGCACACCAATTGAAGCTGCAACTAATTGTGTTACTCCTTCAAAACGGTAAATCATGTCGATACGGTTACTAGTTTCATACAGGGTAACTTGCATAGAATATGCGGCTGTATTGTAATTTGGCCAACGAGCAAGATTCAACCATTCAATAACAATTTTACGATTAGGGGCTGTACCACTTCGTTCAATATTAATTTTTCCACTTGCCGAATTAGTCACCCAGTCATCCCAAAGAGGCGCAATCATTGGTAAATATTGCGTTGTAGTCATGTTGTTTACGTACATGCTTGGTAAACCTGCACTAACATTATTGCAATTACAAATGGGTGCTACATTCGCTGCTCCAGCAGCAGGAGCTGGGCTACAGGCACTGGGAATAGTAGGCGGACCTAAAACACCGGCACCTTGTTTCAGCATTGAATTTACTGTTACTGTTGTGCCTACCACAGTTCCTGTTCCTAAGGTTATAAATCCATCGCAGTTGGCATTGAAGGTAGTGTATGGAGAACCTCCAAAAAGAAAGGTAAAACCTATGGCCGTTTCGCAACTTCCATAGTCATCATTACCTCCATTCATAATAGTTGTAGGAGAGCTTAAGTTTACCATAGTACCCGTTGTTGGAGTAACTGTGTAAATAAGTTGCGCCCTGATAGCAGAAGTTCCTGCGAGGAGCAAAATAACAAAAGCAAGTAAGTTTTTTTTCATAGGTGTGAGTATTAAAATACTAATATTAATCCCTTTTCGAATACTATGGTTCACTAACATGGATGAAACGCATAAAATCCTAAAAGGTTATTTTAAATAGCAGGGTAAAAATAATCAATAATTAAGTGAATTAGAGAATAGTTACCATTTTTTTTCAGCAATTCGACAAATGGTAGAAATAAGGTGTTGGGCTATGAAAATGAACTTATTGTAGCGAATATCTTACAGTTTTTTAGCAAAATATCTTTCATTTATCTACTTTTTGAAAATTCAAAATCTTTACTAATAATTGCAAATTGTTTCAACTGCCCTTGTTCGTTGTAGTCATTCTTCACTTCTATTGAATTTCCAGATAGCTTACCAATTACTTTAGCACCCATAGCCGCAATATCCCACTTTGATATTTTGCCACTTAGTTTATCGGTCTTTTCGATAGATTTATTGGAAGCATGGCCTCTCGTAAATTTTTTAAATTTTGCTCGAACAAGCTCGTTTACACTCAAATAATTTCTTTCGTCCAATTCTAAATCCTCTAAATTTACTGATTTAGGAACAACATTTTCAATTTCGGTATTCGATGCAATAGCAGGAGTATTAAGTTGGAGTTCATCAATTTTGTCTAAACTAATTGGTTGAAGTTCAATTTCTGCAAGGTGCTCCTTAGGTATAGTTTTTTGTTTATTCGGAGCCTTTTTAGGTGATTCAAGAATTAGTGTAGGTTTAGACAAATTGCCTATAGCCAATGGAGCTTGTTTGGCTATTTTTTGTTTCAATTCAGCAGGTATCGAATTTGGTGTTATGCTTTGACTGCTAATGTTCGGCTGAACCTTTTGACTAAAAAATGAAATCGCAAAAAAGAAAATCAACATAGCAGCTACTGCACTAATGCTGTAATACAACATAGCTATTAGCTTAGTTGATTTCTTAAGCTTTTGTTTATCGGGATATACCAAGTAGCTCTCAGGTTGAAGTATCGTTTGCTTAAACAAATACAATTCATTCTTAAAAGCTGCATCTGTTTTAATTTTTTCTTCAACAATAAATGTATCACTTTCAGTTATGTTATTTTCAACAAAATCGAGTAGTAAGTTTTGAAAGTAAATGGCTTGCTTTGTAGTAGAATTAATTGGCTGTTTCAGTTGCTCTTTGAAAGGATAAACAAGAGTGTCAGCCTTAATAACAAAACTTTCAGAAAGTGTTTCAAATTCTGTTTTAATATCAGGATTTTGTTCCAAGAAAAGCAACAATTCTGCAACATCAACCGGCGCTAATTTTTGGTCGAAATAATCGATTACATACACCTCGTAATTTGTTCTGTTGATTTTCATTTTTAAATCACTGCATTTACACTTCCAATGTATTCTTTTAAAAATACTCTGGCTCTGTATATATATACTTTCACCTGACTTTCAGATAATCCGGTAATTTCTCCAATTTCTAAATAATTATATCCTTCATAATCGCGCAATAAAATGACCGAACGTTGAATTTCCGGCAAATGCGATAATGCCTCGTTTAATACTTCTTTTAAGTCAGAGTAAGACGAGGAGGTAGCAGACATCAACTGCTGTTTTTCTTCCAAGGGACTTTGCTTTGAATCGCGACGCAAATAGTCAATCATGGTTCGATAGGCTGCAGTAAACATATATGATTTAGCATTGCTGCTGGATACCTCCGATACCTTGAGCCATACTTTCTCAAAAGTGTCTTGCACAATATCCTTTGCTTTGTCTTTATCCCTTACATTCTTTAAAATAAAGCGATAAAGCTTATCAGCATATAAATCAACACAATTGTTAAATTCAGCAATAGTCATTAAAACTTGGAAGTTTGGTGTGTGACGCTATTCAAGTTGTAAAAGTTACAGCTAATTTAAATTTTTTTAATACTACAAAAAAGCTTTAGTAATCCAATACACTTACTAGATACAAATTCTTTAGTTTGGTTAATCAAATATTGAATTTTTAAAAAGCGATTTTTGAGTTTCTTCTAGACATATCTCCATAAATTTCCTATTACACTCTATTGCAAATTAGAATATGAAATAGTTTAAAATCTTAATTATTTCAATGGATTGGATGAAAAAGTTAACTTAGTTTCAATTGTGGCTACTAATAAATTTGGTGAGTTTGTAGCTTACTTTTTCCAGAAGCTCTCTTCTT
>WBZU01000854.1_pt1 | contig 22867 bp, 18 predicted proteins | sample 5204311 | NCBI WGS metagenome assembly WBZU01 (sample SAMN12344359, study PRJNA552823) | activated sludge metagenome | biome: Activated sludge suspended growth; feature: Nitrification reactor; material: Wastewater; isolation source: activated sludge from nitrification reactor of wastewater... | reverse complement strand
GCGTGCGATCTCGTCCGCGGGCGCGTGCTGCTGGAGCGCGGGCGGCACGGGGAGGCGGCCGCGCTCGGCGTCCTGAGCGGCCAGGCAGCGGCGGCCGATCCGAACCCGCCGACCGACTTCGTCATCGACGCGCTCCTGCTGCAGGGGACGATCGCGCCACAGGAGGGGCCCGACCCCGGGCTACCGCCCGTCGACATCTGGCCATGGCCGCTCCGACTCCGTTGGCGCCTCGCAGAAGCCGGCAGCGACCGGGACGCGGCGAGGGCGCAGCGAGTGGCGATCGACGTCTCGGTGCTGGCCGGCGTGGTGGGCCTGCGGGAGATCACCATCGTCGCCGACACCACCATCGGCGACGCGTCGCTCGCCCTCGGTGACCTTCCCCAGGCGTGGGCGGCCTACACCAGGGCGCTCGAGGCCGCGGCCCGATTGGGCTTCCGTCTTCGGGCAGCGGACGCCGTGACGGGGTTGGCGGCCGTGGCGGCTGCCGGCCGATCGGCGCGAGCTTCCGCGTTGGAGGCCGCGGCGACGACGATCCGGAAGTGGTGCGGCGCGGCCCAGCGGCCTCGAACTTTGCTTCCGGCAACGGCGCCGGGCTCGCTCGCCTCTCCCGCAGGGTGGTTGGTAGACGCGTTGCCGACGCCCGAAGGGGTTGCTGTCATGGTGGATGCGGCTCGACCGACCGGCCGGCCGACGCACTCGCTCTCTCTGTCGAGGGCGGAGCAGGAGGTCGCAGCGCTCGTCGCCGAAGGGCTCACCAACCAGCAGATCGCGACGGCGCTGTTCGTCTCGCGACGGACGGTCGAAAGCCACCTCGTCCACATCTTCCGCAAGCTGGGTATCCGCACCCGGACCCAGCTTGCGGCGATGCAGTTTCGGGCGCAATCCGGCAACGATGAAGGTGGGGCACCCTCCCGCTACTCTTGACGCGTCACTCGCCCGAGTGGCGGAATGGCAGACGCGACGGACTCAAAATCCGTTGTCCGAAAGGGCGTGTGGGTTCGAATCCCACCTCGGGCACCGTCGGCGGGGGGACGTCGATCCGATAGGAAGGCAGGGTGACCTTCACGAAGCGTTCCGTCGAGCGCAAGCTCACCAGGACCGCCGATCAGCTCCGTTCGCTCCGTGAGGAGTTGGCGGTGCTCGACGAGCAGGTCCGGCACCTGGGTGACGACGCCGACGACCTCGGCCTGCGGGCAGCGGTCAGCGATGACCTGTCCGTGGCGCCAGAGGCCCGCCGGGCGCGTGAGCACGCCGACACGCTTGCCCGCCAGCGCGATCGTGTCCGCGCCAGGATCGCCGAGGTGGAGCGTGCCCAGGACCAGCTGCTGGACCGCTGGTCAGCGAGTTGACCGGACCCGTCACGCTCGGGGCCTGCTTGAATGGTGCCCGGGCCAAGACGTGGACCGCGACAGGAAAGGAACCCGCCGTGACCCTTCGAGTGGTGATCGCCGAAGACGAAGCCATTATCCGCCTGGACCTGCGCGAGACGTTGGAGGAGGAGGGCTACCAGGTGGTCGGGGAGTGCGGTCGCGGCGATCAGGCCGTCGAGCTGGTGCGCGAGCTGCGCCCCGATCTGGCCATCCTCGACATCAAGATGCCGCACATGGACGGTCTGGAGGCCGCCAAGCTCATCAGTGCCGAGCGGATCTGCGGGGTTCTGATGCTCACCGCCTTCAGCCAGCGCGAGGTCGTCGAGGACGCCCGAGACGCCGGGGCGCTGGCCTACCTCGTCAAGCCCTTCCAAAAGAGTGACCTGATCCCGGCGATGGAGGTCGCCATCGGCCGGTTTCGTGAGCTCCAGCAGCTCAGCGGCGAGGTCGACTCGCTCGGCGAACAGCTCGAAGCACGCAAGGTGATCGACCGGGCCAAGGGTGTGCTGATGGACGAGTGCGGGCTCAAGGAGGGTGACGCGTTCACGTTCATCCAGCGCACGGCGATGAGTGAACGGTCGCGGATGCGTGAGGTGGCCGACCGCATCCTGGCCGGCACGCTGCGCCCGTGAAACTCCTGCTGCTCGACGGCAACTCGCTGACCTATCGGGCGTTCTTCGCCCTGCCGACGGACATGGCGACGGCCAGCGGCCAGGTCACCAACGCCGTGTTCGGGTTCACCTCGATGTTCATCAACCTCATCAAGGACCACCGTCCCGATGGGGTGCTGGTGGCCTTCGATCGGCCAGAACCGACGTTCCGCCACGAGGCCAACCCGCAGTACAAGGCCCAGCGCGAGGCCGCGCCCGACATCCTCCGCCAGCAGATGGGCCTGGTGCGTGAGGTCCTCGACGTGTTGCACGTCACCGTCGTGGACCGTGCCGGGTGGGAAGCCGACGACATCATCGCCACCGTCGCCGAACGGGCCAAGCATGACGGTCACGAGGTGATGATCGTCACCGGTGACCGTGATGCCTATCAGCTGGTCGAGGACCCGCTGGTCAGGGTGCTCTACAACCGCCGCGGCGTCAGTGACTACGCGCTGTACGACGAGGCCGGGATCCTCGAGCGCACCGGGGTGACCCCGGCGATGTACCCGCAGTACGCCGCGCTGCGCGGCGACCCCAGTGACAACCTGGCGGGCATCCCGGGTGTGGGGGAGAAGACCGCGGCCAAGCTGATCACCACCTACGGCGGGCTCGACGGGATCTTCGCCAACGTCGACGCCCAGACCCCGAAGTTGAAGGCCAGCCTGATCGAGCACGAGGCCCAGGCTCGGGCCAACTGGGAGCTGATGGTCCTGCACCGTGACGCGCCCGTCGAGGTGGACCTCGCCGACCTTGGCGTCCATCCCGACGATGCCGAGGTCAAGCGGTTGTTCGACTTCCTCGAGTTCAAGTCACTGCGTGACCGTCTGGGCGAGGCCCTCACCGTGATGGGTGCCTCGCCGATGGCCGCCTCGGAGGCCACCGTGCTGGAAGCCGAGGTGACCACGCTCGATCACGCCGCCGACGCCGCGGCGGTGATTGCCGCGCTCGACGTCGTCGACCTCGAACCGGCGTGGGACGGCGCACCCGGCCGTGGCCGGCTGGTCGGGCTCGCGGTGGTGCGTGATCCGTCCTGTGCGGACGTGGTCTGGCTCGGGGAGGCGGTCGTCCACGCCCCGGCGGTGCTCGACGCGCTGGCCGGGCACCCGTCGGTGCGGGCCCACGACGCCAAAGGGTTGACGCGCGCCCTGCTGCGCGAGGGGCGGGATCTGGGCGGGCTGCGCCTCGACACGGCCATCGCCGCCTACCTCATCGACCCGGCAGAGACCCGCTACACCCTGCCTGACCTGGTGGCCAAGTACACCAACTACACGGTGCCGGCCGGCTCGGTGGCCGACACCGGCCAGCTCGACTTCAGCGGGGACATGGACGTGCCCCGCCAGGCCGCCCGCCACGCGCTGGCCGTGTGGGCGCTCAGTGACGCCATCGAGCGGGCCCTCGATCAGCAGGGCATGAAGCAGCTGTACGCCGACATCGAGAACCCCCTGGTGGGTGTCCTGGCTCGGATGGAGCACGCCGGTATCGCCGTGGACGTCGCGGAGTTGCAGCGCCTCAACGCCTACCTCACTGCCGAGGTGGAGCAGCTCAACGCCGAGCTGCAGCGGGTGGTGGGCAAGCCCTTCAACACCAATTCGCCGATGCAGCTGCGCGAGATCCTGTACGCCGAGCGCGGCCTGGCCCCGCAGAAGAAGACCAAGACCGGGTTCTCCACCGACGCCGCAACGTTGGAGAAGCTGCGTGACAAGTGGCCGGAGTTCATCGACCCGCTCCTGCGGTTCCGTGAGGTCGAGAAGCTGCGCAGTACGTACGGCACCGGTCTGCTGGCCGAAGTGGCCCCCGACGGGCGGATTCACGCCACGTTCAACCAGACCGTCGCCCGCACCGGGAGGCTCAGCAGTGACCAGCCGAACCTGCACAACATCCCGGTTCGCAGTGACGAGGGCCGCCAGTTCCGCAAAGCCTTCGTCCCCGCTTCCGGGCACATCCTGCTCGTCGCCGACTACAACCAGATCGAGCTGCGCTGCATCGCCCACCTGGCCGAGGACCCCGGGCTGATCGAGGCGTTCACCTCGGGCAGGGACATCCACAACGCCACCGCCGCCCGGGTGTTCGGCGTCGAGCCGACGGCGGTCACCGTCGACCAGCGCTCGAAGGCCAAGATGGTCAGCTACGGGCTGGCCTACGGGATGGAGGCCTACGGGCTCGGCCAGCGTCTCGGCATCCCCACCGACGAGGCGGCCGTGATCCTCGACGCCTACTTCGAGGCCTTCCCGAACGTCAAGGCGTACATGGAGCGCACGGTGATCGAGGCGCGCATGCGCGGCTACACCGAGACGCTGTTCGGCCGACGCCGGCCGATCCCGGAGTTGTCCAACAGCAACTTCCGCGTCCGCCAGGCGGGCGAGCGCCAGGCGATGAACGCTGGTATCCAGGGGTTGGCCGCCGACATCTTCAAGGTCGCCCTGGTGCGCATCGATCACGCCCTCACCCGCCTCGGGGTGGCCAGCCGGTTGATCCTCCAGGTCCACGACGAGGTGCTGATCGAGGTGGACGACGGCGAGCGCGACACGGTCGGGCCGGTCGTGCTGGACCTGATGCGCGGCGCGGCCACGCTGAACGTTCCCCTCGAAGTCAACGTCGCCTGGGGTCAGTCCTGGGCCGACGCCAAGGGCTGAGCGGGTCCACCGCGGCGATGACGACGGGTGCTGCCGACCCCGCGCAGCCGGCCATCGCCGGCGCCCCGGATCACTGGTTCGAGCCGATCGCCGATCACCTCGGCGCGGCGTACCTGCGGTACTCGTTCACCAAGGGAACGGTGCAGGAGGTCGACTGGTTGATGGACGGTCTCGGCGTCCACGCCGGGATCCGCGTGCTCGATGTCGGCTGCGGTCCGGGACGCCACGCCCTCGAACTGGCCAGGCGCGGTTGCAGGGTGCACGGCATCGACATCAGCGAGCGCTTCGTCGAGCTGGCCCGGGCCTCGGCGCCACCGGGTGCCAGCTTCGAACGCCTCGATGCCAGGGCCTTGCCGTTCGATGCCGAGTTCGACGCCGTGATCTGCCTGTGCCAAGGGGCCTTCGGGCTGATGACTGCCAACGGCGACGACCTCGCCGTGCTCCAGGGCATCGCCAGGGCCACCCGCCCCGGCGGCATCGTGGTGCTCAGCGCGTTCAACGCCTACTTCGCCGTCAAGTACCACGAGGCGGCGACGTTCGACGCCGAGTCGGGCGTCAGCCACGAGCGCACCGAAGTCCGTGACGAGCACGGCAGCGCCACCGAGGTGGACCTGTGGACCGGGTGCTACACGCCACGCGAACTGCGCCTCCTGTGTCGGACCGCCGGGCTGGAGGTGGTGTCGATCTGCAGCGTCGAACCGGGCCACTACGGCTCGCAACCGCCCAGCGTGGAGCAGCCTGAATTCTTGGTGAACGCCCGCCGCCTGGGGTGACAGGTCAAACCGCCCTGGTATCGTTGTCCGGTCCGGAATCCGCCGGGCCCACACGTTCCATCCGTTCCGAAAGCGACCTTCCCTTGTCCGATACTTCTACCGCCGTCTCGCCGAGCCCCATGGGCACGTTCGACGAGGAGGGCAACTACACCCCCCGCCAGGTCGTCGCCGACGACTTGGGCATGTCCTTCGCCGAGGCAATCGCCGGCACCATGGTCGACGTCGAGGACGGCCAGATGGTCAACGGCACCGTCGTCAAGGTCGACAAGGACGAGGTGCTGCTCGACATCGGCTACAAGAGCGAGGGTGTCATCCCGGCGCGTGAGCTGAGCATCCGCAACGACGTCGACCCGAGCGAGATCGTCAAGGTCGGTGACTCCGTCGAGGCGCTGGTGCTGACCAAGGAGGACAAGGAAGGCCGCCTCGTCCTGTCCAAGAAGCGGGCCCAGTACGAACGTGCCTGGGGCACCATCGAGAAGGTCAAGGAGGCCGAGGGCACCGTCGAGGGTCCGGTGATCGAGGTCGTCAAGGGCGGTCTCATCGTCGACATCGGCCTGCGTGGCTTCCTGCCCGCGTCGCTGGTCGAGCTGCGCCGGGTGCGTGATCTGCAGCCCTACGTCGGCAAGACCGTGCAGGCCAAGATCATCGAGCTGGACAAGAACCGCAACAACGTCGTGCTCAGCCGGCGGGCCTTCCTGGAGGAGACCCAGAAGGAGAGCCGGGACAGCTTCCTCACCAACCTCAAGCCGGGCGAGATCCGCGAGGGTGTCGTGTCCAGCGTGGTCAGCTTCGGTGCCTTCGTCGACCTCGGCGGGATGGACGGCCTCATCCACGTCAGCGAATTGTCGTGGAAGCACGTCGACCACCCGGGCGCCGTCGTCGCCGTGGGCGACCCCGTCACCGTCCAGGTGTTGGACGTCGATTTCGACCGGGAGCGCATCAGCCTGTCGCTGAAGGCCACCCAGCAGGACCCGTGGCAGGAGTTCGCCTCCACCCACGAGGTCGGCCAGCTGGTCTACGGCCGGGTCACCAAGCTGGTGCCCTTCGGTGGCTTCGTCCAGGTGGGCGATGGCATCGAGGGTCTGGTGCACATCAGCGAGATGAGCACCCACCACGTCGACGCCCCCGAGCAGGTGGTCACCCCCGGTGAGGAGTTGTGGGTCAAGATCATCGACCTCGACCTGGCCCGCCGGAGGATCAGCCTGTCCATCAAGCAGGCCGCCGAGGGTGGCGAACTGGCCGAGGAGTACCGCCAGCACTTCGAGATCGACGAGCATGGGAACTGGACCGCCGGCGGCGACGACGCCGAGCGCGAGGCCGCCTGGGCCGAGTACTACGAGCAGTCCGGCGAGACCCCGCCCGACGCGCCGGCCCAAGCCTGACCCACAGCACGTCAGATGATCCTGGTCGGCCTCACCGGCGGCATCGGATCGGGAAAGTCCACCGTCAGCGCCCTGCTCCGTGAGCGGGGCGCTGTCATTGTGGACGCCGATGCCATCACCCGGGAGCTGCAGCAGCCGGGCGCGCCACTGTTGGCAGCACTGGCAGAGCGCTTCGGAGAGTCCATCGTCGGTCCCGATGGCGCACTCGACCGGGCGGGCCTTGCGGCGATCGTGTTCAACGACGCCGCGGCCCTGAAGTCGTTGAACGCCATCGTCCACCCCGCCGTGGGGGCCGAGATCGCCCGGCGCGTCGCCGCCGAGGTGGCCACCGATCACGTGGTCGTCCTCGACGTGCCGCTGCTCGCAGAGAACCCGCGGGACAACCTGCAGGGCACCATCGTGGTCGACGTCCCGGTGGAGGTCCAGGTCGAGCGGCTGGTCCACGGTCGCGGCTTCGACGAGGCCGACGCCCGGGCGCGCATCGCCAACCAGGCATCGCGGGAGGATCGTCTACGTCGAGCCGACGTCGTGGTCGACAACAGCGGCGATCGCGCTGCGCTGCGGCCGCAGATCGACCGGGTGTGGGAATGGCTGATCGCGCTGCCCCAGCTGCCCGACGATTTCGACTACACGGCCCGGGCGACGATCAGCTGACGAGTCGCCAGGCCTGGGTCTTGGCCGACAGCGGCCCGATGGTCGCCAGGACGTCACCGGTCTGGCGGATCGTGCCCGACGTGGTGTTGTCGGCGGGACCGAGGACCGAACGCACGCCGCCGCCGACAGGTATCGACGCCAGTAGTGGCGACTCCTCCTGACCGCCGGCCACCACCGCGAACACGGTGGTGCCGTCGGTGGAGAAGCCGCCGGCGGTGATCAACCCGCCAGGCGAGATATCCAACGTCGAGACGGTCCCGGCGGCAGTATCGACGACCTGCAACGGTCCCGGCTTGACGGCCCGCAAATCCGTGGTGTTCACCAGGAGATGCGTGCCGTCGCCGCTGACGTCCAGCACGGTCGACCCTTCCCGATCGTCCAGGGTGACCGTCGACGACATGCCGGTCGTCACGTCGGCGATGACGACCTGGCCGTGGTCTGCCGAGCTGGTCACCACCTGGTAGGCGACGGCGTTGCCGCCAGTGACTGCGTTCCACACGAATGAACCGTCGGGCAGTGTGCTGATCGGGATCAACTCCCCGCTGGCGAGGTCGACGCGAGAGATGGCTCGCAGGCTCCAGGCGACGAGTTCGTTGGTGTCTGTCCAGGCGAACCCGACGATCGGCGCCGGCGGCGTCGACGGGCCCGGTTCGGCGCCTGATGACGTGACGGCGGGGCCACCGAAGGTCGGGGTGGTCGCAGCCGGCGCGGTCTGCGGGGGATCGGTACCCGGCGTCGTCGAAGGGGTGGCGACGCCGAAGTCGGCGTCGATGTGGGTGACCGAGCGAGAGACGATGTCGACCACGACGGCGTATTGGCGCAGCGTCACCCCAGCCCGATCGGCCAGCACGAACCGGGTGCCGTCAGGGGAGAACACGCCCTGACCGGCCCGCCCCGGGATCGCGATGCAGGGGCCGTCGTCGTCGGGCATGCTCAGCGGGACGACGCAGGCCGAGTCCACGGCGCTGCGGATCAGGAGCGTGGCCCCGTCGGGCGAGACGTCGAGCGTGTCGTCGGGGAGGGTGAGCTGCGTCGCCGCTCCGGCTGGCGGGACGGAGTCGGCCAGCGCGCCTGGCGCGGGTCCGACGAGGCAGGCGCTCATGCCGAGCGAGAGCGCGAGGCGGGTCCGGTGGGTCACCAGCACGACGATAGAACGGCATCGGCTGCTGGGGGGGGATCGCCCTACGCCACCCGCAGCTCGGTTCCCTAGCGCGCCGTGCCCGGCCGGTCCAGCGCGGCCGCCATCATCGGGTACAGCGGCAGGCGCGGCACCAGCGTGGTCTGGAACGCGTGGTACAGGTCGGGTTTGCCCGACCACACCGACGCTGCTGGACGGTTGGTGGAGTCGAGCTGGTGGATCCACGAACCGTGGCGGTGGTCGAGGTGGTAGGTCGCGGCGTGATCCCACCACTGCTGATAGGCGGCGGCGAAGCGCTCCTCGCCGGTCTGGCGGTACAGGCAGGCGGCCGTGTTGATGGCTTCGGCCAGCACCCAGTGCAGGCGGTCGGCAACCACGGGAGTGCCGTGCCAATCGGTGGTGTAGACGAAACCCGGCGCACCGTCTGGCGCCCACCCGTCGCCGACGGCCCGGTCGAACAGCGAGACCGAGGCGTCGACCAACTCGCCACGCTCGGCCGGGGCCAGCGCGTTGGCCAGGTGGAGTAGCAGCCTGGCCCACTCCAGGGCGTGGCCGACCGTGGCGCCGTACGGCTTGAACTGGTGAGCCGGCTGGTCGGCGTTGTATTCCGGGACCGGCGTCCACGACTCGTCGAAGTGCTCGGGGATCCGCCACTCGTTCACCGCCGCCTGGCCCACGACGAAGCGGCTCACCGACGTCGCCCGTGCCACCCAGTCCGTGTCACCCGTCAGGCTGGCAACGGACAGCATCGCCTCGACGGCGTGCATGTTGGCGTTCAGCCCGCGGTACGGGTCGGCCACGGAGAAGTCGGTGCTCCAGGTGTCCACGCACATCCCCGCGGTGTCGTCCCAGAACTTGTCCAGGAAGACGGCGGCGGCGGCGTCCAGCAGCGTGCGGGCCCCGGGAACGCCGGCCTGGGTGCCGGTGGCCCCGGCCAGCAGCACGAAGGCGTGGGCGTAGCACGACTTGTCGGCCTCCGGTCCGTCGGGACCGACCGACGAGAACCACCCGCCGTGGTCGGTGTCGCGCAGCGGCCCGGTGAGACCCCGGAGCGCGGCCTCGGCGATCGATGGGCAGCCGGGTACCCCGAGCAGCGTGCCGAGCCCGTACACGTGCACGGTCCTGCTGGTGAGCCAGGTCAGCAGTGGCTGGCTCTGGTCGGGGGAACCGTCGTCGCGCAGCCAGGCTCCACCTCCGGTGGGCAGGCCTTCGGTCGTGCGGCGACCGAAGGCCAGCAACGCCAGGCCGTGGTGGTACAGCCAACGCTCGTGTTCGGCGCTGGTCAGCCAGGTTCCCATCCCGGCCGCCTACGCCATCCCGGCGCGGACGATCGGCTCGGTGATCTGCAGGTCGTCCTCCAGGGGGCGCTTGGGGCGGATGCCCTGCTTGGCCAGGGCGTCGTGGTATGAGCGGGTCGCCTCCTCGGAGGTCACGTTTTCCTCGATCACCAGGCGCATGGCCCGCAGGATCTCCACCGAGCTCTCGGCGAAGTACACCTTGCGGCCGAACAGGGCGACCCGGGCGCCGTACTTCTCGCCCTGCTGGACCAGTTCGAGGGTGTCGCGGGTGGTGCCGGCCGCTCCACCGAGGATGCCGACGATGAGGTTGCCGGGGTCGAACGACGCCAATGCCTCGGTGGACCGCGGGCCGTTGTAGACGACCTTGAGGAAGATCGGCCGGTCGGCGCGGGCCACGCCGGCCAGGCAGCGGGTGATCGCGTCGTTGTTGTAGTCGGCGAAGTCCGCGCCGGGAGTGTCCACCGGGTACAACGGGTTGAACACCTCGAGGAAGTGGCGGATGCCGGCCGTGGCCGCGTCGTCGCGGAACTGGGCGTAACGCTCCAGGGTGTGCAGATCGGTGGCGAGATCGTTGTAGAAGCTGATCGCGTACAGGCCGAGGTCACACAGCGCGGCCACGCGGTCGAGGCGGGCGGTGCGGAAGGGAGCGGCCGGGCCGGTCTTGTAGTTGGCCCCTCGCGGGTTCCAGATGTCCGAGCTGTCGTTCACCCGGATGGCCTGGGTGATGGGCGACGAGCCGAGGGCATCGAGGCCGGTGAGGTACTCGGCGCCGGAGACCGAGGTGAGCATGATGTCCACCAGGTCGGACTCGATCACCCGCAGCATGTCGTCGCGGTACGCCTGCAGCGGCTTCATCCGTCCGGTGGGCTGACCGCCCTCGTTCACCTCCGGACCCGGGGTAGCCGACCCGAAGGACATGTCGGCATCCTTGGCGTCGGCGATGATGAAGTCGGTGGGTTGGTAGGTGCCGGCCTGGATGCGGGCGAGCTTCTCGTCGAGTCGTTTCATGGGGGTCAGGTGCTTTCGTCGTTGTGTCCCAGTCGCAGGGAGCACCGCACGAGGCGGCGCTCCCTGCGACCGGAACGGTCAGCTGGTGATGGTTGGGATCAGCCCGAGCAGTCGGACTTGTAGATGTACTTGGCAACGGCCGGATCGGCCATGTTCGCTGCGGTGACGACCAGCGACTCGGTCTGGATGTTCGCCGTGACCTCGGTGCCGTTCAGCGCGGCCAGCGCCTGGGCGACGCCCTGGTAGCCGATGTCGTACGGCTTCTGGGCGACGAGGGCCTGGACATCTCCGGCCTCGAGCTGCTTGATCTGGTCAGGGCCGGCGTCGAAGCCGACGACCTTGACGACACCCGACTTGCCAGCCTGCTTGACGCCCGTGGCAACGCCCTGAGCGGTGAACAGGTTCGTGGCGAACACGCCGGCGAGGTCAGGATCAGCCGACAGGGCTGCGCCGATGACCTGCGCTGCGGTGGACGCCTCGTTGTGCGAGTACTGGGTGTCCGACACCAGCACGTACCCCAGCTCGGCAGCCTTCTTGTTGAAGCCGGCGACGCGGGCGTCGACGCTGGAGATGCCGGGATCGGTGGAGATCACGAGCACCTTGGCGCCCGACGGCACGCCGAGGGTCTGCAGGGCTTCGGCGGCCTTCTCGCCGCCGAGCTCGTTGTCGGTGGCGATCCTAGAGACGCCGATCGTGGTGTCCTCGACGGTGGTGTCGACCAGGACCACCTTCGAGCCGCCGTCCTGGATGGTCTTCAGCGGGCCGGCCGAGGCCTTGACGTCGTTCGGGGCCACCAGCAGGGCATCGGGCTTCGACGACGCAACGGCGTCGAGCATCGGGTTCTGCAGGGTGGCGTCGAACTTGTCAGGGCCCTGGACGTCCAGTTCGGCGCCGGCGGCGGCGACGGCCTCACGGGCGCCGCACTCCATCGACACGTAGAACGGGTCGCCCTTGACGCCGACCATCAACGTGATCTTCTTGCCGGCGCCCGAGCCTGCGGCGACGGTGACCGCCGGCGCCTCGCCGCCTGCCGTTGATCCGGCCGGAGGTGTGGTGGCAGATGCCGCGCTGGCGAGCAGCCCGGTCATCGTGAGGGACGCGGCGATGACCGCCGTGCCCCGGAGTGTGTGCTTCATGGGTGTGTCTCTTTCTGTATGGGTTGGTGGATAAGGGATCGGGTGATCCGGTGGTTGGGACGGTGACGCAGATCGCTTTCTCACCGCTGCTGACCGCGGCGGCGAAGTTGGTCGATCCACACGGCAAGGATCAGCACGCCGCCGACGGCGACCATCTGCCAGTAGGGATTGACCTTGATGATGATGAACCCGTTGCGCAGCACGGCCGGGATCCACACGCCGACCAGCGTGCCGAACATGGTGGCCACGCCGCCGAACAGGCTGGTGCCGCCGAGGGCCACGGCCGTGATGGCCTGCAGGTTGTCCGTAGTGTGCCCGCCCACCGAGGTGGTGGTGAAGTAGGCCAGCGACAAGAACCCGGCGAACCCGTTGGCCAACCCGCCCAAGGCGTACACCTTGACCAGGTGCCGCTGGACGCGCAGCCCGACGCGCCGGGCCGCCTCCTCGTTGGACCCGATCGCCAGCGTGTGCCGGCCGAACACGGAGAAGTGCAGCCCGATCACCCCGATGGCGAACACCACCACCGCGATCAGGATCAGGTTGGTGACCCCGGGGATGACGTGGGCGTTGGCGACCGGCTCGAGTGCGTAGCTGGCCACGTTCACGCCGTTGCGCATGATCAACGCCACGCCGAGTCCGGCGCCCAGCGTGCCGAGCGTGGCGATCATCGCCGGGACCCGCATGTAGGCCACGATGATCCCGTTGACCAGCCCGATCAGCAGCCCGGCGACGAGGGCCGCGGCGAGTGCCGCGAGGATGAACCAGGCCTTGGTGTCCCGTGCGGCGACGTCGATGGCCTTGCCCGGCTCGCCGTCGATGGTGACGTTGATGTGCCGCAGCGCCTCGGCGGCGAAGACCTCGCCGAGGATGATCCCGCTGGGGATCGACAGGTCGATGCCTCGGGCGGCGATCACGAACGTCGTGCCCACGCTGACCACGGTGAGGATGGCCACGTTCTGGGCCAGGCGGGTCAGGTTGTCGGCGGTGTTGAACTTGCCGGGTGCCTTGATCGAGAAGAACACCATCAGCCCGAGGAGGAAGGCGAAGGTCGCCACTACTGGGGCGCTGCGCACCCGTCGCAGGATGAGCTGCCAGGTGTCGGTCTCGATGCCATGCATCTCCGGTTCGATCGATCGGCTCATGACGTCACCGCCGTCTCGGTCGTGCCGACATCCGGCCCGGCAGTGGCTCCCGGCGGGGCCTGATCGGGGAGATCGTTGGCGTAGGCGCCGGAGATGGCGTCGATCAGCAGGTCCAAGTCGGCCTCGCCGCGGCGGAAGCGGGCGACGCGCACCCCGAGGCGCAGGACCTCCACCCGGTCGGCGACCTCGATCACCTGGGGCAGGTTGTGGGAGATGAAGATGACGGCGAGGCCCTGGTCGCGCACGGTGTGGATCAGCTCCAGCACCTTGGCGGTCTGGATCACGCCCAATGCCGCGGTGGGCTCGTCCATGATGATGACGTGGCGGGCCCACATCGCCGCCCGGGCGATGGCCACCGACTGGCGCTGCCCGCCGGAGAACGAGGCGACGGGGACGCGCAGATCCTGGACCAGGCCGACGCCGAGCTTGGCGAACTGGGCGGCGGTGCGCCGGCGCATCTCCCGCTGGTTGTGCAGGATCTTCAGCCGGCGCAGCTCTCGCCCGAGGTACACGTTGGACGCCGCGTCGAGGTCCGGGGCCAGGGCGAGGTCCTGGTAGACGGTCTCGATGCCCAGCGTCGAGGCCACCTGCGGCGACGTGATGTGCGCCTCGTTGCCCTCCACGAGGAGCGTTCCGCTGTCGGCGCCGTAGACCCCGGACATGACCTTCACCAGGGTCGACTTCCCGGCGCCATTGTCGCCCACCAGCGCGGTGACCTCGCCTGGGTAGGCCTGGAACGAGCAGCCGCGCAACGCCTGCACCGTGCCGAAGGACTTGGTCACCCCCACGGCCTCCAACGCCGGCACCACCGGCGCATCGACATCGAGTGTGTCGGTCATCCCTGTACCTCCTGCCACGACCGTCCGTGTGTCTCGAGCAGGGCGCTCAGCCGATCGAGCCGGGTCCGGGCGACGTCGCCCAACCATGCCCGCCGCTGCGGCCCATCCATGGCGACCGCCTCGCCCCAGATGGCTCGCCCGGCGATGAACCCGCACGCCCCGTTGTCCAAGGCGATGGTGGTCCGCTCGACGAACGCGTCGTAGGCGACGCCCGCCGACAGCAGCGCCCACGGCACGGGGCCGAGTTGGTCGCTGACGCTGGCGCAGGCGGCCGGGCCGCCGGGCCACTCGATCTTCAGCAGGTCCATGCCCAGCTCGGCCATGCGAACGGCCGAACGCACGACGGCGGCCTCCTGGTGCTCCTTGGTGAGTTCCCTGCCGGGCGCCACGCTGACCAGCGGCTCGATGACGCTGGGGACGCCGATCGCCGCGCAGTCGGCGACGATGCCTCCGACGACATCGAGTGCCATCTGCGCCGGGTCGGTCCCGCTTCCGCTCGTGACGCGGTCCGGGTCCCACTGGACCAGGAACTTCAAGGCGTCGCCGCCACTGTCGCGCACCCACGCGGCGTTCTTGTCGTCCTCGATGAAGGTGTGGTACTCGCCGTCGACCTTGCGCTTGGTGGCAGGCTCGGCGGCGATGAGCACGCCGACATCGTCGGCCAGCGCGCCGGCCTGCCGTGCCGGCTGCACGCCGTACTCGAGGTCCAGCAGCACACCGGAGGAGGCGGGGGAGAGCGCACCGACCACGTCGAGCTTGAAGGCGATCATGTTGTCGTCGGCTGCCGGCCGCCCGGCCTCGGTGAGCATCCGCCGCAGCGTGGCGCGTTGGTCCATGGCCAGCACGGCAAGACGGCCGTTCGTGGTGGCGATCGCGGCGAGTGAGTTCATCGGGGGTCTCCTTGGTGGTGCACCGCTGCGGGCCACGGGGGCCCGTCGACGGTGTGCGGTGCGGGTAGCAGACCGGCGGCGTGGCCGGCAAGGTAGGCGGCGCCGACGGCGCCGGCCTCGTCGATGAAGGCGTGGACCAGGCCGCCGAGTTGGCGTCGCTTGGCCTCCATGACCCGTCGGTCGTGCAGCCAGCCGCCAGCGGCCAGGACGTCGCGGTGCGGCCCGAGGCAGCGGTGCATCGCCTCCAGCATCGCAACCGCGCCGGCGACGATCTGGGTGACGCCGTCGATCCAGGTGGGATCGTCGGCAAGACGCTCCCGCGACGGGCCGTCCGCCGCGTTCAGCGACGTGGCAAGGCGCTCGAGCTGCATCCCCGTCGACAGCCCGCCCATGACGCACAGCCGGTGGGGGACGACCGTTCTGCCCACGCCGAAGCCGGCCTGGACGAGCGTTTCGATGGTGTCCCGGGTGATGTCGGCGTCGGTGATTCGAAGGATCGCCTCGGCCGTCCCGATCGAGTCGAACAATGTCTCGGCGCGCATCGCCCCGGCTGCCAACGCGGCGGTCTGGTGGTCGTGCCCGCCCACTGCGAGCGCCGCGCCGTCGATGGCGCCGAGACAGGGAGTTCCGCCGGCGCGGCCCACCAGCGTGCCCGCCTGCTGGGGGAGGCCAAGGAGGTCGGTGCCCGCCAGGTCGACCGCCACCGGCCATGCCGTCGCGGTGAGCACGTCGAACATCCCGGTGCGGCTGGCCAGCGACCATTCGCTGCCGGGATCACCGCCCAGGTAGCGGACCACCCACTCAGGTACGGAGTAGAACCGTGAGGCGACCGCGGTGGCCGGATAGTCGACGCGCATCTGCAGGATCTTGGGCAGCGAGGCAGTTGCGTCGAGGGGCAACCCGGTGGCCCGGCGGAACCCGTCATCCCCGCAGGCGTCGCGCAGCTCGGCCAGCGAGCCGCGCTGGTTGTGCCAGGCGCGGATCGGCCCCAGCGCGGTGCGGTGGTCGTCGCCGGTCAGCACGCCAGACTCGCCCATGCCGGTGACGCCGACGCCAGCGACGCCGTCGCAGCGGTCGCTGGCCCGGGCGAGGACCTCGACGACGGCGCGGTTGAGGTCCTCGACATGCATCTCGGTCCCGAAGGCCGACTCGTGCCACGGCGTGCGCACCGCCGCGCTGGTGACCACCGTGCCGTCGAGGGTGTACACGACGGCCTTCACCCGGGTGGTGCCCACGTCGACGCCGATCAGGTGACTCATCGGTCGGCGCCCGACGACGTTGCGGAGGCCAGCTCGGCCAGTGATTCGGCCAGCGTGTGTGGCCGGTAGGTCTCGTGCTCGGGGATGCGCAACACCGGCAGCACCACCGAGCGGGGCGGGCGGATGTCGCCGGGCTCGGCGGTGAGACGGTCGACGGCCAGGGTGGCCCCGATGTGACCGAGGCGGTGCGGCCCGGAGGCCACCACCACTCGTGGTTGGAGCGAGAGCAGGTCGGTGTCGACCACCTCGTCGAACATCGCCGCCTCGATCGGGTGGCCGAGGTGCTTGGCGGCGCGGATCAGGCCGCGGCTGGTGACGTGCTGGGCGGAGAAGAACGCCGTCGGCGGATCGTGCTGTTCAAGGAGGCGCTCGACGAAGTGCTGGGCGGCGGCGTCGGTGCGGCACGAGAAGTCGGCCAGTGCCGGATCGTACGGGAGGCCCAGCGACTGCAGCGCCCGGCGGTACCCGTCGTGACGCTGCTGGAGGGTCCACAACCGGTCGTCGGTTCCCAGCCCGCCGATGCGCCGGTGGCCGAGCGCCGCCAGGGCGGACACTGCGGCGGCGGCTCCCTCGACGTTGTCGACGACCACGGTGTCGACCAGTGCGCCCTCCATCGGCCGGTCGAGGCTGACCACGACCAGGCCGTGGTGGATCTCGGCGGCGACGTAGCCGGCGTCGCCCGGGGCGGGGATGACGATCAGCGCGTCGACGCGCCGTTCGACCAGGCCGCGGATGATCCGCCGCTGGCGCTCCTCGTCGTCGTTGTGGCTGGCGGTCATCAGGTTGAACCCGCGAGGCGCGAGGACCTCTTCGACCGCGCCGACCACCGCGGCGATGAACGGGTCGGCGACGCTGGGGATGACCAGGCCCACGGCGGCGCTGGATCCACCGGCGGCCAGCGCCCTGGCCAGGTGATTCGGCCGGAATCCGAGCGCCCGGGCCGCGGCGTGGACACGAGCCGACGTGGCCGCAGCCACGCCGTATTCACCGTTCATCGCCCGCGACGCGGTCTTCAGGCTCACTCCGGCGCGCTCGGCCACGGCGCCCAGCGTCGGCCGCTCGCTCATCGGACCCATCCGCACGAAACGGCGTCCATGTGGGCCAGCAGTTCGGCCAGCAGCTCCGGGTCCACCTGCCCGGCAACGGGGCTGGTCACCGACGCGGCGCCCGTAGCGACGGCCCGCCGGGTGGCCCCCAGCAGGTCCCGACCCTCGGCCAGGCCGCAGGCCAGACCGGCGGCGAAGGCGTCACCGGCGCCGATCGGGTTGACCTCCCGCACGGGCGGGGCGTCCAGCCAGAACCGCTCCGCCCGGCGCGCCCCGGCGACGCCATGACGCCCGGCGGTGACCAGCACTGCCGCGGGACCGAGCCCGGCCAGGTCGCTCGCCGCGTCCATCGCCGCCTGCCGCGGGTCGGCGAAGTCGGGCTCGACGGCCTCGGCGCCCGGCACCCGACCGAGGACCGTCAGGGCCTCGGACAGGTTCGGCGTGATCACGTCGGGGCGGGCCGCGAGGGCGTTCGACAGATCGAGGCGGGCGGCGTCGAGGACGATGCGCAGGCCGGCCCGGTGGGCCTCGTCGACGATCGAGGCATAGAGCGTCGCCGCGTCGGGGCCCGGCGGCAGGCTCCCGCTGGCGACGACGATGCCGTCGGCGCCGGCCTCGGCCTGCGCCTCGGCGGCGACGGCGGCGACGAACAGGTCCCGGTCGGCGGCGGTCATCGGTGGGCCCGGCTCGTTGAGGACCGTGGTGCGCAGGTCCTCCTCGATGATGATGATCGCGCTGCGGATCTCGCCGCTGGTGGCGACGCGCACGACGTCATGGCCCTCGAGCTCCAGCAGGTCGCCGGCCAACTGGCCCATCCGACCGGGCAGGTTGGCCACGAGGCGGGTCCTGGCGCCACTCGCCCCGGCAGCGCGGCAGACGTTCACCGCCTTGCCGCCAGGGGAGGCCACGGCGTGATCGGGGCGCTGGACACTGCCGGGGCGGAGACGCGTGAGGTGCAAGGTCCGGTCGATGGTCAGGTTGGCCCCGACGACCAGCACGACAACCCCTCCCCGTGGTCGAGCCGTCACGACTGACAGCGCTGTCATGATAGCGCTGTCAAGACGCCCCCTGTCAACACCGGGCTCGAGGGGTGGACGAACAGGCGTTCGGGGGATAGGCTTCGCCGGTGGCTTCACTGACGGGTGCCTCCTCCACGCCCACCGGCGTGTTCCGGGTGGTCAGCGACTTCGAACCGGCCGGCGACCAGCCACGGGCGATCGCCCAGTTGGCCGAGGGCATCGAGCGTGGTGACCGCTTCCAAACGCTGCTCGGGATCACCGGATCGGGGAAGTCGGCCACGGTGGCATGGACCATCCAGCAGGTCCAGCGCCCCACGCTGATCCTGGCCCCGAACAAGTCCCTGGCCGCCCAACTGGCCCAGGAGATGCGTGAGTTCTTCCCCGCCAACCGGGTGGAGTACTTCGTCAGCTACTACGACTACTACCAGCCCGAGGCGTACATCGCCAGCAGCGACACCTACATCGAGAAGGACAGCTCGATCAACGACGAGATCGACCGCCTGCGGCACTCGGCGACCGCTGCGCTGCTCACCCGGCGGGACACCATCGTCGTGGCGTCGGTGTCGTGCATCTACGGGATGGGCGACCCCGCCGAGTACCGCGGCCAGTTGCTCGAGCTGCACACCGGTGTCGACTACGACATGCGCAGCATCCTGCGCCGCCTCGTCGATTTGCATTTCGACCGCAACGACATGACCCTGGGCCGCGGCAAGTTCCGGGTCCGTGGTGACACCATCGAGGTCCATCCGAGCTACGAGGAGTCGGTGGTCCGCATCGAGATGTTCGGTGACACCGTCGACCGGATCACCACCATCGACCCGCTGACCGGCGAGACCCTGTCGGACCACGACGAGGTGGTCATCTTCCCAGCCACCCACTACGTGGCCGGTGACGAGCGGATGCGCCGCGCCGTCCTGGGGATCGAGGCCGAGTTGCAGGAGCGGCTGAAGTGGTTCGAGGACAACGGCAAGCTGCTCGAGGCACAGCGGCTGCGGATGCGTACCCAGTACGACCTGGAGATGATCCAGGAAGTCGGCTACTGCAACGGCATCGAGAACTACTCGATGCACATCGACGGCCGATCCTTTGGCGAACCGCCCTTCACCTTGTTGGACTACTTCCCCAAGGACTTCCTGCTGGTCGTCGACGAGAGCCATGTGGCGGTGCCGCAGCTGCACGGCCAGTACCTCGGCGACCTGAGCCGCAAGGACCAGCTGGTCGAGCACGGGTTCCGCCTGCCCAGTGCTCGTGACAACCGCCCGCTGCGCTTCGAGGAGGTTCTCGAACGCATCAACCAGGCCGTGTTCCTGTCGGCGACGCCCGCCGACTGGGAGGTCAGCCACTCCTCGCAGGTGGTCGAGCAGATCGTTCGCCCCACCGGCCTGGTGGATCCCGAGGTCATCGTCAAGCCCACCAAGGGCCAGATCGACGACCTGATCGAGATGATCAACGAGCGGATCACCAAGGGTGACCGCATCCTGGTCACCACGCTGACCAAGAAGATGGCCGAGGACCTCACCGACTACCTGCTGGAGCAGGGGCTGCGGGTGCGCTACCTGCACAGCAACATCGACACCATCCAGCGCATCGAGATCCTCCGGGCGTTGCGGCTGGGCGAGTTCGACGTCCTCGTCGGCATCAACCTGCTGCGAGAGGGCCTCGATCTGCCGGAGGTGTCGCTGGTGTCCATCCTCGACGCCGACAAGGAGGGGTTCCTGCGCAGCGAGACGTCGCTGATCCAGATGATCGGCCGCGCCGCCCGCAACGTGGACGGCCAGGTGGTCATGTACGCCGACACCGTGACCCCGTCGATGCGCCGGGCCATCGACACCACCCAGCAGCGCCGCCTGCGCCAACTGGCCTACAACGCCGAGCACGGCATCAACCCGCAGACCATCCGCAAAGCGGTCGGCGACATCCTGTCCCTGCTGCGCCCGGACGACACGGCGCCGGTGCCCGGCAAGGACCGCCGCCGCCAGCGTGAGCGGGACAAGGTCCAGCGCGAGCTGAAGACCATGCCGCAGCAGGAGCTGGCCCGGCTGATCCAGACCCTGGAAGAGGAGATGCACGAGGCCGCCGCCGAGCTGAAGTTCGAGTACGCCGCCCGGCTGCGTGACGAAGTGAACGAGTTGCGCCGCGAGTTGCGCGACGCCGGCTGATCGGTAGGTTCGATCCCCATGCCCCCGAAGGGTTCAACGCCGTCGAAGGCGCCCAAATACGCCGACTCCACCATCGTCGTGCGTGGCGCGCGCGAGCACAACCTGAAGAACATCAGCGTCGACCTGCCGCGCGACAAGATGATCGTCTTCACCGGTCTGTCGGGGTCGGGGAAGTCCAGCCTGGCCTTCGACACCATCTACGCCGAGGGTCAGCGGCGCTACGTTGAGTCGCTCAGCGCCTACGCCCGGCAGTTCCTCGGGCAGATGGACAAACCCGACGTCGATGTCATCGAGGGGCTCTCGCCGGCCATCTCCATCGACCAGAAGTCCGCCAGCCGCAACCCGCGCTCCACCGTGGGAACCATCACCGAGGTCTACGACTACCTGCGCCTGCTGTACGCCCGCATCGGCCAACAGCACTGCCCGAACGACGGTGCGCGGCTGCAGCGTCAGACCCCCCAGCAGATCGTCGACCGCATCCTGCTGCTGCCCGACGGGACTCGCTTCCAGGTCTTGTCCCCGGTGGTGCGCGGCCGCAAGGGCGAGTACTCCACGCTGCTGTCGGACCTCGCCGGGCAGGGCTACGTGCGTGCCCGGGTGGACGGTGAGGTCGTCGACATCATCGAGTTCCTCGGCCGTGACGAGAAGTTGGCCCGCTACGAGCAGCACAAGATCGAGATCATCGTCGACCGCCTGGTTCGCCGCGATGGGATCGAGCGCCGGCTCACCGACTCGCTGGAGACCGCCCTGCGACTGGCCGACGGCGTTGCCGAGGTGGAACTCGTGGGCCGCGACGGGGTTGACGACGAGACGCTGACGTTCAGCCAGCACCTGGCCTGCCCCACCTGCGGCGCCTCCTACGACGAGCCCGCGCCGCGCAACTTCTCGTTCAACTCGCCATACGGGGCGTGCGAGTCCTGCGACGGCCTGGGCACCACCTTCGAGGTCGATCCCGAGTTGGTGATCCCCGATCACGACCAGTCGATCAACGGCGGCGCCATCGCCCCGTGGCGCAGCTCACACACCCAGTACTTCACGCGCATGCTGGAGGCGGTGGCCGCGGCGTACGAGTTCAGCCTCGACGACCCCTACGGCACTCTCACCGCCAAGCAGCAGCAGGTCGTCCTCAACGGGGTGCACGGCAATCTCAAGGTCAAGTACAAGAACCGCTACGGGCGGGTGCGTGAGTACTCCACCGAGTACGAGGGCGTGATCCCGTGGCTCAACCGCCGCCGGGCGGGCGCCGAGAGCGACTGGGCGAGGGAGCAGTACGAGGGGTACATGCGCGAGGTGCCGTGCTCGGCGTGCGGTGGCGCCCGGCTCAAGCCGGCCACCCTGGCCGTGACCATCAACGGCAAGCACATCGCCGAGGTGTGCGACATGGCCATCGCCGACTCGTCCACGTTCCTCGCCGCGCTGGAGCTCAGCGAGCGTGACCGGCTGATCGCCGAGCGGGTGACCAAGGAGATCAACGCCCGCCTCGGCTTCCTGCTGGACGTCGGCCTCGACTACCTCACCCTGTCTCGGTCGGCCGGCACGCTGGCGGGTGGCGAAGCCCAGCGCATCCGCTTGGCCAGCCAGATCGGCAGCGGCCTGGTCGGCACGCTGTACGTGCTGGACGAGCCGTCGATCGGGTTGCACCAGCGGGACAACCGCCGGCTGATCGACACGCTGCTGCGCCTGCGTGACCTGGGCAACACCGTGCTGGTGGTGGAGCATGACGAGGACACCATCCGTGAGAGTGACTGGATCGTCGACATCGGTCCCGGCGCCGGTGAGCACGGCGGCGCCGTGGTCTACAGCGGGCCGGTGAAGGGGATCCTCAAGGTCAAGGATTCCGTCACTGGCCAGTACCTGTCGGGCAAGAGGTCCATCCCCGTGCCCCAGCAGCGCCGGGCACCCGCGCTCGAGTGGCTGGGGATCGAGGGCGCCAGGGAGCACAACCTGCGCAACCTCGACGTGCGCATCCCGCTCGGCTGCTTCGTGGCCGTCACCGGAGTCAGCGGCAGCGGTAAGAGCACCCTGGTCAGGGACATCCTCCTACCGGTGTTGATGCAGAAGATCTACAGGTCGAAAGACGCCGCCGGCAAGCACAAGAAGATCACCGGTGTCGAGCTGCTCGACAAGGTCATCGACATGGATCAGTCACCCATCGGGCGCACGCCACGCAGCAACCCGGCCACGTACACGGGCGTGTTCGACAACATCCGCAAGCTGTTCGCCAGTACGGCCGAGTCCAAGGTGCGCGGCTACCTGCCCGGCCGGTTCAGCTTCAACGTGGCCGGAGGGCGGTGCGAGGCGTGCGCCGGCGACGGCACCATCAAGATCGAGATGCACTTCCTTCCCGATGTCTACGTCCCGTGCGAGGTGTGCAAGGGCGCTCGCTACAACCGGGACACGCTGGACATCGAGTTCAAGAGCAAGAACATCGCCGAGGTGCTGGACATGCCGGTGGCCGAGGCGGTCGGTTT
>WBZU01000978.1_pt1 | contig 22878 bp, 19 predicted proteins | sample 5204311 | NCBI WGS metagenome assembly WBZU01 (sample SAMN12344359, study PRJNA552823) | activated sludge metagenome | biome: Activated sludge suspended growth; feature: Nitrification reactor; material: Wastewater; isolation source: activated sludge from nitrification reactor of wastewater... | reverse complement strand
AGGTCCTTGGTAATTGTTTTGCATCGAAAGGACCGTGCGCATGCCGTCCCGCAGCAGCACGACCTGCGTCGCGTTGTTGTAGAGTTTCGTGTCGGCCCCGCCCACGTAAAACCCGCAAAAAGCATCAGCATTTGCAGCCCACGAGCCAACCGACAAACCCGCAGCCAACCAGATCGCTAATCGTCGCACGTGCGGAGCATATACCAATCGCACGTCGGGGATCGAAAATCTCATTCGGCAGCGGCAGCTCGGAGTACACTCGCGCGACATGACCGACTGGTTGCACTCTTCGCCGAAAGCTCTCCGAGGTAAAACCGTCCATCGTCTGGGACTCGCCGCCAACTACGGCATTGACGAGAACGGAGTTCGCGCTGCGATGGATCGCGGAGTGAACTTGTTTTTGTGGACGAGACGTGCGGGAGGCATGCGTTCGCCGCTCTGCAACGCGCTGAAGAACAAACGTGATTCGGTCGCGGTCATCGGGTACGCGACGGTCGGTTACTTCGGTTGGGGCGTGCGTTCGGGCGCGGAGAAACTCCTGAAAGAACTCGGCACCGATCATCTCGATGTGTACCTGTTGGGATGGCTCGGCGTGGGTGCCGCCTGGACAAACTCGACCGAGAAGGAGCTCGTGCACTTGCGAGAATCAGGCAAAGTCAAGGCGATCGGCGTGAGCATTCACGATCGACCTCGCGCGGGAAAACTCGCCGAAAGCTCGCCGCTCGACTTGCTCATGATTCGCTACAACGCGGCTCATCCCGGCGCTGAGCGCGAAATTTTTCCGCACGTGAAGGAGCAATCACCGACGATCTTGGCTTACACGGCGACGGCATGGCGTAAGCTGCTCAAGCGTCCGGGCAGCTGGAATGGCCCCGTCATGACGGCCGGCGATTGTTATCGGTTTCAATTGTCAAACCCGCACGTCGACATCGCGCTCACGGGGCCCGCGAGTCGCGCCGAAGTCGAGCAGAACCTCGATGCGGTCGAACGCGGTCCTTTGTCCGAAGAAGAAGCGCGTTGGATGCGTGAATTCGGCAAGGTCGTTCATGGCTGAACGTTCACGGAGCGCGCGATGAAGCTACGAAATGTCGTGGTGGTCGTGGTCCTCGGAGCAAGCGCGTGCGCGCCGGTTCCCGAGCCGGAGACGCCGGATGAAAGCGAACCGTCAAGACAAACCCCTCGGCGACCGCCGTTGCCCCCGGCCCCTTCGAAGATGCCGGAAATCGTGTATGCTTCGCTCACGAACGATGCACCGATCGCACGGCCGGCGCTGATTGCAAAGCAATGACGCATGACGCGGCACGCCGCCGGCAGGTCTTGGTCAAACCTCGAGCAAACCCTTGACGCTATCACACGAACGCCCTTTACTGACGGCCTAGTTTGTTGAGTCGGGCATCGAATCTCGATGTCGTCGCGCAGTCTGAACTTCGAACACCATGTCGGATGATCTCGTCGTTGGAGCGATATTTGCGGGTCGGTACCGCGTAGAGCGAAGAATCGCAGCGGGAGGCATGGGTGCGGTCTACGAGGTCACGCATCTCGAAACGAGCCGACGTCGCGCGCTCAAAGTGATGCATCCGGACCTCGTACAGAACGAAGAATCACGCGACAGATTTCGCCAAGAAGCCCGGGTAACCGCGCAGATCGAGAGCGAGTACATCGTCGATGTGTTCGATGCGGGGATCGACGATACGACGCGCATGCCGTACCTCGTGATGGAGCTTCTGCAAGGCGAGGAAATCAGCAAGCGCATCAAACGGCTCGATCGTTTGTCCGCGCAAGACACCGTGCTTTACTTGTATCAAGCCGCGCTGGCGCTCGACAAAACCCATCGCTCCCGCATCGTTCACCGGGATCTCAAGCCCGACAATTTGTATCTGTGCGAGCGAGACGACGGGCCGCCACGGATCAAGTTGTTGGATTTCGGCATCGCCAAAATTGTCGCGGCAAACGCCGCGTCCGCCAACGCGACGCAAGCCGTCGGCACGCCGCTGTACATGGCTCCGGAACAATTTCTCGTCGACTCCGCCGTCTCTCCCGCGACGGATCTGTATGCGCTCGCGATGATCGCGTACACGATGTTGGTAGGACAAACCTATTGGTACGAAGAGTCGAAAAAGGGCGCCAATGTCTTTGCGTTCGCCGCGTACGCGACGCTGGGTCCGCAAGAGCCGGCCTCGACACGCGCGTTGCGCAGCGGAGTTGCGTTGCCTGCGAGTTTTGACAAATGGTTTGCCCGGGCCACCGCGCGAAAACCGGAGGAGCGTTTTTCGACGGCGTCCGTGATGATTTCGGCCTTGGCCGAAGCGTTGAATCTGCCGCCGCCGGCGGCGATCCTCGCCGGCGCTTACGTCCAAGGCACGGGACAAACCATTACGATCACCTCGGCGGACGGTGAACGAACGAGCTTGCTTCCCGCGGCGTCCCCCGCATCGCCGTCAGCGAACCCGCCGGCTCCCAAGCCGAGTCAACCCAAGCGTCCGGCCGTCATCTTGAGCGCCCTCGCCGCGATTGCCTGCATGGTGCTCGCGCTGCTCTACGTGATCTTCTCCGGCGATAGTTCCGCGACAAACCCAATGGATAATACGGCGAATCCGGCATCGAGCGGACTGGACTCGCCTCGAGTTTCACCCATCGCATCGGCGGCGACGGATCCCACGGAACAAGCTCCCCCGGTGGCATCGAACGCGCCGAAATCTCCGGACACGACAACGCCACCGTCCGGGCCCGCTCCCAAGAACACATCAGCTCCAACGACGACATCGACGGTGAAAACGAAGAAGGGCAAGTGGATCCGTGATTGACTCGAATTTGAACCGAGTCGAGGGGTGAAGGTTCGATCCATGCGGTGGTCAAGAAGCTCGAGTGCAGTGTTGTTTGGCGTCGCTCTTCTCGTCGGTTCGTCCTGGGCGCACGGACAAACGGCCGATGAAGCGAAGGCCGAGGAGCTCTTCAACAAGGCCGTCGAGCTGAGTGAGGCGCACCAATACGATCAAGCGTGTCCGCTTCTCGCGGAGAGCCAAAAGCTCGACCCTCGCGCAAGTACGTTATTCGCCTTGGGTGATTGCGAACGCGAAGCGGGAAAGATGGGCAGCGCCGTCGCCCATTTCAAAGCGTATTTGAAAGAATACGAAGCGATGAAGAGCGATGTGCGCAAGCGCCATGATCAACGCGCGAATTCGGCACGAAGCCACATCAAAAAACTCGAAGCGGAAGCCCCGACCTTGAAACTCACGTTTCCCGGGGGAATTCCGGCGGAGTTCACCGTCAAGCGTAATGGCGACGAGGTGAATCGAATCGATCTGGATAAAGATATTCCGGTCGATCCCGGCGAGCAGGTCGTCATCGTGGAAATTCCGGGCCACGAACCTGCGGAGCAACGCATCACGGTCGCATTAAAAGAAAAAAAGGTCGTCGAGCTCGCGCCGGGCCCAATCGCTGAAAAAGTCGACCCAGACGCCCAAAACGCATCGCGGAAACGTCGACGAACCGCAGGGTTCGTCCTCATGGGTACAGGCGTGGCGGGCCTTGCGTTCGGCGGGGTCATGGGCGGATTGGCGGTGGGGCAAAAAGGCGTCGTGGACGAGCATTGCAATGGGCTCGATTGCGATAAATTGGGCCTCGAAGCAGTGGATGCCGGACGCCTTTATGGCAACCTGAGCACGATTGGCCTTGCCGCAGGTGGTGTTCTGGCCGTCGCAGGGCTCGTCGTCGTTTTGACCGCCCCCAAAGCGGCACCAACACCAACGGCGGGATGGATCAGGGGGATTGACATAACGCCATTACGACATGGCGCGTTCGTCGGCGTGGAGGGACAGTTCTGATGAAAGCCCCGAAAGCATTCTGGATCGGCCTCATTTGCGCCGTCGGCGGATGCACGCAACTGTTGGAATTGGATCAGGAGTATCGCCCGGGACAAACATCGGGAACCGCCGGCACGGCAGGCACGGCAGGCTCGGGGGGAACCGCAACGGGAGGAGGTGGCTCCGGCGGCGGCGAATGCGTCGTCGATATGGATTGTCCCGTCCCCATTTCGCCTTGCGCCGTCAACAAGTGCGTTGCCAATGCGTGTGTCACCAATGCCTTGCCCGCCGGTTCACCGTGTACGGCGGAAGGTAATGCGGTTTGCGATAAAAATGGAATTTGTGGCGATTGCAATCAACCGAGCGATTGCACGAAATTGCCGGCCGACAACGACTGTCAGAGCCGTACGTGCACCAATCACGTTTGCAGTCAAAAGTTCATCGCCTCGGGCACCTTGGCGACAACCCAAACCACCGGAGATTGCCAGGACGTTTTTTGCGACGGGTTTGGAAAGACAGTCTCCCAAGCCAATGACACGGACTTGCCGGACGACAACAATCCGTGCACGAAAAACGTGTGCATGAACGGAAAACCGTCGTATCCGGCCGAGCCGATCAATACGAGCTGCGGCGCCAATTTGAAATGCAACGATATGGGGCAATGCGTGGGTTGCATTGCGGCCGGCGACTGCGCAGGCGCCGACGATTTCTGCAAAACTCGAACGTGCATCAACGGTGTGTGCGGATTCAATTATACGGCGGCGGGCACCAATCTCCCGACGGGACAAACCGTGGGTGATTGCAAAACCGTCGAATGCAATGGTCAAGGTGCCACCGTCTCGACGACCGATAACGCCGACATTCCGGACGACGGCAATGCGTGCACCAAAAATGTGTGCAGCGCCGGCACGCCGTCGAATCCGCCCGAACCTATCAGCACTCCCTGCGGCATGGGCGGCCTTTGCGATGGATCCGGGGTCTGTGAAAAACCCGATGGCGCAACGTGTACCGCCGCGGCCGATTGCGCGAGCGGCCATTGCGTGGAAGGAGTTTGCTGCGAAGCTGCATGCAACCAGAATTGTAAAGCCTGCAATATCCCCGGGGCGCTCGGCGTATGCGCCATCGTCCCCAAAGGATATTCCGACGACAGCTGTCCGAGTCCCAAGTCTTGCGATGGCACCACCGGCCAAGCCGCCTGCGTCGATTTGCTCCCCAATGGCGCCGGTTGCGCAAGCGCAGCCCAATGCGGCACGGGTCTTTGCGTCGACGGCGTGTGCTGCACATCGACGTGCACCGGTACGTGCAAATCATGCAATGTCGCCGGCTCCGCGGGGACGTGTGCCAATGTTCCCGCCAATCAAGAGGACACGGGGACTTGCTCCGGGACAAACGTATGCAACGGCAGCGGTACGTGCAAAAAGAAGGCCGGACAAACCTGTTCGTTGGCCTCGGAATGCCTGAGCAATTTCTGCGTCGACGGCGTTTGCTGCAACAATGCGTGCACGACGACATGCCAAAGCTGCGCCGTGACCGGCTCGGTCGGAACCTGTTCGAATGTGCCCCTGGGTGATAAAGACCTCGTCGCCACCACGACGTGCACCGGTTCCAATGCCTGCAACGGTGCCGGTCAATGTTTGCTCGCCAGTGGCCAACCGTGCACGCTCGGCGCGCAATGCGCGAGCAACATCTGCACGGGCGCGCCCCTCACGTGCCAATGATTCACCGGGACAACCGGGCGGTTTCCGGCACAATCGCCGAAAGCCCTTCCTGAACGATTCCGAAGGACTGTTTTCGGTACATCCGATACCTCGGATTGGAATTCCACATCGCCCACGTATGTGTAGGCGCGCCGGCCGCGGGAATCACGATCGCGCCGCCAAGTTTTTTCGCTCGCGGCAACGTATCCACAACGACGTTCTCCGCCTCCCCTACCCCGCCCAAAGCCGCTACGACGACGGCGATCTCCGGCGTTTGCCCAATTTGCAATTCCGTCGCCGCGTTTTTCACTCCGTCCACGTAGTCGTCGACCACCATTCGCTGGGATGGATCCGTCACGTGCAGCAGCGTCCACGGAATACGTATCTCAATGGTTCCTTCTTCGACCGAGTACCAAACGTTCGTGTTTGTCGTGGTAAACTCCGTGCCCGTTCGAAAACGCCCCACGTCCTGATACAGAATGGGTGAAATCTCTTTGCCGGCGTACCAAAACGCATCGTTTGTCACGGTACGCATGAGGTCGAACATTCCGTCGTCGTTCTTGACGGTGCGATACATCTGCCACGGCTCGCGAAAACCGTGCCAAACCCCCACCAAATCGTACGGTCGATCGACGCTCAACGTCACGTCGGTCTCCGAGCTCAACCGCAAAACGAATTCGATCCGCCGTTCGGTCTGCAATTTGCACATCGGATCGAAACAACCGTCACCGCGATCGGGATCCAGCGTGTCGATTCCGAAGACGTAATCGACTTTGTCCCAATCCACGACGCCATTGCCATCGGGATCGAGCGACTCCACGCGGAGGAGCAAATGCAAAAAACCCTCGTCGCTATCCATCGTGAGCGCGCGTAATGTGCGCATCTGATCCTGCGCGTCGAGGACCGTCATATTTTGAGCATCTTGCTCGGCGGTCGGAGGCGTGGGGAAATCCCTCCCCAATCCATCGATTTCGTGATGGTTTTCGTCGGTACCCGGTCGCATGGCCAAAATGCCGAAGTTTTGCTCGGGACTCATTGCGTTGTACCAAAGTCCGCGACGATCCCCCGGTAATTCGAGCCTTTCGACGACCCAAGCTCGTTTCCACCATTCATCGAGCACTTCAAAAAGGAAAGCCCCATTCATTCCGGTATTCGTCACCGTCCGCAGCGAACGTAATATCGCCTCGCCTTGCTCGCGTTCATCGAGCCCCCCGTGGGTCAAACCGGATGCCGCAAAATGAGCCGATCCCTGGCTCGACGGCAATCCAATCTCCGCAATGAGCAACGTTCGTCCGGCGTAATGTTCCCGCAATTCGCGCAAATAGCCGACGTAGGAATTCGGCCCGCTATCGTCTTCGACTTGATACGTCGGTTCGTGCAAGATGAACTCGGGATAATACGGATACGCGTGGTAGGAGAAAAACAGCCCCGCTTCGAACGCCTCGGCCACCTTGATTTTGCGTAAATCGAGCGACTCCATGTCGTCGAATCCATTGTCCACGACGTGATCGATGGGATCGAGCGTCGGCCAGCTGGAGAATGCAATCGGGTGCGTCTCGCCATACCGATGCGCTTCGTATGCGGCGGTGAAATCGAGATATTTCGTCACGAACGCTTCCGACGGCGTGGCATCGGCGATGGACATGACTTCGCCGGTATGTTCCACGGTGCACGGGACGCCTCCGCAATGCGCCGCATAATAGAGATCGTGGGTGCTTTGCATCGTGAGCGGCTCCATTTCACGCCCGATGAGCCATCCAAGCAGCCAGGGCGAAACATCGGCGGAATACGTGCCGTACGCCCGACCGTAGTTGAGCGGATATTCGGGGCTTCCCGGCGGAATATCGCGATTGCCGTGAACCACATCGACGGCCTTCTGCAATTCGTCGGAAAAATGCTCCTCGATCCACGGAGACAGATAATTCGGCGGCCCGGCGGCATCGGGCTCTTCGGCAGGTTCGGGCAACCACGCTCCTTGAAGAAGGAACAATGGTTTGTCTGGATGATCGAGGTTGTGGCGACGTAATTCTTCGTAAAACAGCGGCGATTGTACCGTGTACACACGGATCGAATTGGCCCCCAAATCCGACGATGTGCGAATGAATTCGGCGATTTGTTCCCGCGTGGCCATGAATTCGCCGGCGCTGGTTCCGGGAATGCCGTGACCATAATTGACGCCGATGGGCCAAAATGGACGAAACGTTTCGCCTTCTTTGCTGATGAGAAACCCCTCGGATCCGGCACGAAATCGATAAAGACTCAAATCCATGCTCGAACCGCCGCCTGCTCCCGCGGCCCCGGCGCCTCCGTCCCCCGAAGCGGAAGCTTCCGTGGTCCATGGTTTGTCATTACCGGAACAGCCCATGACGACGGCGGTGGATACAGCCAGCATCTGCCATACGTTGACATTCGATTTTTTCGCCATCGTGCCCCCCAAGCAAAACGCGGCGTTTGGTGGAGCCACGATAGCACGCAGAAGTTGGATTCTCGGCCCAAGGATCGAAGCAGCAGCATTTTTGCGGCGAACGTCGACGACACCGCCATTAGCGTTTACGACGCATCGCTGTTCGCAATGGATTTTCACTTGATTTTGGAATTGCTCTGATGCACAACTGCCGCCGTGAACGATACGAACGTTTCGGGCAAAGTGCTTTTGACGGGGGCCAGTGGATTCATCGGCGGACGATTGCGCGACGCATTGCTCGATGCGGGCGTCGATGTCGTTTCGATCCGCCGTCCCGGTTCGCCTCCGGCGAAAAAAGGCCGTTCGGTCGAAGCCGGTTATGCCGATACGCGGACGCTCGACAACATCGTTCGCACGGAAAAACCCGATTACGTGTTGCACGTCGCGGGAGCCACCAAAGGCGTGTCGTATGAAGATTTTCGGCAGGCCAACGTAATGCCCACGAAGAACCTGCTGGATGCATTGCAAAAGGAACATCCGGGGGTCAAACGGTTCGTGCATATCAGCTCGCTCGCCAGTTATGGCCCTTCCACGGCTGCCAATCCGCACGTGGAAGCCAATGAACGGCGGCCCATCGAATTTTATGGCCAAAGCAAGCTCGAAGCCGAAAAGGTCGTGGAAGGCGTCGGTAAATCCTTGCCGTGGACCATCGTTCGACCATCGGGCGTCTACGGTCCCGGCGACGTGGATTATTTGAATTTGTTTCGCGAGATCGAACGCGGACGAAATGTTTATTTCGGTAATCGCAAGCGGTGGTTTTCCGCGATTTTCGTGGACGATCTCGTCGCCGCCATTTTACTCGCCATGACGCACGAGCGCGCCGTTTCGCAAGGATATTTCGTTTGTGATGGCAAACCGGTGACGTGGGAAATGTTTCAAGAAGCCATGGTCGCCGCCGGCGGCAAACGCGTGCGAACACTGGATTTGCCGGAATTTTTGGTGAATATCGCCGCGATGGGTGGTGAATTCGCCACGATGATCGACAAGCAGCCGCGCCTCTTCAATCGCCAAAAAGCCAAAATGGGCGCCGCGGAAGCGTGGCTCTGCAAAAGCGATCACCTGCGCCAGTCGCTCGGGTGGAAGTCGCACGTGCCGGTCGAAGAAGGTCTGCGGCGCACCTTTGATTGGTATCGAAAAGAAAAGTGGCTTTGAAGCTCCGCAACGCGCACGGTCATCGCGGAGGCACGTTTTTCTCGATCGGCAACAAAATCGTAAAAACGGTTTTTCCGGGTTGACTATCGACCGTGATATCCCCGCCGTGGTCGGTCACGATGCGATGCGTAATCGCCAAACCAAGTCCCGTTCCTTTTTCTTTTGTCGTGAAAAACGGTTGAAATATTTTGACCTCGTCCGCAACGAGCCCCGGACCGTCATCCTGGACGCGAACCCGCGCCATCCCGTCGGAACACGATACGTCGATGTCGACATGACCATTCGATCGCACGGCCTCGATGGCGTTGCGCACCAGATTGAGGACGACTTGGCGCATACGCGCGTCATCCGCGCGTGTTTCGAGCGCACCTTCACCGCTCACGCGCAGCGCGATGTTCGCCGCCTCCGCTTCGACGCGACACAAAGCCACGACGTCGTCGCAGATCTGCCGCAGATCGGTCATCGATCGTTGCGGTTTTTCCGGACGCGCGAACTGCAAAAACTCCTCGAGAAGCGCGGCCACGCGACGAATTTCCCCCGAAGCAATCGTCGACGCTTCGCGCGCCGATGCCAAGTCCGGAGAGGGCTTGCCAAGCAAACGTGTCAGCAACTGCAAATGCAACATCGCCGCATTCAGCGGGTTCTTGATTTCGTGCGCAACCCCAGCCGAGAACGTCGCAATCGATGCCAAGTGTTCACTCCGACGAACTCTGGCCTCCATGTTGCGCGCATCGGTCACGTCGACGCCGGAAGCAACGATGAAGCGTACCTGGCGGAGTTCGTCCAGAAGAACGGAGTTTGTCCACGTGATGCGTCGTCGTCCGACATCTTTTGAACGCCAATGATTTTCGTTTGTGTTCCGACTTGTTTGTCCGGACACGAGCGCCTCGAATGCGGCTGCGGACGTGGCGCGTTCTTCCGCATCCACGAAGAGGTCGAGCAGATTTTGACCGCGTACCTCCGCCTCGGTGCATCCCGTCGCTCGTTCACACGCGGCGTTGAAGTGAACGACGTTGCCGTTGCGATCGAGCACGACGACGAGCGAATCGATCGTAGCCAGAACGGTGGACACGAAATCGCGTTCGGCCTGAAGAGCCAAGTGCGCGGCGCGAAGCTCCTCAAGCGTACGCCGAATCAGTTCGGCTTCCGCGCGCTCTCTTTTTCGATCCCGCGCTCGTTCGACGGCGAAGTCCAAAGCGTGCGGATCGACGGGCGTCGTGAGGAAATCGTCCGCAACGGCACGTACAGCTTCGACTGCGGGAGCGATCCCGGAAGCGCTCGTGAGCACGACGATCGACATCTCCGGGGCGACGCGACGAATCTCGTGCAAGAGCATCGTGTCGTTCATGCCGGGCATGTGCAGATCGGTGATCACGACGGAAGGCAGGGTTTGTCGCGCCTTCTCCAGGGCTTCCGCCGCACTCGTGGCGAAGTCGACGGCATAACCCGCGCGATGCATCGATTGGGCCAAAACGTCGCGAACATCGACGTCGTCATGAACAACGAGAGCGCGTCCTTTGATAGGTGTTTGTTGGTTCATGAAGACACTTGTCCAAGTCGGTCGGCCGGAAACGGGAGCGCGAGTGTACCGGCTTCGCCCACTTTCTCAAGCGCATCATACAATTGGAAAAACCTCGCGCGCATGACGCACGGAGGCTCGTGCACGACGATCGAATGCGCGTACGATGCGCTTCATGCGTTGTTGTTTGGGGTTTCAGATCGGCGACGAAAACGATGCGGCCTTTGCTGTCGACACATCGGCGGTGACCTTTGGTCCCGGGGCCATCAACGAAGTCGGGCATGACATACGCGCGCTAGGTGCGCGGCGTATCGCGCTCTTCACGGACGTTCGTTTGGCTGGTTTGTCTTTCGTAAACGATGCGCGGAATGCTTTGCTTCAAGCGGGTTGCGACGTGGCGGTCTACGATCGCGTTCTCGTCGAACCGACGGATGTTTCGTTTCGCGAAGCGGCGGCGTTCGCCCGTGACGGCAAGTTCGACGGGTACGTTTCCGTCGGCGGTGGGTCGGTCATGGACACGTGCAAAGCGGCCCTGCTGTTTGCGACCTATCCCGCCGAGATCAACGACTACGTCACGCCTCCGTTGGGTCGAGGTCTGGCTGTTCCCGGCTCTTTGCCCGTGCACATCGCCTGTCCGACGACCACCGGCACCGGCAGTGAATGCACGGGCATCGCGATCTTCGACGACACCCAGCACAAAGCAAAGACCGGCATCGCCTCGCGATGGTTACGTCCGTCACGAGCGATTGTCGATCCAAACGCCACCCGTACGCTGCCGGCATCCGTGGTTGCGGCGAGCGGTTTCGACGTGATCAGTCACGCGCTCGAATCGTACACGGCTCGTCCATTTGGTTCGCGTACGCGCCCGACAAACCCGGCTGCACGACCCATGAGCCAAGGAGCCAACCCCTGGAGCGACATCGGTTGCGTCAAAGCGCTGGAACTCGCCGGAAAGTATTTTCTTCGCGCCGTGAAAGACGCCGCGGATTACGAAGCGCGCGAAGCGATGGCTTGGGCGGCGACGCTTGCGGGTATCGCTTTCGGCAATGCCGGCGTGCATATCCCGCATGCGATGTCGTACGCCGTGGCGGGCTTGCGCCATTCATTTCGGATGCCCGAGTATCCCCAAGACAAACCGCTCGTCCCCCACGGCGTGGCGGTCATCGTCAACGCGCCGGCCGTTTTTCGAGCGTTTGGCTCAACAAACCCCGATCGGCACCTCGAATGTGCCAAACTGCTTGGCGCGGACATTCGTGGCGCGTGGCGTGACGACGCCGGCGACCTCTTGGCCGGTCAGGTTTGTCGAATGATGCAATCCGCCGCAATGCCCAATGGAATCGGCGCGGTCGGATATCTGACGGAAGACATCGAAGCTTTGACCGCGGGAACGATGGCCCAAACCCGGCTCATTGCCAACGCCCCCAAATCGGTCGACGACAAACTCGTCATTTCACTTTTCCGCTCGGCCATTTCATATTGGTGAAACAAGATGACCGACACGACGAAAACAGCTCCAAAAACGCGTGAACGGCGTGAGTATTCCCATTTCGAGGTCATCGCGACGCGCTGGATGGACAACGACATCTATGGGCACGTCAACAACGTCGTGTATTACTCGTATTTCGATACGGTGATCAATCGGTATCTCATTCACGACGGAGCCCTCGATATCGCCGCAGGCGACGTCATCGGCGTCGTGGCGGAATCGCATTGCCGATATTTTCGAGGTTTTGCATTTCCCGACGAAATCGACGCGGGTCTGGCTGTGAGCAAACTCGGCCGTTCGAGCGTTCGTTATGAAATCGGCCTTTTTGCCCGTGATCACAAGGAAGCGTCGGCCGAAGGTTACTTCGTCCATGTCTTCGTGGATCGGGCCTCACGCCGTCCGGTACCCATTCCCGAAAAATTACGCAGCGCGCTCGAAAAACTCCTGCTTCCATCGCCGGCGTGAGTAATTCTCGCCCGGGAAGCTCCGCAGCAATCCGTCATCTGCTCGGCGGCATGAGCATTGGCGTGGCGTCGGCTTCGTGATATCGTCGGCCAATGCATACTTTGAAACGCCTATTCTTCAATACCCTCGTACTTGGATCCATGAGCGCCGCGGCCGTGATTTTGCCCGCGGATGCGCTGGCATGCAGCCCTCCGGCCCCCGGTTTGAGGTCCACGATTCCCGCGGATGGCGCGTACTTTCCGGCCAATGGAATCATTCTCTTCGACGGATTCGACATTTCTCTCGATCAAGTCACCGTGACCATTGAAGGAACCCCGGCAATGCTCGTCGATGCATCGGCCGCATTTCCGACGCCCGTCGCCGCATTGGCCGCGCGGGTTTCTCCAAAACCAATGCCCGAACAAAAAGTCACGATCAGCGGCACGTTTTGTGCGGGATGTGCGGCGGAATCATTCACGTTCACCGCTCGCCCCGATGACCTCGTTGCGCCCGAAGGCGTCACGTCCGCGCATTACGGCGTGCACGATTACGCAGATTTCAAGAGCAGCGGTGGAGATTGCCAATTCGATAGTGACCTTGCGCTTTGGGTCCATGCGCAAACCATTCCCGCCTCGGAAGAAGAAGCCCCCGCGGTATTGCGAATCGAAGCATTTGCCGACAGCGCCCTGACAAACGCTCTGGCGAGCACGAGCTATGTCATCACGGCGAATGATTCCGCGTGGGGTTACCGAGTCACCACGGCGACGCTTCAAGGGACGGCTCCGACCGCCGTCTGTTTTCGTTTGTCCACGAAGGATTTGTCCGGAAATGACGGACCGATGCCGACGGTTGTGTGCAACGCCTGTTATACGCGAACCGAAGCGCAGGGCATGGCCACGGGGTTACCTCCGGACGAACCCGTCTGGGGCGAACCCGATGTCATCAAAAATGGGCCTTGCGACTTCAGCGTCGGAGTGGGAGGAGGAGATCCGGAAAGCGGCTCATGCGGATGTCGCACCGCAGGTCAATCGCAAAACTCCGCCGCGTGGATGATCGCCGCCTGCTCGGCGCTGGGACTCGCGCGAACCCGCAAACGCGGCCGTCACGCGGGAAAATGACCCGCCCCTGACGCATCGTTCGCGACGAACGAACGACGCACATTGTCTCTACCAAAACGTCCACGCATGAGATAGTCTCCGCTTTCATGCGTGCGGTCAGCCTCAACGTAACCGTGGGTCTACGAGCGGACGAGCCCCGGGATATCTACAAGTTTGCGACGATGGCGAGTATCGCCAGCGGCGGTCCGGGAGTTGACGACCGCACGATCAAGCGCGCGATTTCGCACGCGAAAGAGTCGTGGGCCAAGATCGTCGCCCTCGTTTCGTTTCCGGCGCACGGAGGCGCGATTCACACGCCTCCGGATCCGGAAGATGTTCGCAACACGGTACGCGACCAATGCGTGGCGCTGCTGCGCGTGGCCGAATGGCAAGGCGCGCGTATTTTTGCGGTGAAAGCGACCGACGCATTGCTCGAAGTCGCCACGTCGAATCGAACCATTGCCGACGCGATTCTCGATGGAGCATTCGAAGGTTTGGCCATGGATGTTCCGTTCATCGGGCCATTCGAAGGGCCGATGCTCGATTACGTCCGCACAGGCGGACTCGATTATTTGCGCGAAGCTTATGCGGATCGCGGATATCGCCCGGATGGAACGCTTTTGCCCAAAGACGATCCCGGCTACCTCATTCATGATCCTCAAGTCGCGGGCGACAATGGATTGCGCCTGGCCCGAACGAGCCGATTCGATGCGATTGGTGTTCACGGCGACGAGCCTCACGCGCACGGCATCGCCGGTCGAGTTCGCACGATGCTGGAGAATCAAGGTCTACTTTCGCGATGACGCGGGCGAACCTTCGAGTCGCCGCGGTTTCCAAACGTTTGAGCAGCAACGTCGTTCGCCAATGAGGTGGTAACGAGGAGCGAATCGATCGTGAAATGTCCCAAATGCAAAGCATCGATGGAGATCGTCGTCTTCGAAGGCATCGAAGTGGACCGATGCACGGGATGCAAGGGACTTTTTTTCGATAGTCGTGAAAACGAACGATTGAAGTACATGCGCGGATCGGAAGCGATCGATACGGGCGATCCCGTCGTGGGTCGAAAAAACAACATGATGCGCCATGTTTGTTGTCCGCGCGATGGCACGCCCATGGTGCGTATGGTGGACCCCGAACAATCGCATCTTTGGTATGAAGCTTGTTCGGCGTGCGGCGGTGTGTATTTCGATGCCGGGGAATTTCGCGATTACAAAGATCGCACGTTGTTCGATGTCATCCGTGATGTTTTCGCCCGCCCGCGCAGTTGAACCTCACGAATTTGTAAGTCGCCGGCAAAGCCGATTGCATAATTGCAATCTCGATCCGCTCGCCACTGACGTAAACCATCGATTTCTCGCTTCGCAGTCATTGGCCCACGGGTTGCATTAGCGTTTATCCGAGCGCCTGTTCCGGTTTCCCCCCCCCACCGTCGAGCAGGCGTTCTTTTTTTGTCTTGTGCTCGCAGGGCAAACCTTTTGCTCTATCATTCTTACCTGGAGATCTTCAGGAGATTGCAGATGCGCTACACATCGATCCTTATTTTGGGAATGAGCCTGGGCCTCGGGTTTGGGGCCGTAGCCACGGGGTGTTCAGCCACGTCCGGTGAATTGCCTTTTGGTAACTCCGGAGGAAATAACTCGGGCGGCGCAGGAGGTAGCGCAGGACAAACCTCGACGGGGGGCCAAGCCGGTATGCCTGGAACAGGCGGCGCCGGCGGCGAAGGCGGCTTCTTTTTTCCCATGGATGCCGGAGGCGGCGGCCCAGTCGAAATGGCGGGTGAGGTGTTCGGGCATAGCTACGATACGCTCTACAAGCTCGAACCCATTTCCAAGCAAGTCACCGTTGTCGGGCAATTCAAAGGCTGCTCGAACATCATCGACTTGGCCATCGACAAAGATTCCAAAATCATCGCGACGACCTTCGGCGCATTGTATTGGATTGACAAGACAACCGCTGCTTGCACGCAAATTTCCACGGGTTCTTATCCGAACTCGCTCTCGTTCGTTCCTGCCGGAACACTCGATCCCGTGAATGAAGCGCTCGTGGGATACCAAGGTTCCACATACATTCGGATCAGTACGACGACGGGACAAGTCACGACGATCGGCTCGATTGGCGGTGGATATAATTCCAGCGGCGATATCGTCTCGGTCAAAGGTGGCGGGACGTATTTGACCGTGAATGGCAATGGTTGCGGTGATTGCTTGATTCAAGTCGATCCGAAGACGGGATCTTTGGTCAAGAATTGGGGGCCCACCGGGTTTGGCTCGGTATTCGGCATCGCCTTCTGGGCCGGCAGCGTTTATGGTTTTACCGACGGCGGCGATCTTTTCGAGATGACGTTCAACAATGGCCAGCTCGTCGTTTCCGCGCCCATTCCCATTCCCGGCGCCCCGCAAAATCTTTCGTTCTGGGGAGCAGGTTCCACCACCATTGCGCCCCCCGAACCGCCCCCGAAGTAGTTTTACGCGCTGAAACTAATCGTTCGTATCGCGCTCCCGCGACAGCCATCCCTTGCGCCAATAAAACACGAACAACCCGCAAACGCTCAGGATCATGAAGACGATCGCTGCGGGATATCCGTATTTCCATTTGAGCTCCGGCATGTTGTACGGAGAGGCGTCGGTATCGAAGTTCATCCCGTACACACCCGCAATAAACGTGAGGGGCAGGAAAATCGTCGAGATGATCGTGAGCACCTTCATGATTTCGTTCATCCGATTCGATACGCCGGACAAATACACGTCCATGAGCCCCGAAGCGATTTCCCGAAATGTCTCGACCATATCCATCACTTGCACGGCGTGGTCGTACGTGTCGCGCAAATACAATTTCGTCGACGCTTGAATATGCGGAGAATCGTCGCGCATCAAGGAATTGGCCAATTCGCGCTGCGGCCAGATGGCGCGACGCAGCTGCAATAGATCCCGTTTGATGTCGTGAATTTTGCGCGCCGTATGCCTGCGTCCGGCCAAGGCATCGAGCTCGATGTCGTCCAGTTTGTCCCCGAGGATCTCGAGTACCGGGTAAAACCCGTCGATGATCGCGTCCAGAATCGCGTACGCCAAGTAATCCGCGCCTGCCGTGCGCATTTGCCCGCGACCTTTGCGAATACGTTCGCGGACCGGTTCGAGCACATCGTTCTTGGCTTCTTCTTGGATGGTCAAGACGAACCCGGCGCCGAACACAATCGCAATTTGCTCCGTCATGACCAACCCATGCACGTCAATCTGGGCCATGCGCCCGATGATCACGTGTTGGTCCTGATAAACGTCACTCTTCGGCCGCTGCGGAACGTTGACGACGTCCTCGAGCGCGAGCGGGTGAATCTTGAAAATCTCGCCGAGCCGCTCGAACGTGGGTTTGTGCCCGATGCCCTGCACGTCGACCCACGTGATGCTCGGCAAATCATCGGTCAAGTATTGGACGCATTCTTCCACCGAACCGATCCACCGCTCGATGACGCGTTTGTCGCAATAATCCATCATGTAGATCTTCGGCGGCTCGACTTGATCCATGACCAGCGTCCCCGGGGACGCCCCGGGAGCCGGTTCATTCGGGATAATGAGCGTATTACGGCGCTCGGGCGGCCTTCGCGTCGACGGAGGAGGTGGAATCGTGGAGCGGCGAACTTCGGGCATTGATGACATCCTATAAAATTCAGCGACTCGAGAAAAGGTCCTCACGCAACGAAAAGCGTTTCGATCATGTTACCCTCGCACCGCACGTCGGGCGCGATCCGCTTCGTCCATCAATCGACCATAATCCAATCGTTCCAGCGCGGCCTTCGATTCCGACAGTTTTTCCCCACGTATGGACGCGCCAAACCCAAGCACCACCCGTCGCGCCAGCTCCTCGCGCCGCAAAGGACTCTGCGCCAAAAGCGCCAACGTCAATAACTTCGATTCCCGCGCCGGATCCACGATCCCGCCCTTCGTCGCCGATCGCAATCGACGATCCACGATGCGCGCGAGCATATCCTTGGCAATCGCCCCGCGCTCGAGCAGCACCACGACGAGCACCATCCGCTCCGTCGCCCCGCGATCGAAATGGTTCGTCAGGACATCCAGCTCGAGTGGATCCAGCGGATTCATCGACATATCTCGACAGATATCCGCCCACTTCGCTCGAGCCACATCCAGGTCGGCCAAACTCGTTTCGAACTCCGCCAAGACCTCGGACATCACCGCCATGAAGGAATCAAGCGCGACCGGCACGTTTTCCGGCAAAAGCGACGCCTCGACCTGCGATACCGGTCGCGACGGCTCAACGAGGGAACTTTTTTTGAAAAACACGGCCCTTTTCCTTTTTCGCGAGGTCTTCCGTTTCCACTTCGTTCATCTTCGCGTTCTGCGCGCCGGGATCAAAAAGCGAATGCGCCAATGCCGCCGCCATGATCGGAAAATCCGATAACGTCCGCACCCCGACGACTCGCGCTCCCGCCTGTTCGTACTGCCGAACTCGCTCCCGATTCGGTTGATGCAAAAGCAAGACGAGCGCGGCGGAACGTTCGGCGGCACGTTTGAAGATCTGCGCGTTCTCGGGCTTCGAGCTGTAGTTCATGTCGAAATCCGTATCCGTGATGATCACGCGAATCGGCTGCAAATGCCGCTCGGATTCGACGGACGCGGCCAGCACTTCAAAAGGAAACTCCGTACCGCCGCCAATATAACGCATCAAAAATTTCGATAAAATGGTCTCGGAACGACAATACTCCCACGATTTCTCGTGCGTCGTCGAATACAACAGCGCTCGCGCGGCACCGCCTGCACGCAACGTCCCGGTGACGAGAATCTGCGCCGCAAGCGTCATCGCATTCATGGCCTTGGTGGGATCGGGCATCGACCCGCTCACGTCCAAATAAATCTCCGTCCGCCCTTCGAAGGACGGCACGACAAACCCTTCTTCATCCGCAATGCGTTCCCGCACCAAAGGCGTCGCGGTACCCAAGACTTCGCCGCGCAAGCGTAACGTCGTGAGCCAATCGATGGTCGCTACGGATTCGCCCGGTTCCCATTCTTCGACCGTCGTCGGCACGAGCGCATCGGAATACGTCGCGACCGGCGGCGGCGTAAACAAATGTTTTTCCGCTTCTCGCCGATAATGCGCGGCCATCACGTCGGTCACGAGCCGCGAGCGATCCCCACCTTGGCCGGGAACGCCACCCGCACGATCGGACAATTCCTGCTCTTGCAGCGCTTTACTGAGTTTGTCCGAAAAAAAGTCCATTTGGACAGCTTTTTGAATCGCTTCTTTTTCGCCTTTGCTCGGCAGCAGCGCCTCCGCCCACTCTTCGGCCGTCGGTTCATTGGAAATCGTTCCCGGATCCGCACCCTGCTCGTGCGGCGCGCTTTCATACGCGTAAGGATACGCAATTGAGGCAAAATACAAATACTGAAGCGTCAAATCCGGAGCAAATCCAAATAGGTTTTGCGCAACCAAACGCGCGTCCAGCCGATAATACGGAAATGCCGCCGCCAAGCTCGCGGTGCAATCCCCCAGGATTTCACCTTCGGGACGTTGCCACATTTCTTCGAGCACGGCGCATTGAAACAAAAACAACGTGTCTTCCGGCGAATTCAAAGCCCGCACCGCCAAAAGACGGCACAATTGATCTTCAATGGGACGATCGACAGGCGACGTACGCACCAGCCGTTCGTCAATCAAAAGTTCGTACAAGGGAATCGTCAACGTCCGCGGCAATCGCGGCAAAAAACTGCGCTCGAGAAGCAACAGCCGCGCATGCACGACGGTACTGCCGGGATATCCCACGTGATGGCCGATGACGTGCGCAATGAGCCCCTCCAATGCATCCTGCACGCCCAGTTCGACAATGGCTTGTCCTCCCAAACGAATCGTACACGAAGACAGGTCGATTCGCGCCAAGCTCGAAGCGTCGTCATCGATGATCGGCGAGCGAATCAATAAATAACGCGAATACCTCGCCAGCGCGTGCGGAAACGCTTCCTCCACGAGCTGGTGGAGGTCGACGTCTTCGTTCACGGCGTCTCCGCAATCCATATTCGTTGCGAATCGATCGCGGCGACCACGATGAGCCCCGCGCGTGACGCAACGACCGCATGCCCGCGCGTCCACATCGGCAAAGGCACGCGCGCATCACCCACACACAAGCCCGCGAGCGTGAGCGATACCGTGGGCAAGTTTGTCTCGACGACCGTTTTTTCCGCCAAACACGGACTGCGAAACGCCAGACTCGGCGCCGACTTCGCCCCCAGCAAAACCCCCGCGACGACATCCGGACGCTTGCGATCGTGAATGCACACGAGCGCCGGCTCGGCGAAATGCATGCGCCCCGGTAAAAACGCCGAATCGACGTCGCGCAAGTCCATGACTTTCACCGCATACGGTCCCTGAAATGATGACTTCGCACGCGGCGCCAACGCCGTCTCCAGAATACGAAGCAATCGTCCCTCGATGTCCAAGAGCGACGGCACATTTTTCATCGCGGAAGCCACAACCAAATTCAGCCACGGAGCCTCCGCCAATAACCCCTCGGCCAAGTTCCACGCTTTCGCCAAAAGAGCGGCACGGCCATTCGGCGGCATCGCCCCAAGCCGCCCCGGGAGCAAATCCAAAAGCAAAAGCTCCATCAAGTTTTCCGGCGCAAACGCAAGTTTGTCCTCGGACGCGATGATGCCCGGACGAACGTATCCAAGCCCGACGGCTTCTTCGACGAGCTTCATCCAGCCCAGAAAAATTGGTGCCGCATCAGCCGATCCATCAATCGACCCCGCCAAACGTTTTCCCGGACCGTACACGACGGCGTGAAACAAATCCCCGTCCCAACGCGAAAATCGCCGCTCCCCTTCCCGCGCGTGATGCTCCACCAACGTCTCGAAGTCGGTCGTCATGACGAACCTTGCTCCCGCTCGAAGCGGACGGCTGCGGCCAGGCGACGTTGATAATTCTCGTGAATATTTTTCAAGAGCACGAGGTCGTCGTAGATGGGCCCGGACAAATCGGCGCGCGTAAGCAATTCTTCCACGGTGCGCTGCACCTTGCCGATACGTCGTTTCAAATCGGCCGTGGACAACGTCAGCGACGTGAGTTCCGCTTCTTTGCGCAAAGCGAGCACCATGTCGCGCAGCGGCGCGTACGTCGCGTATTGCGTCGTCGATTGATCAAAAAGTCGCTGAATCCAGCTGTTGCGATCCAAAAGCAGAATCCGTGCTTCCGGTTTGTGAAAATAGGGACTTTGCGGATTCGCGCGGAGTTTATCGAATAACGCAAATGGCAAAACGAGCCGCACGTCGGCGACGCTCACTTCGGTCCCGCCTCGAAAATACGCAATGGCTTTGGCGAACAACAAGATCGCCTGCAACGCTCGGGCCGATACCCCGTTTTCCGTTTGCGTGCAGATGTGGGCATTTTTGTCGAGCGGACAATCTTCATTGCACACATTGGCCACTTTCTTTCCCGCCAAATGCAACGTGTCCTTGTTGCGATATTCCAATACGTCCGACGCTCGCCGGCAAAAGTCGAGTTGTCCCACGAAAAACCCCAGCATGTCGAGCACCGACGCAGGCACCGGAACCCCGCGAATCTCCGCTTCGACTTGATTGAGTTCGTCCGAAGTGAACACCACATCGGCGGGCACGCGCGCTTCGGGCGCAGCCGGATCGGTCACGCGATCTTCGAGCACATCGAGCGCACGCGCATGAAACGGGGGCGCACGCACGACGAGATCGATGCGATCCTTGAGCGCCTCGATCACTTGAAACGTGCCGCCTCCCGCGTCGTCGTTTGCCGTGAGAAACCACGCGGATTTCCCGGCCAAAGCCACCTGTTCGAAGCTCTCCGCGTAGCCTTCGGCCAGGAGCGACAAGAGCGCCGATTGCGTCTTCGTCGGGATGCGATTGTATTCGTCGATGATCTTGACGCGTTTGGAAATCCAACCTCGCCACTCGACCTTCACTTCGCTCGCCAGCTCGGCCTTCACCAAGCTCGAGGGAAGTGGACTGCCCAGAAGATCCGCGGTCGTCAGCTGCGGATGACCATGTTGAACGAGGCGCCGGATCTCTTGCAGCGGAATGCCGGCCAGCGCCGCCATGAGCGTCGCCATGGTGGTTTTACCACGACCGGGTCCCCCGACAAACAGTAGGCGTTGCGAAGTCGCCAAATTGCACAGCGGCAAGAGTACGTACGAGGCAAACCCGGCCCCCGACAGTTCGAGCCGCGCTTCACCTCGACCCACGCTCTTCACGTCGCCGAGGTCCAGATCCAGGTACGGACAAACCAGCGCTTGCTCGACGATCCAGCGATAGGCGCGTCGCAACTTTCCCGCCAAGTTCGCGGTGCGGCGAGGTCCCAGCGTCAAGGATCCGTCCGCGCCGACACGAGCGCGACCGTCGAGAAACGAAGCAACGAGGCGGTGAGGATCCATCGGCGCCGAGATGATCGCGCGAGTCAGGTGATTTGGAAAGAGTCACGAAGCCGAGTCTGTCAGAACAAACCCACCGACGAGCGCGTCGTAGGTGCACGCCGAAGAGGCGTCACTTCAGCTTGGCGATCGCTTCGATGAAGAGTTGACCGTCGCGATCCGAGAAATTGAAGGTCACTTGATCGTCGACGCTGATGCCTTGCAGCAGTTCGGGTTTTTCCACCTCGAACATCATCGTCATGGCCTTCATGTAGTTCGGGATGTCTTCGTGGGCGATGGTGATGTTGTTTTTGCGTTCGCCGATCGCGCGGACTTTGCCGCGTGTCGAGTACGTTTGTCGCGGCGCACTGCTCGAAGCGGCCTTCGTTCCAGCAGCTTGTTCTTGCGTCTTGGAGCAAGCGAGCGTGGGAACAACGGCCAGAACAAGGGCGATTGCAACGAAAAACGACGAACTGCGTCGAGCTGAGGTAACGAGCATGGCGGTGGTGTACCACCCCGGCGAACAAAGAGAAATGCACGCGTAACTCATCGCAACTAAGGCGTTCGCCCGTGCGTCATGGTATGGGGCGGGGCCATGAGTAAGCGCCGCATGACGCAACTCGATCTGTTTGCGTTCGAAGCTCCCGCCCCTCCTTCCGTGCCCGAGCCGCAAGGTCGTCAGGACCCATTGGTTTGGGTGTCCCAACTGCATTTCCTGCGGGATTTCGATGCGTCGGAAGGGTCGCTGCTGCGCAAACTCCAGCTCCGTCGCGGCTTGAACGTGCTGTGGGCACCTCCGGCGCCGGAGGGCCTCGAAAATCGCTTGGGGGACGGAC
>WBZU01000975.1_pt1 | contig 22898 bp, 33 predicted proteins | sample 5204311 | NCBI WGS metagenome assembly WBZU01 (sample SAMN12344359, study PRJNA552823) | activated sludge metagenome | biome: Activated sludge suspended growth; feature: Nitrification reactor; material: Wastewater; isolation source: activated sludge from nitrification reactor of wastewater... | reverse complement strand
TTTAACCAGGCCCTAAAGCGAATTGAGAAGATCGAGAAGTACAACGAACTAACTGGTCTTAAAACCGCCAAGGTATTTCGTGCTCCTTTCTGGTTAGCATCAAAAGGTACCTACCAAGCACTAGCCTATAAGGGATATGCCGTAGGTACTGATCGTAACCAAGTACGTCCTGACATCAAAGGAATGAAACAGTTTCGCTGGAACTGGTCTATTGAGGCTCCTATGCCAGACTTCGATGTGATTAAAGGCCATGGTCACGTTACTAAGGCACACAACGATCTTGGAGTTGCCATGCCTAATCTTATGAACCTACCACAAGATGCAGAGTATTTATTTGTATCAGAATACTTAGAGCGCTATGGATCAGACTAAATTCACCGTAGAACAGGTCAATAAAATACTTGATGCAGCAAGGCACCTATTTCAGACCGAGTGTATTATGAAAGGCACTGATGTAAGAGAGGCAAGATTGTGGCTAGAGGAAGTGGGCGGTGGCGTAAAGCTTCTAATAACAAACAGAGACAACACTAAAGGCGACAGCATACAGCTATCTAATAAGTATTTAGAAAAATGAAGATCTATTTCCTTACTAACAAGACCGCCTCTCGTGTATGGCGGATGATTCCACAGGCCAGACATATGGTGAACTGTGGACACGAAGTACAGGTTGATGAGTACGCAGGTCAGTTTGATCTATCCAAGATTATCTGGGCAGATGTGATTGTCTGTGAGATGGTCTTTGATTCACGCATCTATGAAGCAGCTCATGATCACGGCAAGAAGATTATCTACGAGATTGATGACATCCAAGAGGTAACCCACAAGAAGCATTACGCCTACGCATACACCCATGGCTGGCAAGGACTACGTCGTCGTTGGTTTATGTATCGCATGATGGCTAAAGCTGATGCTTTTATTGTTACCAACAAGCAGCTTAAGAACCGCTACCAGTGGCTTACGAAAGTAGGTAAAAAGAAGAAGATCTTTGTCATGCCAAACTACATGGATATGATGTACTTCAACGTTCCTACGATTCTTAACAACTCTGGCAAGTTCCGTATCGTGTGGGCTGGAGGCAATAGCCACGACGTGGATCTAGAGTTTATCTACCCAGTGCTCAAGAAGTTCTTAGCTAAGTACGAGAACGCTGAGTTCGTCTATATGGGCCATGGTGGTTGGTCTTCCGACAACCCTTGGGTAGAGTACATGTACGGTAAACACTTCTTTAAAGACATTCCTCATAAGCAGCAAAAGTTTGAGCTTGGTGTTCCGTGGCCATACTACCCAGCAAAGCTTGCTACTCTGCAAGGATCTGTTGGGATTGCTCCGCTAGTAGATAACACCTTCGCTCGATACAAGACACCAATTAAAGCAATGGAGTATGGGATCAACTTCATGCCAACAATTGGTTCGCGTTTCTTGTACAAAGATGTTATAATCCATGGTGAAACTGGTTATCTCGCTGATACGCAGGATGATTTCTATAAGTATCTGTGCATGATGATCGAAGACCAAGAAAAGACAAAGACTATGGGGGAAAAGGCGCACGATCACATTCTCAAGAACTTTGACATTAAGGATCACCTAAACGAGTATCGCCAGATTTACGAATACGTTTATAAATCAAACTAGCACCCGTCAAGAAAGAGCAGCATGTCGACATCGCTTAGTCTCCTTAAAACAAAAATCAGAAACAAATTACGAGCAAACTATAAGGACACTTCAGCGTTAGCATCTGCGATTTCATCCACTGCTACCTCTGCTTTAGTAACCATTGGAACGGGAGACCGTATCTCTGGTGGTGATCTACTAGAGATCGGAACTGAAGTCGTACGCGTTGACGACAATCCAATGCCAACTACCTTCCTAGGTAGTGCTTTAAATAACTCCGATACTTACATGCGAGTCGACTCTGTTGCAGATCTGTCGGCTGGCTATTTGATTAAGATCCAGGAGGAAACCTTATTAGTCACCGCTACCTCTGCCTCCGTGTATCTTTCTGCCACACGGGCAGTACGCGGCACTAGCGCTTCGTCCTACGGCTATAACGCTGCTGTGTACAACCCAGACGCTCTGCGTATTACTCGTGGGTTTCAAGGTTCTACCGCAGCCTCTGCGGCTTCAGGTACAACTGTTAACGTCTGTGATGTGTGGACAGCAGTGGACTTAGAACAAGCCATCAACGACGCTATCCGCTACATGCGCCCAATCCTTTACAAGGACTACCGTACAGACGTGAAAGAATGGGGTTCTACCACAAGCCAGTCTTCGCTCGGTTCGGATACTACAGCAGATCAAGTCTCTGAATGGTCTTCATCCAATGACGCTACAACTCCAGCATTGAATACCACAGGACAGTTCTTTGGTGCTGGCTGCATTAACCTCGGCATTACAACTGCAACATCAGCTGCTACCCAAGCTACCTACGAAGCCACCTTTAGCAACGCCGTAGATGGTACTAGCGCTGAGTTTGCCAACTTCGCCTTCTATGTCGCTGACATTAATGACACCAACGATGAGCCAATCTACGCGCGTAACTTACTACGAGTCCGTGTAGGTTCTAACAGTGCCAACTACTACGAACAATACTTCACACGTGACGAACTCCATGAAGAGTGGAACGCCCTAACCTGGCCCTTTAAACAATCCACACAGTCAGGCACTGTCGTAAACTCCGCTCTCCAGTACGCCAGAGTAGACATCTTCGAGAACACCTACAATCCAGCCAATGTTACTGCTGGCGACTTACGCATGGAACCAATTCGACTTGCGAACTTCCCGATTATGAATTCGAAGCACAGCATTGAACTTCCCTTCGATGTCTCCTATATCGGCCAAGTACGCGCCTACACTAACGAAGCTGCCACAAATTTCCAGCAGCTGCTTGACTTTGAACTGAGAGAATCTGGTTCTACATCAACCAACAGAAAGTACGAACTACGCTTCCGCAACGAACACACCGAAGGAACCCCACTAGAACTGATTGGAGCCAGGTACTTTGAACTCGACTCTGCAAGCAACCTCGACATTCCACCAGAGTACGAAGAGTTCCTGATTATCTACGCTACGATGCACTTGATGGAAGACCGCATGCCTGAGCGCATCCGCTTCGATAAGTACTCCGCCCGCACCAACACTGAGAACTCACAGCTACTTGATTACATTCGTACCATCAACTCCTACAAGGATCGTATTACAGACTTTATCAACCATAACGCCAAGAGCATGGACGCGCAGTTTATGGACTTTGGCCAGGATGGACAGTAATGGAAGTTAAGCCGTACGACATCAAAATCAACGGCAAGGGGTATCTTCTTAAGGCAGGTAGCTACAGCAGCGGTAAACTTACTCCAAACGTAGAGAAGGTAGCCACTGGGGAAGTTAACTATAACGATCTCTCCGACCAAGAGTCATGGCCACAGTCTGACTGGCGTGGTGGTTTTTACCAGAAGTTTGACCTTGATCGTTCTAAGTTCCTCAACTCCACTGGTATTGAGATCATGGATACCACTGGTTCTTTTCGTCTCGCTAAAAGATTTGCCCAAACTGCAGCTACACAAACATCCGTCTTCGGTGGGTATGTTAACTTATCTGGCGTTTACTTCTCTCATACAGGACAAGTACTAAACTTTACAACAAACTTCCAGACGTACGCATCAGCTGTTAACCTTTCTGCTACGCTGAATGACAAGAACATGATTGTCTTCAATGACAAGCTGTATGTCGGTACTGGTGCGAAGGTTCTGTGGGCCTCTAGCAACCCAACCTCTAACACTGGATGGACGGCAGAACAAAGCGGCACCTACTCTATTGGAAGCATGGATACCATGGGTTCCTACCTTTACGCCTCCGATACAGGAAAGAACCTATTGGCCTATGATGGTGTGCTTCTGAGCCAAGTACTGAGTGATAAGCGCTGGAAGATCTTAAAGGTAAAGAGTTTTAATGGTAGATTATATCTTGGCTGTATCGATGAAGATCGACTTGGTGTTGCGTGTCTTCGTGTATTCGATGGCTCTGTAGCCTACACCGTACAAACATGGTCTGGGATTGCTAGATCAGATCTTGCATTCTCAATCTTTGATGTGTTTAATGGGAAACTCTATTTCAATATCAACCCAGACTACTACGAGGTAGACATCTACGCCTACAACGGAGATAGTGTAGAGCTTGAGATGTACGTTAATGCGCGTGATCCAAACTCAGTGGCTGGTCCGTTTACAGAAGATACATCACTCCAGTTTACAACCGCTGATGACCTAATTGTCGCTGATGGAAAGCTGTTCCTATCTGTAACAGTAGCTGGTGCTGAGGGTTTTTCATCAGGTTACACGGAAGTCTATTGCAATCCTGGCACATACTGGTACCGCTACAAGAAAGTAGATGACGCAGCGCGTAACCCCGTTGCTGGCTTCAAGTCACGTCTCTTTGCATACCGCGATGATACAAACAACATCCTAGGCCTAATCCGCGGTCCAGACTCTGCAGATAAAGAAGATACCTATCGCATCGATTTCAACTCCACAGCCGTAGAATCGTCTGGATTACTGCAGTCTTCTGTTATCGACATGGATCTGTTTTCCGTATCAAAGATGGTTAACAGCATGGAAACATACCATCAAACCATGCCTGTATCGGCAATGGTAACAAATTATCTCTTAGGTCTTGAATCAACGATTACAACTGCATCGTTTACAAACAGCACAGTCAATTCTGTTCTTACGACAATGAAGCTGTCGAACAACAACACCGCCCGTAAGTTCCAATACCAAGTCTACCTCTCAGCTGGTGGGCTTTCGCCAATCGTTGATGATGTGGTCCTTCGTTATATTATCCAGCCAGATTATAAACAAGTATGGTCATTCCAAGTTCTAGTACAAGACAACCTTGAACTAAAGGATGGATCAAAAGAACGACGCTCAGGAATGGAGATCATGCGCGACCTAAAGACTGCTACGAAAGCAGGTGTTGTACAGTTTCTTGATGTAGATGGCACACTCTATGACCAAAAGAATCCAGATCCTACACAGCGTGGTGTGATTGTCAAAGATGTACAGCGACTAGGACCATACCCATTCGGCCACGAAGGTCCAGAGTTTGTGATGAGTATTGTGCTAACGGAGGCCTGATGCAAGCTGATCAGTCGGCAAAGGCAACTGTGTCCCCGAAGATGATCGCAGCGTCTGATCAGACCTTTAGCGTAAATAAGAGCGTATTCCCATTAGGCCGTTTTACGAGAGAGGATGTAATCCGTGATCTCGACAAGATCCACAATAACGTTGTAGTTTCAACTGCTACCACAGCTTCAGAAACAACCTCATCGTCCGCTTATGTAGACCTCGCTACCCCAGGCCCTTATGTCACCGTTAATGTTCCAGATACTGGTATGGTGATGGTTTACGCCCAAGCGCAAGCTGCTGGCTCTTCAGTTGAGAGTCGCTTTCACTTTGCCGTAGCTGCTGTCTCTGGTGCTAATATTATCGCAGCTCCAGCAGGCCAAGATAATCTCTTTCGTTCCACTAACACAAACACAATGACCTACGCCGTAGCGTATCCAATTACGGGACTTACACCAGGATCTACAACCTTTTCTATGAAGTATAAAGTGCAGGCGGTAACCCACACAGGAACCTACGCTGCACGTGTTCTGACAGTGGTCCCAATAAACTATAAATAGAATGAAAACAAATGTAACCATGGAAGATCTGGAATTTTGGAGGGGAACCATTACTGAATCCCTAAAGACACAACAAACCTACCACATAGAAAACCAAAGGAAACTTTCTGAAATTGCAGATCGCCTAGATGGACTTTCTAAAAAGCTGGAAGACGACTATATTAAAAAAGACATGATCTCTTCTATGCTAGAGAACATGGGGACAGATCACGGGCGCATTGAGACACTTGAACGTCGCCTAGATCGTTTATATAACTACGGTGCTGTGATTCTTTTCTTGGGTGGTCCGCTACTTGGAATCGTTGGCACACTTATTGGTAACTGGCTTCAAAGAATCTTTCATATAGAGTAGGAGGGTTTATGCGAAACAAGGCGAAGGTGTGCGTCATCCATACACAGCTCTATAGGCGTGGTGATGGCTTCGAGTTCGTCTTTAATCCCCTATCCCCTACCGAAGGAACGTGGATGAAGGGCTCTTTTACGCATGGGTTAGGGGAGGGGATCTGTCAGTCATGCCATGACCTAACCTCAAAATTGACCCACACTGATTTCCAATTCCTCTATACGCCTATAGAAGAAGAACACGCGTCATAACGCAGTTTTGAGCCTCTGGAGGCCATTATGCAGACTGGGTTGATTGTGTGTGCCTGGCACAGTGAGTTTCACAAGCCACATCAGTCAGCGCTCCATGGGTGGGTCTATGTCTTTCGTCGTAGATCGTACAGACAGAAGTGTCGACTGATCTATCTGAAGCTGGACGTGATGAGGGAAAGGATTGTGTCTCATGGCGTATGCCGCCTCTGCAGTCACGCGCTACTTGCGAAAGAGAATCTCAGAGGGTGTAGCGTCAAGTACACGATCTATAACTAAACATCAAAACATTCTACGCCTGGCTCTTATGTCAGGCGTTTACTTCGGTGTATTGGATCACCCTTGTCTTGTAGTTGAAATCACAGAATTCATGTCTAAAGAACTTTCCATTATCTTCTTTCATCTCGGATCTGTGCCAAAAACGCCCGTGTAATTCCCACGAACTGGGACACCCACACCAGTAATACTTCTTCTCCGCTGTTTTAGATCTTTTTTTATTCTTAAACATATTCACTTAACCTCCTTTACCTCTGCCATACTTCTCCTTTATTGCTTAAGTAATCGAGAGAGACACTATAAAATATATTATGGCCAGTGGTGGACAGATGAATAAAAGAGCTATGGTAGGAACCATTATGATTATAGTCGAATAGGTAGCATACTTACTGGGTGGTAGGCAATGCCACCATTGTTTAATGGACCGCATTCTATTTAACCTCCTTTACTTCATCACATGTTAGGCAGATGTACTTCTTTACCTTAAATCCAAGTATCTTTGGTATATTATCGCCATGATTATCACCTGGGAAATAACGGGATAGTATATTTTCAGACTCTAGCATGTGCCAGTCGTGGGTATGAGGCCTGCTCTTTGGGTATGCCCTAAAGTGTTGTGAGCCTGGTTTGCTAAACATTTAGTCCCTATCAGTTATTTTGAATATAAAGTAATTAACCATAAGTATAACGATTCCGAGTAGGTAACTTCCTAGATGGAAGTTCATATGCTCTTTAGCGAATACTATTGCTATGAAGTTGAAGCTGAGGCACAAAATAATTCCAAGTATCATTGTTTTTTGAATTAGTAGTATCTTGGCGCGCCTGTTAGTGCAAGTTAGCTATTACGTTTCCTTTATTGGATTATATTCATCCTCCGATAAACCGAATGTCCAAGCAATGCCCTGTTTGCACCGCGTGATGTTCTCTGGGACGTATAGAAGATATTCACGTTCAGTAGACGAGTCTTTAACCTTGACGTACTTCTCTCGCTCTCCCTTTATAATCACAGATAGCAACTCACTATCTCCGTCTTTATGGAGCACAGCGACAGCTGCATTCTTCTTAATGGTTTTGTAACCGATGCGCTTCATAATAAAGCGTCGTATCTCTTGGTTGCGAATAGAAAATACTTCTGTTGGGTCTAAGCTGCCCTCTACTGAGTCTATTAGTTTAAGATAGTCACGAAGGTTTTCACCGAGAGTATCTGCTGTCTTATCGTTCCATTTCGGATCTAATTCTGGCATCTCTCCGACTACAAACTCCTTGTACTCTTTAACGGTATACTCTGGGTCTTCATCCCATGGGCTAGGACAAGAGCACCCAGAGTCGAAACCCCAGATGATCTTACCATCACGGGTCACACCAAACCGCTCTTCGTCAAAATTGTAGCATGCCTCAACTGATGGTTTCTGGCCATCAATGAACCATATGCAACGATAATCTTTAATTCGTACCCAAAACTCATCAGGAATTAGGTTCCTTTTCTGAATCAACCTTGCTATATCTTCTTTGTAATCATCAATCTTCAACGTACCCATTGACTTCCCTTTGACGTATTACTTTGTACTTTCCAGCTGGCAGATCTATTGGGCCGTGCTCTTCATGGACTACAGCGGCCCCTTCCTTTGGAATCCAGACGTAGAAGTTGGCATTGTCGTCTAGTGTTGGCGTATGATCGTACACTTTGCCTTCTGTAATGCGATGTATGTGGCCAGTAACAGAGCTACCTAGGATATCCTTTGTGTTTAGCAATGTAGAATCGTCACCGATTCTATCTGTCTCTATGAACAGAAGATCACCCTGTCTATACATATTACTCATCTACTCCCCCTGCTTCTTCTTTAATTTAATACGGCTATCAATGTTCGCCATTAACACGCTGGTGCTTGAGCCATCCGATAAGCTGACCGTACTGCCATCGCTTAAGTACACCCTGCCGTCTTTTATTAGTAGCCCAAATTGTTTAGTACTTGATCCTGTTGTCATTGTTGCTTCTTCTTTAGTTGCTCAATTATATTAACTATCATCTCTCTTTTTTGTGACCATCCACAATCATCATCCTCACATACTCTATCGTCACCAAGATCAAATTCTGGGTGCCTATGTTTTTTCCATGGCCTACCATATGTAGTCTCTTTAAGATCCTCAATCGCTTGGTTGTAGCCATCAATCTGACCATCTTTTAGACCAGCTGTATACCACCTTTCCGCTTCTGATCCGTGCATTGGCGTATAGAGGTCGTACTCTTCCATGCACCTTTCATATCCTCTCTTCTCTGCCTTAGCGATCTGGTCGTGCAGGATGCGCTTTTCGTAATAACCAACACTGTCGCCTAACTTCTCAATATTCTTTTGGTTCATAGCCGATCTCCTTAAGTTTATTTTCAAGCGACACCAGACAATAATGTGCTGCTTCGTACTTGTCTCTTGCCTTGATGCTAATTGTAGAACCCACTGGAGCACCAAGCATCTTGCATACGAATGGTGCAATTTCTGCCGTGAACTCTTCCCATTGTGGCTTGTTATTTTTGGTCATAGCCACCTCTCTACAAAGTCTACAGCTTTACGTAGGATACTAGAGATCGTAACTCCTTTAGCCTTTGATAACTTCTTCATCTTCTTCCAACGCTTATAATCCATGTAGATTACGTGGCGCTCTGCTGCTTCTTGTTTTTTATTCATATCTACTTTACTTATCTATATAGTTATGGTACACATGCACTATAACAACGTCAAGTTAAACCTTGTTGATAACTATGGACTGGTGGAAGAAAGCTTTTAACAAAGACTATATAGCCAAATACCAATGGCAAGAAAAACTGACAGAACGTCAGGTAGACTTTGTTTTACAGCATGTTCCACAAAATAAGGTTCTTGCAATCCTTGATGTTGCCTGTGGCTATGGTCGTCATGCGAACCTTCTTGGGACCCATGGTCATACCGTTCTTGGCCTAGACCAATCTATGGATATGCTAAAGCATGCAGCCAAGCATAGTACAGGACATGTGATGTTTGAACGCCACGATATGCGAGATCCTCTCCCTGCTTCTGGCTTTGATGTAGTGGTTAATCTGTTTACTTCCTTTGGCTACTTTTCAGATGAAGACAACAGAAAGTCTCTAGCTAATATGGCAGCAGCGCTTAAGAGAGGTGGAGTGCTTATACTAGACTTTGTGAACCCAGAAGTTCCTTACTTTAAGGGTGAGGTTAAAAACAAGCGCTGGCAGTTCAATAAACACGGAGTAGTAGGGGACATCATGTTGTACTCTGAAAACGAATTTAGAGGCCTTTTTGAGGCTGTAGGACTAGGTTCTGTTGAATCATATGGAGACTATGATAGTTCTCCTTATGACGAAGAAACTTCTCATCGATTAATAATGGTAGGTAAAAAGAAATAGGCCCCCACCAAGAGTGGTAAGGGCCTTAGGATGTATGGAAAGATGGAGTAGTCAGGCGCAGTCGCCAGGACCAGGGATGTCATCGCAGATCGCGTCCTCGCCCCAGACGTCCTGATCCCAGTACTGGAAGACGCGGCCTACCATGGTGCTTCCCTTGGAGGTAGCGAGTACGTGCTCCAGTGGAGTGTGGTGGATGTAGCGTCCGAAGTGCTTCTCACAGAATCCCATGTACTGCATGGTGTGGATGATGTGAGTGTGCCATGCCTTGTCCACGAGGTGGGAAGGTGTGACAGGCGAGAGCCCCGCCATGATGAGGGCCAGGAACTGGATGTAGCCGAGCCTGACCCGCTGGGCCAGCTTGGCGTCCATGCCTTCCCGTACCAGCCGCTTGACCACCGCGGTCATGGGATCCGCCTTCATTCCGTCCACGGCTGCCTGCAGGTGTGCGTAGTCTGGCTTCAGCTTCAGCTCTGCGATGTCGAGGTCCAGGTGAATCGGTGAGATCTGGTGTACGGCAGTGTGCATGGAAGCACCTCCTTGGTTACCTAGATCATTCTAGGCTACTATACACTAACATAACATAAGATTAATAGTCAATAATAACCATAACAAAATCCCCAAAAGCTCTCGCTATGGGGGTCTTGTTTCAATCCATAAATGGGTGTATCTTGTGAGTATGGACAAACAAAATACATCTACAACTTAGCACGGAACCAGCCACTTGTCAAAGAGCGGTTGCTTTTCTGTGTTAATTAAACTTCAACCTTCCATGGGAGTTAGCCAGTAGCTAACGCACAATCGTCACCAGCTTCCCGTGGGTATCTAGCTGCTTTAATGGGGCGTGTGCATAGGTCGATAGTGCGATATACGCAATAGACCTTCTGCTCTATAACTCAGGTTTTATCTCTGGGAGTTATAGACTGGCCTAGCCTGACCACGTAGGATCAGGGGGCATACCAGAGTATCAGCTACCGAGAGAACAACGGAGTATTAGCTGAGAAACAAACTGCTGTAAAACAGCTAGTAGGTCTCCTGTGCTCAACCGCAATAGTAAACTACGAGAGATACAGTGTATTTACTGGGCTAAATGTGCTAAAATAATCTAAAATCCCCGTCCTATTTAATACATAAACCAAAAAACAGTGAGTCGTACTCTTGTTCCCGTGTCAGATCTTTCCGCTTCTAACTGGTCAGCTTCTACAGGAGCTACGCTTTTTGGTGTTTTAGATGACGGTGCTACTACAAACTCTAGTGACTACATCACGGGTTATGGTGGAACAAGTTATGCACAGCTAGGCTTTACACCAGCAACGAGAAGTTCTGGTGTAATTACGTTTACATTAGATCTACAAACACAAGCGGCGGCGCAAACTGGTTCACTATCGATGAGCGCTTTAAATGGAACAACGGTTCTCTCTACTCGCTCAATATCCCCCGTCGCTACCTATACCGCCATTGTTTTTCAGACAAACTCTAGTTCCATTACAGACTGGTCCAACATCTCTTTTGCCTTCCAGCAGAACAGCACTGCTAACGTAAACATTTACAACATCTACTCTACAATTGGTGACTATGTTCCGTACCGCTACCAGCGATCGCTACCTGCCGAACAAGTAATCAAAGACTTCTACGGTTACGGGAATGATAAAACAGCCTCTGATGCAATCGCTGCTTACCTGGGACTTGAGGGTTATTACCATGGCCAGTATACCCTAGAGCAGTTGTTTATGATTCTCCACTTTGAAAATCCAGATAAACTAGCGGCTGAAAGTGATCCTATTGCGGCATACATAAATACGAGAGCATCGCTAAAATTGCCTGATTTTACACAGTATGACGGTAAAGCCTACGACCGCCAGTACCTCTTAAACGCTGAATTTTATAATCGTAAAGATGACCCAAACCAAAGCTTTACACAAGTAGCCCTACCAACTGTTGCCAGATACGGTTTTACCAGAACACAGAACGGACTTTCCGCTAGCAATGGTGACTTCCTTTACACGAACGCATCACTAAACTCTGCCTGGAAAGACGGCGGTACCAGCTTCCATGTTGGATACTCGGCTGGTATCTTTGCCACAGGGGTTGTAGAAAGCTTTGTTGGTAATGCGCTGACGCAGATGTACCAGTTCGATGTGAAACCATATCTTGCTTCTACTGCTTATACGGGAAAGAACACACTCTTTGAGATTCCAAACTACCTTCGGATTGATTTCTCAGGCTCTGGCTATAACCGCTTCATTGCCGTCTTACATGACGGTTCCACCTACAGCTCGTCTATTCCAGCGCCAGCGACAACCTTTGCGGCAGGAGAAAGTGTGCGCTTTGAATTTCTTTACGGGATTCCAGAGCTGATGTGTAAGTTCATCGTCAACGGCGTTCACGACGATATGGTCCAAGATGAAAACTTTAATGGCAACACGATTGGTGCGGCATTTTACCTTGGAACAAACGCAACAGCGGGTACACCATTCTCTGGCGCCTTCAACGAGTTCCGTATGTCTGATAGCCTAAAGGTCTTTGGTTAGTTTTCCACAATAAAATACTTGATTATATAACTACCATTGCTATACTAAATGTATAGTTATTGTACGTATCACAAATGGAAAAGTATAAAGATTACTCAGACCCATTAACAGACAAGATCTCTGGCGATATTTTGGATGAGCAACAGCGGGAGTTTCTCGACTATCAAAAGGAAATGGAAAACTATTTCAAACTAGAGAACGAGAAGGAGGAGGCTTTGATCAACGAAAACCCTGTCTCCTATCAACTAGAGGCGATTGCAGAGTCACTAGATTTTATGGTCACATCCCTAGGTGCCATGATGGATAACAAGGAAATGCTACATCTTAGTGATATTGAAAAGTCCATCAAAGCCATTGGTGATATGCGTACATCAATCCGATTCTTAGAGTCACAGCTTAATAAGTTTAAGATAAAGTAAAACTATGAGTGATCTATTTACTGATCTTATGGAGACGATGGATGCGTTTGATCTAGCGGTTAAGCATGCCAAGGGAGACGAAGCAACGATGACTGGCCTTAAGCTAGTACGGAAGAAGTTAGAGAATACGATGAATAATATCGGCCTTAAGCGAATACAAGTTAAAATCGGTGACAAATTCGATGTTAACATTCACGACGCAGTAGAGTCGGTGCCTGGGAAGAAAGATACCGTAACTGAGGTTGTGAAGTCTGGTTATACGATTGATTACAAGACTGCACATCACCAACTCGTTGAGCTATTCGCACTTATTGCCATTCACTTTAATAACTCTAAAAGTAAGAAGTAAAACCATGGACGATTGGAAGAAACAAATCAGTATTACCCACGCAGGACACATGATTAATCTGCGCGATGGGGAAATCACACAAGACGCAATCAATAATGCCATAGTAACTTTAGAAGACATTGCTAGTAGACTGGCACCAAAGATGAACCCTAACGGTACAATGGCTCCACAGCCTCAAAATAGCCCTGTAGTTAACGCAAACCAAGACCTTTGCCCCGTACACCATAAGCCGTGGAAGTTCCATCCTGATGGCAAATTTGGGCCTTGGTATTCTTGCACCTCAAAGGACAACGGACAGTGGTGCAAACAGAAGCCACCAAAAGGATACAGCCGTATGGGGGATGATGAGGTAGCAGAACTATTCCAGTAATTAGGAGCACGTATGATGCAAGCGAAACTTGAAATGATGATCGCGAGATTCTATGCTCAATACCCAGCATTAATTGAGAACGATAGAGCACTGTGCTGGTACGTCTGGTTCTATTTGGGAGAAATCCAGAATAACGCTACAATGACTTATGCCGAGTACTTACGCTCTACGCCAGACTCCAGTATCAGACGCGCAGCTCGTAAAGTACGAAAGACCATGGGGATTGTGCCAAGCAAAGAACGCAAAGCTAAGCAATTAACATTTATGGACTACTATGGAAAACAGTAAATACTGCGATACATGTGGATCTAAGGTGGGAAAGCGCACCGAACAAGAGTGGTATGAGATCTTTAGAGACACCATCAACAAGACCAAGACACTGACTACAGATACGAAAGCACGCAACAGTAAACGTGATTGATAAACGTGTGGCTGATTGCCATACATAATAAGTATCAATACAGATGTACGGCTGGCTGATGACCTGTCACCCGTTGACCTCGGGTTCAATGCGTTGGCCAGTTCGTACACTGTGAGCTATGAATATACAAAACGTCTGGAATACAATTGTTGAGCGAGACAGAGAGCCGATCACGGCCTCTGACTATATCCGTAGTTCTGATATAGGCAAAACCTACATCGACCGTTATTACAAGATGTTGGGCACTCCATATACCAACGACTTCGATACTAGAACGCTGCGGGTATTCAAGGCAGGAAAATTATTTGAAGACTTCATTCTCGATGCGCTAGACAAAGAAGGAGTAATCAAAGAGCGTCAGAAAGAGATCGTGATTCCAGAGACTGCTGAACATTTAAAAGTTGTAGGGCATATCGACGCGCTACTCGAAGGCAACAAGGTACTGGAACTAAAGACGGTAAACAGCAGAGCCTTCTGGGCCCATAAGAATCGTGATGAGAATGGCAGATTTCTAGGCTATGATCACCACAAGTTGCAGTTAGCGTCGTATATGATTGGCCTTAATACGCAATATGGGAGTCTTCTCTACATCTCAAAGGATGATCTGTGCGTAGAGGAAGTTCCTGTGTTCCGTATTAAATCGCTAGAAGAAAGACTCTTTGAAGATCTGCGTCTTATGAGTAACTTCTATCGCAATGGCGTAATACCAAAAGCCCCAGATGAGATCATCTATAATCCACTAAAGGATTGCTTCGAAACGAACTGGGAAGTAGGACGATCAAACTACCTGACCAAGATCTATAACTACAAAGACAAGGATGACTTCAGAATCCGTACTCACAGAAAGTTGTTGGATATTAACAGAGCACTCCGCCACTACCGTGCTGACAAACTGAAGGATGAAGATCTAAAATACAAGAATGAATATAACTTTTTAAAACTACATGCCCAAAGTAAAGTTCCGATTAAATAACTACGTCACAGTACAAGAGCTGGCAAAAAGACTTTCTGTTAACGTCATTACGGTTTATCGCTGGATCAAGAGTGGCTGGGTAAATGCTGAGAAGCGCGGCAAGATCTACTTCATCTCCGAGAGCGAGGCGAACAAGATTGCCAAACAAGTCAAGTAAAAGAAAGATCAACTACAAGAAGAAGTGCGATGAGCTATGGAGCAAGGTCGTACGCGGAAGAGACGGCGGCTGTCTCTTAGTTGGCGTAGGAAGAAAGTGTTCAGGTGTTCTCCATGCTGATCATGTAATCAACCGTTGGAATCACACGCTGCGCCATGATCCACGTAACGGGGTAGCACTGTGTGCTGGTCACCACCTATTCTGGAAGCCGTCACACCCTGTCGAATACACCGAATGGTTTATAAAAACATACCCACATCGCCATGCATACTTGGTAAAACGCAGGCAGGTGATTGAGAAACCAGACTACAAAGAGCGGTACATAAAGCTAAAATCACTACTTGAAGACATAGAAAGTAGTTACAAGTGGTGATATAATAGAGAGGAAATAAACAAAAACCAGATGTCCCAGCAAAGTATTTTCGTAGGATCAGTCATTAGCTATCCACTGTTCTCCGCACTTATCATTCAGGGGCTAAAGAAAACACCAAAGATTGGGCAGTATGTTGAGGAGTATGCGTTCTTTGTATCGCTAGTACTTGGCGTGATCTATGGGGTTCTAATGAAGATCTCAATCGGTGGAGACTCGTGGCCAGCTTTTGTCCTCGGTGGTCTATTTGAAGGTCTGGCCGCTTCAGGAACAGCCTCAGGTGCTAAGAAGGTAGTGAAGCAGGTGAAGATGAAGAAGCTGGGGATTGACTGGAAAGATGCCAAACGATCAGAATAGTCTGCGGTACAAGATGTTAAAGGCAAGACTCGACGATGAACTCGAGTCTATTAAACGTGAACTCAAGAAGACCAAGATCCGAGAGAAGATGATCCAGATGAAGATGGAAGAGGACAGCGCCGAAAAGGAAGACGATCAGATCAAGTTGATGAAAGAAGAGCTAGAGCGAATCACAAAGCGAGAGGTGTCTTTAAACCTCCAGTTCCAAGCCTTAAGTGAAAAGCTATTAAAACAAGTTAACGATACCAACAAGAAAGAATCATCTGTTCGTATATCCAGACACGATGTAGCAGTGACTTCTAGTGATAGAGAACCTGGATTCCTGGAGCAGAAGTTAATCGCTGGTGACAATATCAGTATTACCAAGAATGATAGTGGAAGAGGTCAAACTCTTACCATTACAGGCAATACAGTGCCAGCGGCTATCGGTAGCACAATCAACTCAGCCACAGCTGGATCTATTCTATTTGTTAACCCTGACAATACTTTCGCACAAGATAATAGTAATCTTTATTGGAATCCAACAACTCACCAACTTTCAATTGGTACGAACGCACCATATAAAGACGCAACGGTTTTTATCAATAATGTCTTTGATGGTACTAATGATTCTTATGGGCAATTTGTAGGTAAAACGTACGATATACCAACAGGCAGCAGTGCACAAATTGGAGCCCTCACATTCGTTGTAAACAGTACTGGATCTGGTTACCTCAGTGGACAGCTGAAGGGAGTTGAGGGTTTTGTATTCCACGGTGGAACCAACACTGCTAACCAACTATTAGGTGGTTCATTCATAGTACAGAAGAACGGCATAGGTCCAATTAATGCGGCCTATGGGTTAAGTGTCGCTATTCAAAACAATGACGCTGCTGGGACGATTGGTAATTCAATTGGTCTTCAGCTGGCTTCTCCGACGACTATTGGTCCCATTGGGAACTCATTCGGTGCTTTTATATTTAATCAAGCATCGACAAATGTAACAAACGCTGCTGGCATATATCTCTCCAAACAGGCTGGAGCCGTTGGTCTTAACGCAGATATATATTCTGAATCTGCAAACTGGATTATTAATGCGTTAAACAACACAGCAAGTTTTATTATCCAGGGTGTTAGTGATAATAAACTTTTCTATATTCCAACCCAGACGAACGCCATTGGTATAGGAACAAGTACACCAAAGAACAAGCTCGATGTCTTTGGCTCTATGGCAATCGGTTCGGCCTATGCTGGTACCAATGTAGCTCCATCACAAGGACTTATTGTTGAGGGGAATGTAGCCATTGGTACAACTGATTTTTCCGCTCTACCAGGAGCAAGCGCTACAGTGTTTTCAATTGTCTCAAAGGTTGATAGCACAAATAATACCGCACACGGCGGTATGTACTTCCGAACCATTATGAATGGTGACAACCAAGAAACATTCGGTAGTTATAATCTCGTCAGTACCTCTGGAATGGTAGTAACTTCTGGTACTCATATTCTTGGTGCACAGAATGAGATCTACCTACAGAACACTGGTAATGCCGCAGCCTTTGATAATGCTCAGGGTATTCTGAATTTCATGGAGGCTAACGGTGACTACTCCCACGCAATAGGCATAAATAATATCATTTACGGAAGTGGTTTTAACACGCAGACTATTGGCAATGTAACGATTATGCCAGTGTCGGATAGTAGTGGAACACACGCTGGGACATACTCTCTTCTTATGTCCTCTAATTCTACTGCTGGTGGGTCCTTTATTGGTGACGCCGCGGCGCTAACGTGGTCAAGCCCCAGCGCTACCATAGCAGGTGTGGCCGTAAGCGCTGTTGGTATTGGTATCATTAATAATCCTTCACAGCAGCAAGTTGGAGTTCTAGTAAACTGGAACATTGCTGGAACTGATACTGCGAATAACAAATTTGGAATCTATGTACAGAACACTCCATCTGCTTCTGGTAAATCGTTCTTTGGTGATCCTGTTGGTATCGGTGTTGTGCCAACATCTGAAGCGCTAACACTTAACGGAAACGTACGACTTGACACCATAGGCAATAAGGTAATAATTAAGGAAGGAAGCAACGCCTCCCTTGGTGTAGCAACCATGACAGCTGGTGTTGTAACGGTCAGTAACACGGTAGTAACGAACAGCTCCCGCATCTTCCTTACTCCACAGAACACGAGCGGTACTGCAGGCTCGGTGTTTGTCTCAGCCAGAGTCGCTAACTCAACATTTACTATTGCCTCTACCAGCACCTCAGATACCAGACAGGTAGCCTGGCAGATCATTGAACCAGTTTAATTGTCTCCAACATGTCGAATATTGTAGTTTTAAAGGATGGCGTTATCGTTAAGATCGTCGATGTCCTAAAGGATAAGGCCAAGTCTGCTGGTCTTGCCGTTCCAGATGATGACTACAAGGCAGCCGATCGAGGTGAGGTGATTGCAGTTGGTCCAGATGTAGAAAGTATTAAGGTCGGAGATACAGTTCTTTTCAACCGCTATATGCCAAGCGATGTTGATATGAATGGGGAGCGCATGTTGTATTTACTAGAGAGTGATATATTGGCTATCCTCCCACAATGAAGTACTTTTTCTCCATAATTGTCCCACTGTATAACCAAGAAAAGTATCTTGTAGACTATGGTCGTATGTATAATGCGATCAACAAGAAGCGTAAAGACTTTGAAGTAATATTTTCTGACGATGGATCGAGTGATGGTACTCGTTCTTTTTTTTCGTCTGAGGCAAACAAGCAGTACAAGTTTCCATTTAAATACCACTGGTCAAAAGATGTAGGATTCACTGTAGTGGCGGCTAAGAACCGAGGCATTATGATGGGCGACGGTATGTGGTCCTTGATCTTAGATGGCGATACATACATTGATCTACAAACTCTGGCTGCATATGACAGAATACTTGGTGATCGTTCTAAATGTTACTTTGGTAAACGCTTGCCAGTTAATACACAATGCGTGAGTGATAAGTTAAAACACCCCAAGGAGTTTATTAATCAAGGGCTTCGAGGCTGTGCCCTTACTGTAAACGATTGGAGAGGGGACTTGAGGGAGATACCAGATGCCCCATTTACGCATTTCTCAGGGGCAAATTTTGTCTGTAACAGCGAAATACTAAAGCATGTGAAGTACGGTAATGACGATTGGGTGGGCTACGGCTATGACGATTACTACTTCGCACTGCGCTGGCTAGATACTGGTCGTACCTTTAAGCCAGTTAATGATAGCATTGCCTACCACGCTGATGATGCGCCAAAGCCTGGCGATATAGTTACCCAAAATAAACTCAGTCACGCTGTTGATTTCTTTCGTCCAAGAATTAAAGAGAAATTAAACTTCGATGTTTAGAATAAGCAACACTGGCTTCACGATTCAGATGCGTAATGGCAATACTATCTACTGTGAATGCAACAACATGGGACAGCGAACTGCAACGGTAACGTTATTAGATCGCGATCAAAGAAACATCGTCCCACTTTATCAGCTTGACGTTAATGGGATGGATGCACAGGAAGACACTGTGGTCTATGCCAGTAACGATGAGTTTGTAAAGATCATGCGGTGGATTGCAAAGTACCGCGCACCTTTCACAACTAAGGAGTCCGAAGATGGCCAAGGTCGTGTTGATCAACCCGCCGTCACAGTTTCTGATCTGCGACCGAGACCAGCCTCCGATGGGGATTCTCTCGATCGCTAGTTATCTTCGTCAGATGAACCACGAGGTGCAGGTTGTCGATCTCGCGGGTGTACCTGTCGAGTGCTGGTACATCCCAGAGTCTGACTTCTATGGGATCACGGCGACAACGCCGCAGTATCCTTCTGCACTGACGATCATCGAGAAGCTGAAGAAGCGACGAGGCAAGGTGGTAGTTGGTGGGTACCACGCTACCGCCTGTACTGCCCGTACATTGCGTGAATCTGGAGCAGATTACGTGGTCACAGGGGAGGGCGAAGTAGCAATGGCGAAGATCATCTATGGACATGCTGCAGGTGTGGTCCATGGTGAGCTCGCTAATGTGAATGCTCTCCCTATGCCCGCATGGGACATGCTCGACATCCACGATTACGCCAAGCTGGGTACCAACTCTTTCTTGGGGCCTACGCCAAACATGAAGGAGGGCTATGTCCAGACGGGACGCGGTTGCCCATACTCGTGTTCGTTCTGTGGACAGGAAAAGATCACAGAGCGTCTTACGCGCTTGCTTGATACTGATCGTGTCATCAGCTACATGCGGTGGTGGCATGAGGTGGTGGGCGCCGATCGCTTTTACCTCTTCGACGATACCTTCACCATCAAGAAGGATCGAGTTCGAGCGCTCTGCCAAGCCATCATCGATGAGTTTGGAGGTCGTATCGATTGGCATTGCCTATCTACCACCAAGGACATTTCCGAGCAACTTCTCTACACGATGCGTGTGGCAGGTTGCAAGGGCGTTACCTTCGGGGTTGAGTCGCTCTCAGATCGTGTGCTCAGTCGTGTCGAGAAGTTTATGACAGCTGAGAGAAACATGCGTGCAATTACCATGGCTGTGAATGCTGGGCTCAAGGTCCGCTGCCAGATGATTGTCGGACTCCCTGGTGAGTCGTGGGAGAGCGTCCATGAAACGGCCACCCGCCTTCGTGATCTACCTGATGGGGTTGTGGTTGGGGTTCACACTCTCGTACCGCTCCCTGGTTCACGAATTTGGGAAGATCTTGCAGCCTCTGGCTTCTCGTCTATCAATCCTGAGACTGTCGATTTCTCTCGCTTTACGACGATCGGCAGACCAGGTGAAGACCAGACTCCACTACATGACAATGCGCTGGAAGTGATCGAGTGGCGAGAGTTCTTGCTGGAATCAGTCCGCGACAAGAACATTGCTACCTATGCTCAGCGCAGGCTACACACCAGTTGATTCACAAATCTAATTCTGGGAGAGGACAGCCACTCTCCCTTATCTACATGAAAGAAAGCACTTATCGATTTTTATTAAAGATATGGCAAACACATCATACTTTGATGAACTCTGTATTTGTATATCGTATATTTGTTTTCTGTTTACCGCAGTTTTCTGCAATAAAAAGACAGTTTGTATTGCGGTTATGGAAGCCAATTGAAGGCAAGACACCAATGACTAAAACCCTTAAGAACATATGGAAGAACTAACACCTTTTGAAATTAACAAGTGGCTACAACTACTTCCACACAAGATCGGAGAGCAGGCAAGAGTAGCTGAGCAAGGTGAACTCGCAACACGCGTGGCTAAACAGAAGCTTGATGTAGCGCGTGCTTCTTCGTACCTCAAGAACAAGGCGATGTATCCTAGTGCTACCACTAAAGAGATTGATGCTCGTGTAATCCTTGATGAGGCGGTAGATGCTGCAACACAAGAGCTGATTGCAGCGGAGGGTGCATGGCGCTCAGACCAGATCGAGTACGAGACTTTAAACAATAAGTTTATAGGACTCAGAAAGATCGCTTCACTTAAAGAACAGGAGCTTAAATCTATACCTGAATAGGTGTATAATAGAGGAGCATAACAACAAAAAACTATGGCTAAGAAAAAGAAAAAGAAGAACTGCTAGTAAACATAAACTATATATAAGATATGAAACCAAAGTTAGGTAGTGGAGCACGATTCAAGGCACTTAAGGGTAAGCTGGCACGCAAGGGCGTGAAAGATCCAGCAGCATTAGCTGCTTCAATTGGCCGTAAGAAGTATGGCAAGAAGAAGTTTCAGAAGCTTGCTGCTAAGGGAAGAAAACGAGAAGCAACGATGGGTGATGCAGCAAGTCGTGGTAGCTCAATGGGCATGATGTAGTCATGCTTCTCCGCTTCTTATATGCGATGCTACGTGTGCGTATGAGATGCACCTTTTTGCTTTGTTATACGCTAGTTGTAATTGCGAAACCAAAGCGGAAGAAAGATATTGTGCGACAGTACAGAAAACTAACAGAACAGCAAGACAAGAACATCGACATCTTTAAAATAGATCTCCATTGATTCCCAAAGATATAGCACAACTGATTAGCGATTACGCCACTGCTCGCTCACTGTATGCGAACGAGTGGCTAAAGCAATACAACATGGGGATGAAGAACAAAGCCTGTGATATGGCAACTGATGCTACTCCAACGGGTATTGCTTACCACATTATCAAGAAACAAATTGAATATCTAATAACAAGAGGCCATGAAGTATCTACGGAAGATATACCACAGGATTAAGGAACTACGCAGGCTACATAAGCTACTCAAGCAATCCAAGAAACAGGCTGAGGTATTCTATAAGGCCTACGAGAAGACAATAAACGACATGAAGGATAGACTTCCAAAGTAATGTACCCTATTGATAACTACAAGACAGTTAAGCGTGGGTACAGGTTTGGTCAGAAGACTAGCTACTCAGCACGCCATCTAGGTACAGACCTGATAGTTCCAGTTGGTACACGCATAGTGGCGCCATTCGATGGCGTATCGGCCTTTGCTCCATTTGAGACTGGCGGCAATGTAATAAACTTTACAACTGGTCCGCATGGAGAGAAGCTTGTGATGCGCTTTATGCACCTCGTTAAGGTAGTAAAGACTGGTCCAGTAAAACAAGGTGAACTCATTGCTTTATCTGGTAATACAGGCACGCAGACTACAGGACCACATATTCACTTAGACATTAGCCGTAACGCCGTAAACCCAAACAACTTTAATAACTTTATAGATCCTGATGCCTTTGATTGGGGTCCAAATGTACAAGGAGTTCCGTTTATGTACGATCGTGGAGTAACCGTAGAAGCACTCGAGAACAATAACATTTACGAGAAACCATCCGAGGCTAGCAATGTTGTTGGCCAAGTAAACAAGGGTGATCTCGGTGAGGTTGATATTGCAGGACCAGGCTGGCAGGTAGTGAGCTTTGGCCAAGGCGCTAAGTATGGCTACGTTATGACCAGCAAGTATAAGGCCGTGCCTCGTGGTGGATACGGCGGGTATGACAAGCTCGTTAAAGAGAACGAACAACTTAAGACCCAGATTGCT
>WBZU01000974.1_pt1 | contig 22965 bp, 19 predicted proteins | sample 5204311 | NCBI WGS metagenome assembly WBZU01 (sample SAMN12344359, study PRJNA552823) | activated sludge metagenome | biome: Activated sludge suspended growth; feature: Nitrification reactor; material: Wastewater; isolation source: activated sludge from nitrification reactor of wastewater... | reverse complement strand
AGTTTGTCTCAACTGTTTCGCATGAACTGCGCACTCCGCTCACGTCGATCCGCGGATCGCTCGGCCTGCTCACCGGGGCCGCGACGGAACCACTGCCCGACTCCGCAATGGAACTGCTCGGCATCGCCATGTCGAACACCGAACGGTTGGTTCGGCTGATCAACGATATCCTCGACCTCGACAAGATCGATGCGGGACAGCTCGATCTGCGCATCGCGCCGCTCAATGTGACCCAAGTGTTGACGTCGGTCTTGGAGCAGATGCGACCGTTGGCCATGGCGGCGAATGTCACGATCAGCAGCAGCGTGCGAGGGCTTCGCGAGGTCGGGGCCGACGAGGATCGGTTGGTGCAGGTCCTAACGAACCTCTTGTCGAACGCCATCAAGTTCTCCCCGGCGGGAGGACAGATACGTTTGGAGGTCAAAACCCTACCGTCCGGAAACGTGCGTTTCGAGATCAGCGACGAGGGACCGGGCATTGCCGAACACGACAAATTGCGGCTGTTCAATCGGTTCCAGCAGCTCGACGGCAGTGATCGCCGCAGCAAAGGCGGCACGGGGCTCGGATTGGCCATCAGCAAAGCCATTGTCGAGCAACACGGCGGAACGATCGGGGTGCAATCCGAGGTTGGTCGAGGCAGCACATTTTGGTTCGAGTTACCGATGACGGAATCGTTTGTCCCGAATTCGGCGACCAACGGGCGGACGATTTTGATCGTCGAGGACGATCCCGTCGTGGCCCGGGCATTTCGACGGCAGCTCGAACACGAAGGTTACCAGCTCATGCACGCGGCGACGGTGGCCGAGGCGCAGCGGCTCGTGTCGTCCAATGCGACGATTTCCGCCATCGTGCTCGACATGATGTTGCCGGATGGATCCGGGCACGATGTTTTGGAGCACCTGCACGTTCATTGGCCGAATCGGCAGATACCCGTCGTCATCTTATCGGCGGCGGAGCGGGATCCCGCCGTGGCGAGTTCCCCGACGCTTGTGGATTGGCTGGTAAAACCATTCGATATGGCGCGATTGGCCAATATCTTGCATTGGGTTTTACATGACAAAACGCGGCCGCGGATTTTGGTCATCGAAGACGACCCGTCTTTCCGCAATCTTCTGGCCCGACAGTTGGAAACTCAGGGCGCGGAAGTGGTTTTGGCTTCAACCGGCGATGAAGGTGTTCGTCTTGCGCGTGCATCCGCACCGGACCTGGTGGTGTTGGATGTCGGCTTGCCACGTACCGACGGTTATGCGTTCGTAGCAACGTTACGACGCGATCGACTACGAAGTTTGCCGCTCATCGTGTACACGGGACGGGATCTGTCCGACAATGACCGTGAATCGTTACGCCTGGGAATCACTCGGTTTTTGACGAAGTCGCGGATCTCGGAATCCGAGTTTTCGCGGCATGTACGGGAGCTTCTCCGCAGCCCTCCAGGCAGCTCACGCCGCCCACCTCCGCTTTGATTCGCATAATGCAAGTCAATCTTTTGACAGAATCGTAGACGATGTATGTTGAGCCCATTCGAGCATTCACGATGACGACGACGAAAGACGACGAAATCCGCGCGGCCCTTGAAGAACTGCGCAAAGAATATTTTGCGGAACTGCCCGATCTCCTTGGTGCGCTCTCGCTTGCCGTGGCTACGGCAAAACAAAGCGGAACCCCCGAAGATTTGCGTTCAGCCATTTCCAAAGCGCACGCGCTCAAAGGTACTTCGGGTTCGTACCGTTTTACTGACATCAGCGAACAAGCGGGTCTGATGGAAGACGGGTTGCTCGGAATTCAAGCCGGATGGTTGCCCCCTGACCAAGGTTGGCCGGAGATCGAGCGAGCGCTGTCGGCGGCCGAATCGGCGCTGAAAAAATCAACCGCCTAGGCCGGACAAACCATACGATTTCACATCGGTTTGCGCCGTCGCGCTCCACACGGCGAACGTTCGTTCATCATTGAATTGTTTGTCCTCGTGTTCCCGGACAAGCTTGAACGCCGTCGTCGCAACGGTTACTTACCGGCGAGCCAACCGGCACGTTCGACGATGTTCTCGATCGTCGTGATGAGGCGACGAAAATCGATCGGCTTGGCAACGAATTCGCGGACACCGAGAACAGCAAACTTCCATCGCTCTTGCGGTCCGAGTCGACCACTCAAAACGACGACGCGAGCTTGTTCGGCTTTCGGGATCGAACGCAGGTACGACAACGTTTCGATGCCGTCGAGACCGGGCATGTCGAGGTCGAGGAGGACGAGGTCCGGTGGTTCGACGCGGGCACGGGCCAGCGCATCCATGCCCGACTTGGCCACTTGAATCCGCACGGGTTTGCCCCGGAGCGCGAGCTCGGCGGCCTTCGCGGCGAACTTGCCGAACATCGGATCGTCGTCGACGGTGAGCACACGAATCGCGGGGACCTCCGAATCCATCACGGGCCGGATGCTCGTGGGAGGCGGCGTCGAGTGCATTTTGGGCGCGGCTACGCGTACGAGGTCCCGGGCAAACGCCCCGCAACTCGGGTATCGCGCGTGAGGATCTTTGGCGAGAACACGTTCAAAAATAGCGTCGAACGGCTCGAGCTCCGGAGCGAGCGACGAAGCTTTGGGCACGGGCATCAATTGGTGCGCGTGAAGCAACCGCACGACGTCGCGCTCCACATACGGCGCACGACCCGTGATCAGCTCGAACGCAACACAACCCAACGCATACGTGTCGCTCCACCGATCGACCGGAGCACCATCGAGGCCAAGCCCGGCTTGCTCGGGAGACATGTACGCGGGTGTTCCTTCGATCGTTTCGAGATCGACTTCATCCTTTTGCACGGCCAAGCCGAAGTCGATGAGCACCGGGCGGCCCGTGTCTTCTTCGATGACGATGTTGGCGGGTTTGACGTCGCGATGAACCAAGCCTTGTTCATGCGCGGCATCGAGACCTTCAGCGATACGGCCGATGATCGTCACAGCGCGATGTTGCGGCAGAAGGCTCTGACGCATCGTGTAGTCCTGCAAAATTGCATCGAGCGGCCGGCCGTTCAGAAACTCCATCGCGAAGAAAAACGACGGCCCATGACGACCGAAAGCGTACACCTGAACCACGTGCTGGTTGCGCAGAGCGGCTAGAACTTTTGCTTCGTGGTGCAACCTTTGCTCGGCGCTGGCATCACCGTCCCACGTCGGCATGATGAGCTTGAGCGCGACTGGTCTGTCCAGCCAAACATCTCGCGCTCGGTAGACGATTCCCATGCCCCCACGTCCAAGCTCGGATTCGATTCGGTACGTATTGGCAACGACCACGCCCGGTTCGAGCGCGACGGGCGGCCCCGAAAACCCCCGAGAAGCAGAATCGCCGGGGCGCATGGTTTGACTGTCAGACATGACTTGAGCGTTTCGACACGAGGTTGGACGATGGCTATTGCGTCATGCAATGCCGTTCGATTGTGGACCCCGCCCGAACGGTCGCAAGGATTGTAGAAAAACAGCGAGAAATCAAGGGACCACGCAACAACTTGGTGGTGTCAATGCGGCGTATCTTTGATTTCCAATTCAGCCCACGGGATGACAGAAATCGGACAAGAACTCGAATTGAACTGCGCCGCACCAAGGGCACACGTTCACCGCTTGAATTCTGACAATGCAGAATCAATTAATTTCAATCGTCGCGCCCCGGCCAGTTGACCGCAAGCTCCACCAACATCCCGACCTCTGGGGCGCCGCACGAGCGTCGTGACGCGATGCTCGGACAAACGCGCCACAAAAGCATCCAATCGCTCGGGCGACGGCGGCCGTAATTTGGGGTCAGGACCTGGATTGCATGGAATTACGTTGACACGACAACGAATTCCGCGGGTCCAGGCGGCGACGAGGTCGGCGTCTTCGGGGGCGTCGTTGAAGTGATCGAACAGTACGTACTCCAACAATACTCGACGCCCTTTGGGGAGGTGTTTCAACAGGGCCTCACGCAGCATTTCCAAGGGAAACCGAACGTTGACGGGCATGATGAGGCGCCTGCGTTCGTCGTCGGGAGCGTTGAGGCTGACAGCGAGTTCGGCACGACAACCGGTAAAAAAAGTTTCCAATTTATCGACGACGCCCACCGTGCTGACGGTCACGCGCGAGGGGGCGAACGAGAACGCGCGTTCATCGGTGAGCAGTTCGAGGGCGCGCAGGACTTCCGTCAAGTTGTCGAAGGGTTCGCCCATGCCCATGAAGACCAAGTTGCACAGGGGGGGTTTGTCTTTCTGCCGCGCCCAGAGTTCTCGCGCCAAACGAACTTGATCGACGATTTCGCCGGCCGATAACTGGCGACTGAATCCATGCGTCCCGGTTTCGCAAAACGAACATGCGCGTGCGCAACCCACTTGGCTCGACACACACAACGTCGTTCGTCCCGGGCCCGGAATGAGGACCGATTCGATCAACGCCCCGTCACGGGCCCGAAGCAGCAAGCGAATCGTGCCGTCTTCCGCGGGGGCTTCGTGTTCGATGGCGAGCGCGGGCATGGGGTCCATCGCGAGCAAGGTTTCATGCGCCCAGGCGCCGATGCCGAGAGCGCCGAACGTTTCGACGTTCCACGCCGGCCGTCCCACCTTTGCAAACACGTGGCGGACGACTTTGCCCGCGGTCACTCGAGCGGTCGAAGCGGAAGCTCCCGCAGCCATGAGACGCTCGGCAAGGGCTGTGGCGCCGTGAGACGCGACGAGTTGCTCATCGCGTCGAGCGCGGCTTATGTGCTCGGGTTTCTCGGGCGCATGCACGAGGGCCCTTTACCGCATGATGAAACGGTCGGCGACTGTTACGGCTGTAGCCTCGAACACTGCACACGAAATCGCGCGTTATGCTGCTCGGTCGATCCACCGTTCCGACTCGACATGACGCTAATGTAGAGTGCGACCCCTCATGCGGAATCAAGCATTACCTTCTGTGCCATTACATCGCGCACCGTTTGTCCTTTTGACACTGGCCTCGCTGGCTTTTTCTTCACTCGCGCAAGCGGCTGCGCCCAAGGACGCTCAGCTCGAAAAGGCGATCACGACCGCGATGGACGTCGATTACCTCGAGACAAACTTCGACAAAGCGGAGAAGAAGCTCCGCGCGGCGCTCGAAGCGTGCGGCGACAAGCAGTGCACGCCGGCGCTGAAGGCTCGGGGTTTGGTGTCGCTCGGCATCGTGCTTGCCGGTGGCAAGAAGCAACTCGACGACGCGCGCGAAGTGTTCGTCGAGGCGCTTCAGATCGACAAGGAGGCGAAGCCTGCGGAGGATTTGCGTTCGAGTGAAGTCAACTATGCGTTTGGTGAAGCGCGCAAGCAGTTGAAGCTGGATGGTCCGGCAGCTCCATCGGGGCCGCCGGCGCCGAACGGCCAAGGTTTGTCGCATGCAACGCCGGCCGAACAACGCTTGAACACGCCGCTGCCGCTCTACGTGGAGCTCGTGCCGGAGCTTCTGGACGACGCGAAAAAAGTGACCGTGACGTACTTGGCCCCGGGCGCGGCGGATTGGAAAACGCTGATCCTCAAGCGCGTCGGTGAACAAGGCTTCGGCATCAACGTCCCGTGTTTGGAGCTCAAAAGCGAAGGTGAATTCAAGTACCACGTGACGGTGACGGACGGCGACGGCGCGATCATCACGGGTGTGGGTTCGCGCAACGCGCCGCTCGTGACGAAGATCAAGACGAAGATCGACGGCAATCCGCCGAGCTGGCCGGGGTTTGCCCCGCCGGAGATGTGTGTCGCGGTCGAAGCGGGCCCCAAGCAATGCCTGGACGACAACCAGTGCAACGGCGGGTTTGTTTGTACGAACGGCGAATGCACGGCGAAGATCGACGACAAGACCGAAGAACCCAAAGGACCGAAGCGCAACTACGTCTCGCTTGGTTTCGCGCCGGATATCTCCATCTTCTCGGGCGAGAACGTCTGTGAACCGACGCAACAAGGCGACCAGCACTTCGTCTGCGTGCGCGAGGACGGCAGTCGTTACGTCGGGGTGCCGAAGCTCGGCGTCGCCAACAACGTCAACGCGGGTTTGGCTCTTGGAACCCTGCGCCTCGTGGCGGGTTATGATCGGTTGATCCTCGACAACATCATGGCGGGCGTGCGGGTAGGTTTTGCTTTCCGAACGGCGAGCGCGGAATCGGCATCGTTCTTGCCGGTTCATGCAGAAGTGCGCGGTGCGTATTACTTCGTGAAGAAGCCTTTCGAACACCTCGGAGCGCGACCGTTTGTCATGGTCTCCGGAGGTTTGGCGCAGATCGATTCGGGCGTGACGGTGGAAGTGCTCGAAGACGGGACGGCATGTGGCGCCGCGCAGGTCGACAATCCGGACAGCCCGTGCACGAAGCCGACCGATCCCAGTCGCACGACCATCGAACCGCGCGTGCAGAAGCTCACGGCGATCAAGCAAGCGGGTCAGGGATTCATTTCGGTGGGTGGCGGATTGCAGTACGCGGTGACCGACATGCTCGCGTTGAACCTCGGTGTGCGGATCGGGGTGACGCTTCCTGTCACGACCTTCGTGCTCGCGCCCGAGGTCGGTGCCACCATCGGCTTCTAAATTCGTGGCTACAAGAAAAAACCCTCCCGCGGACAACGCGGACAAACCCAGCCGCCTCGAAGCGGCAATCGATACTGCGCTGACGACCGGTTCGTTGATCGAGCTGCTCGACGTTTTGGATCGGCGCTCGAACCTGCCCGGAACGAAGCCGAATTTGGACTTTGCCCGCGTCGTGGGTCTGGCGATCGCGTCCCGTCGAGGTCGCGCCGACGGCCTGGCCCGCGCGCTTCTTGGGCACACGAGCGAGTATCCGCTCATCGTGGGCGCACAGGTGCTCGCGCAACGCGCGCTTGCCGGCGTGGACACACGCAAGGCGATGGAGCAGCTGCACGATCTTGCCGGTGAACCACGGCATCTCGTGCGCATCGGTGTCGTCTCCGCCGTTCGCGACGTCATGCTCGCCAAAGGTGACGACGTGCTCCCCGAGTTCGCGGCATGGACGGATGGTTACCTGCATGCGCACGTCGTGCTCGAAGCGTTGTCCGATCGGCAGGTCTTGGACAAACTTCGCTCCGCGGACGAACTTTTGGCGCGGCTCGACGAAGCGTTTGTCTTGGCGGATGAATCGCCCCGCGCGGCGGAACGTTCACAAGGGTTGCGGTCGTTGCGCGAAGCCATGCCGACGCAAGTGGCGGTGATGGCGGCGCGGTTTGGCGAAGTGATCGACTGGGTGGAGCGACAAACCTCGAAGCAGCGCCCCGAGACGCGCGAAGTCGTCCGCAACATGATCGCCGCTTTGCGCAAAGCGAACCTGAAGAACGCCGAAGCCTCGCGTTTGCTGGGAGCGCTCGACGCGACGGCGAAGCCGCCACGCAACCCTGACCGCATCGTCGAAGGCACGCGCAAACGCAGCAAGGGCCGCGTGTGAAGATGTGACGTTTACGGCGTCATGAATTCAGTCGCAGACCTCCAATGCGTGCTGTATGGACCGATGCATGCGCCTGAAGGACAGAGTCGTTTTCATCACGGGAGCTTCACGCGGTATCGGTCGAGCCATCGCGCTTGCTTGTGCACGTGAAGGTGCGGACATCGTCGTCGCCGCGAAGACGGACGTCGAGACAAACCCTCGTTTGCCCGGGACGATCCACAGCGTCGCTGCCGAGGTGGAAGCGCTGGGACGCAAGGCGTTGCCGATCAAGCTGGACGTGCGGGACGGCGAGGCGTGTGAAGCGGCGGTCAACAAGGCGATCGCGCACTTCGGACGGCTCGATGTGCTCGTGAACAACGCGGGCGCTTTGTGGTGGGCCGATGTGACGGCGACGCCGCTGAAGAAGTTCGACCTCGTGATGGGCATCAACGTGCGGGCGACGTTCGCGTTGTCGCAAGCTGCGCTGCCGAAGATGATCGAGCAGAAGTGGGGACACATCGTGACGATGTCGCCTCCGGTCGACGCTCAGGCTTGTGCGCATCACGGTGCGTACGCGGTGTCGAAGTTTGGCATGACAATGATCGCCCTCGCGATCGCCGAAGAAGCGAAGGAGCACAACGTGACGGCCAACGCGCTTTGGCCGGCCACGGGCGTGGAGAGTTACGCGACGATCAACTTCGGCATGGGCAGCCCCGAGTTGTGGCGCAAGGCGGACATCTTGGCGGACGCAACGCTCGCGATCATCACGAAGGAGCCTTCGGCGCGACCGGGCAAAGCGTGGATCGATGAAGAGGTCCTGCGTGCCGACGGCGTGACGGATTTCTCCAAGTACCAGTGCGTTCCCGGATGCGAACCGCCGCACTTCCCCTTCTCGGGTTTGCCCACGATGACATCGACGACCGACAAGAGGAGCTGAGCCATGGGGAGCTCGGACGACGATGACGATCGTCGGGTACCGCTTGGACAAACCTTCCAATTGGACCCCAGTCGGGAAGTGAGCAATGTCCTGGACGAACTCGAGGACCTCTTGAAGAACGGCGACGTGATCGAGGCGTTGTCGAACAAGGGGATCAACGCGAGCTTGGCGCTCGTGGCGATTGACGGGCTGCGGGCGTATTTGGATGGACGCAAGGCCGATGCTGCGGATGACTTGGGCACCGTGGCGGAAGAAATTCGCGGGCGCCTCGAGCTGACGCGGTCGGATTACAAAGAGACAAACTGAACGGGAGATCTTTCATGAGCGAGATCCATCCGCCTTGGACTCCGGCCCGAAGTCTTTCGGGTGCCGGCTATTCCGCGGTCGAACTGGCCCAGACAAACGATCGTGTGTTCATGATGGATCAGCGTGAACTGCCGACGCGCGAGGTGTACGTCACGCTGACGACGCTCCGGGAAGTGGCGGATGCGATTCGCACGATGGTGGTGCGAGGGGCGCCGGCGATCGGTATTTCGGCGGCGTACGGGATGGTGCTCGCGGCACGGGCGTTGCGCGATGCATCGACGCAGGACTACGTCGACGGGATGCTGGCGGCCGCGAAGACGCTCATGGCGGCACGTCCTACGGCGGTGAACTTATTTTGGGCGGCCAAGCGGATGTTTTCCGCGGCGGAGACGCAACAACTTGATCCGATCGACAACCGTTTGTCCTACTTGGCGTTCTTGGCGCGCAAGATTCACGAAGACGATGTTCGCGCGTGCAAACGCATGGGTGCGATCGGCGCGAAACGTTTTCCCGATGGTTCGACGATCCTCACACACTGCAACGCCGGAGCTTTGGCGACGGGTGGCTACGGCACGGCGCTGGGAGTGATTCGAGCGGTGAAAGAAGATGGAAAGCGCGTGCGCGTGCTCGCGGATGAAACGCGTCCGTACTTGCAAGGCGCGCGTTTGACCGCGTGGGAGCTGCATGCCGATGGAATCCCTGTCGAGGTCATCACGGATTCGATGGCCGCGTATTACATGAAGCGCGGCGAGGTCACGGGGGTCGTGGTCGGGGCGGATCGCATCGCGAAAAACGGGGACGTGGCGAACAAGATCGGCACGTACGGCTTGGCTTGTCTTGCCAAACACCACGGGATTCCGTTTTACGTCGCGGCGCCTTGGACGACGGTCGATCTGCACACGGAAACAGGCGACGCCATCGTGATCGAAGAGCGCAGTCGTGACGAAGTCGCTCGTGTTGGATCGACAGTTCTCGTGCCTCCCGACGTGCCCGTTCGGCATCCGGCGTTCGATGTAACGCCTGCATCGCTCATCACGGCGATCTTCACGGAGCGTGGTGAGCACGTGCCGAGTGACATCGGTCTTGCTTCAGCGCCGTAGTCGGACCAAACGAAGGGCATGTCCACCACGGTTCCCGGTCGATTCGCTCCCAAGCCCGAATGGCTCAAGGTTCGTGCTCCCGGCGGAGAGACGTACCAACACCTGAAGCACACGTTCCGGCAGCTGGATTTGCACACGGTGTGTGAAGAGGCGCGGTGTCCGAACGTCGGCGAGTGTTGGCGTGAAGGCACGGCGACGGTGATGCTCCTGGGCGACGTGTGCACGCGCGGATGTCGCTTTTGCGCGGTGACGACCGGCAATCCGCGAGGGTTTGTCGATACGCGCGAACCGGAGCACGTGGCGCGAGCGATCGCTCGTTTGTCTCTCCAGTACGTCGTGATGACGATGGTCAACCGTGACGACTTGCTCGACGGCGGAGCGGATCATGTCGGACGAACCGTGCGGCGGTTGAAGGACTTGCGTCCGGATATTCTCGTCGAAACGCTCGTGGGTGATTTTTGCGGGCATCTGTCGGCGGTGGATGTGGTCGTCGACTCGGGGATCGACGTGTTCGCGCACAACATCGAGACGATTCGGCGGCTGACGCGAACGGTGCGGGATGTTCGGTCGAGTTACGAGCAGTCGTTGGCGGTGCTCGAGCGGGCGAAGAAGCACGCGCAATCGCGAGGATTGTCCGGACAACTCAGCAAGAGTTCGATCATGGTGGGTGTTGGGGAAACCGACGAGGAAGTGATCGAAGCGATGCGTGATTTGCGCGGCGTGGGCGTGGACGTCGTGACGTTGGGCCAGTATTTGCGTCCGACGCCGAAACACTTGGAGGTCGAAAGGTTTGTCCCTCCGGAGACATTTGCCATGTACGAACGTGAAGCGTTGGCGATGGGATTTGTGTACGTGGCGAGCGGGCCGCTGGTGCGTTCGAGTTACCGGGCGGCGGAGGTGTTCTTGCGGGGGATCTTGCGCGCGGGTGGGACGCAGGCGGCGAGCGAGGAGCGTGTGCAGGCGGAGCTGGATGCGCGGATGGATGTGGCGAAGCGGGAAGCGCGACGGATCGCGGTGGAGATGGGCGACGAAACGGTGCCGGAGCTTGCGATTCCGGACGTCGGGGGTACGTCGGGGCTTGTTCCGGCGTCGTCGCTCGTGCGGCGGTAAACGTTTGGAGAGAACTTTGGAGAGGTGTCGTGAGTGTCCGCCCTTGGAAACGCGTCGAGTTCGTGTGAAAAGGGAATCACGAGAGCCTGCATGAGCGTTCCGGACAAAGACTTCATCGACCACGTCAAACGCTGCATCGCCCAAGCGGGAGCGAATGCTCCGAAGGGAGTGCAGGTTTCGATGTTTGCACAAGCCGCTCGTCTGAGTTTTACCCAGGCGATCAACGATGCGATCACCGCGCCGACGGGGTTTGACCCGGCTGCCGCGGCGCTGTTCGAGGGCGCCGTGGAGAGCGCTTATCTCATCGCCACGTGCGACGGAGCGGTCGATCCGACCGAAGATGCGATCTTGCGCGCGGTCATCAGCGCCGGCGGTCCGGTCTCGGACAAACAGGTCGACAGTCTGCTCTTGGGTCTGGCGAAAGCCGTGGCGATGGATGGCGCCACCGAGCGTTTGTCTCGGCTGTCGTACATGGTGTCCAAGCCCGCACACCAGCAAGAGATCCTGCGCATTGCCGCCTTGGTCTCCAAGGCATCGGGCGGAGTTCGTCCGACTGAACGAGCGGTGATGGACAAGATTGCGCAGGGGTTTTCGTTGGCGCCGAGTTCGGTGGATGCGGCGATCGCGAATGCGGACGCGGCATTGGGGAAGCGGTAGAGCGTCAAATCACCGGGCGCCCTTTCAATTCACGCGCATGCACCGCGTCGATACGACGCACCGTGTTGTAAAACGCCGTCCAAGTCGCATCCCCCCTGGCAATACGTCGGCCCTTTGATTACGGTCCGGGCGCGATCATGAGCACAGACACTCTTACTGCGGCACGCCATCCCGACGATGTGCGCGCGCCCGATGTCGTTCGCGTCATTCGAGACGATGGATCTCTCGATCCCGCGCACGATCCCGGCTTGCGTATCGACGAAGTGGTTTTCCTCTACCGCGCGATGCTCCGCGCCCGACTCCTCGATGAACGACTCGTTCTCTTGCAGCGCCAAGGACGAATCGGTTTCCACATCGGTTGTCTCGGCGAAGAAGCCTGCATTCTCGGCAGCGCGTATGCCTTGCGCGAAAACGATTGGCTCTTCCCGTGTTACCGCGAGTTTGCCGCGGCGCTTTTGCGAGGCATGCCCCTTCAGCGCTACGTCGACAACATGTTCGGCAATGCGAACGATCCCGTGAAAGGTCGGCAAATGCCCGACCATATCTCATGGCGCAAAGGCAAGTTTGGCTCGGTCAGCTCTCCCATCGGCACCCAAATCACCCAAGCCGCGGGCTTCGCTTGGGCCGCCAAACTTCGTCGTGAAGACCTCGTCACGCTCGTCTATTTCGGCGACGGCGCTACGAGCTCCAACGAATTCCACAACGGCTTGAACTTCGCCGGCGTCTTCAAAGCGCCTGTCGTGTTCCTCTGCCGCAACAACGGTTGGGCCATCAGCGTTCCGACGGAACGACAAACCGCCAGCCACACGTTTGCGCAAAAAGCGGTCGCGTACGGCATGCCCGGCGTGCGCGTCGACGGCAACGATCTGTTCGCGATGATCAAGGTCACGCGTGACGCGATCGCTCGCGCGGCGCGAGGCGAAGGACCGACGCTCATCGAAGCTCTGACGTACCGTTTGTCGGGGCACTCCACGAGCGACGATCCCAAGGCGTACCGTCCGGAAGCGGGCGTGGAACCTTGGCGCCGCCTCGATCCGATCCCGCGCATTCGCGACTACCTGCTTCGTCACGGAGCGCTCACGAAGAGCGAAGATGCGGACCTCGAAGCGGCCGTCGATGCCGAGCTCAAAGCCGCGATCGTCGAAGCGGAGAAAACCGCCGCTCCCACCCTCGAATCGATGTTCGAGGATGTATTCGCCGAACTCCCTTGGCATCTCGTCGAGCAGCGCGACGAGCTTCTCCGAGGGCCTCGGGCCAAAGGCCACGGCCACTGACGCTGGAATGACCCGACTGCAATCGAAGTCTCACGGAGAGAAATCACGATGCCTCAGATGAACATGGTCCAAGCCATCAACGACGCCCTTCGCCACGAAATGCGGCGAGACAATCGCGTCGTGATCCTTGGCGAAGATGTTGGCAAAGTTGGCGGCGTCTTTCGCGTCACGCAGGGGTTGTTCGACGAATTCGGCGACGAACGCGTCATCGACACTCCGCTCTCGGAAGGCGGCATTATCGGTACGGCCATCGGCATGGCCTTGTACGGCCTGGTTCCCGTACCCGAAATTCAATTCGCCGACTTCATTTTCCCGGCTTACGATCAAATCGTCTCGGAGCTGGCGAAATATCGATATCGCTCGGGCGGTGAGTACCCGGCCAAACTCGTCATTCGTACGCCCGTGGGCGGCGGTATTCGCGGCGGCCATTACCACTCGCAACACCCCGAAGCGCAATTCATTCATTGCGCCGGCTTGAAAGTGGTTTGTCCGTCCAATCCGGCGGATGCCAAAGGCCTGCTGCTCGCCTCGATTCGTGATCCCGACCCGGTCATGTTTTTCGAGCCCAAGCGCATTTATCGTGCGGCAAAGGGCGACGTGCCCGAAGGCGATTACACGATTCCGCTCGGTAAAGCGAACGTCGTGCGAGAAGGCAAGAGCGTCACGGTCGTCGTTTGGGGCGCCATGCTGTACGAAGCGCTCGAAGCGGCCAATCAAGCGGCGTCGCAAGGCATTGAAACGGAAGTCATCGACTTGCGTACGCTCTGGCCGCTCGATATCGACACGATCATTCAATCCGTCAAAAAAACGGGTCGCGTGGTCGTCGTGCACGAAGCGCCGAAGAGCTGCGGGCTCGGTTCGGAAATCGTTTCGCTGATCAATGAAAAGGCATTCCTCCATTTGGAGGCTCCACCGAAGCGCGTCACGGGTTACGACACGCCGTTCCCGTATACGCTCGAAATGGAGTATTTGCCGCTCGCGCACCGTATCTTGCCGGCAATCGTCGAGACTGCGAGGTACTGAGATGGCCCGATTCGAATTCAAGCTTCCCGACATCGGGGAAGGCGTGACCGAGGGCGAAATCGTCAAATGGCTCGTCGGGCCAAACGAGATCGTCAAAGAAGACCAGCCTATGGTCGAGGTCATGACCGACAAAGCGACGGTCACGATCACTTCGCCCAAGGCGGGGAAGATCGTCGAAACACGCGGCAAGGAAGGTCAGATTGTCGCGGTCCATTCGGTCCTCGTCGTGTTCGACCTGGATGCGGCGGGTCCGGTCACGGCCGCGCATACGCTCGCGCCGACGGCTCCGACTGCGGCCCCGAAAAACGATGGTCCGGCGGCGACGGCTGTGGGTGATATTCGCGAAGACTTGCCCGGCATGAACCTCATGCCCAAAGCCGCAGCGCCTCCGCAGGTGCCGATTGCGGTCCTCGCGCCGATTGTCCCGACGTACTTCAATGAAAAACCCTTGGCCACACCGGCGACGCGTAAGCTCGCGCGGGACTTGGGCATTGATTTGCGTCGCGTGCAACCTACGGGTCCGCACGGTCGCGTCACGAAAGACGACATTCGGACCAACGCCGCAGCGTGTTTGCCCGGACCAATCAGCGCGCCGCCGTCGACCATTGCCGCGCCGATTGAAACGCCTGCGCCGATGGCCATGGCGGTTCCGCCGGTCGGACCTGCCCCGACGCCCGCAGCTGCGCCCGCAGCCGCGCCTGCACCACCGCCTGTGCCGACGGCTCCCAAGGCTCTGGCGCCCATCAAAGTGCCTCCTCCGCCGAAAGGCGAAGAAGCCTTGGAAGAGCGTGTGCCGCTCAAGGGCGTGCGCAAGCGTATTTTCGAGCAAATGGGACGCTCGAAGCAAACCGCCGCTCACTTTACGTTTGTCGAGGAATGCGACGTCACGGCGCTCAAGGAATTGCGCGCACGGCTGAAGCCTTCCGCAGACAAAGCCGGCGTCAAGCTGAGTTTCTTGCCGTTTTTCGTGAAAGCCGTCGTGTCGGCGCTGAAAAAGCACCCGTCACTCAACAGCGCCTTCGACGAAAGCACGCAAGAAATCGTCACGCGCAAATATTACGATATCGGCATTGCGTCGGCGACCGAAGCGGGCCTGATGGTTCCCGTGGTACGTCGCGCCGATCGCAAGAGCATTCTCGAGATTGCACGGGACATTCAGCGTTTGGCGGATGATACCAAAGCGGGCAAGGTCAAATCGGAGGACTTGGGCGGGTCGACGTTTACGATTACGTCGCTCGGAGCTCAAGGCGGCCTATTTGCGACGCCCATTTTGAATTTCCCCGAAGTGGCGATTCTGGGCATTCACCAGATGAAGCAAAAGCCCGTGGTGCGGGACGGACAAATCGTCATCGGCGACTTGATGCTGATGAGTTTGTCCTTCGATCATCGCATCATTGACGGGCATATCGGCGCGGCCTTCGCGTACGAGATCATCGGGTATCTCGAGAATCCCGATCGTTTGTTCCTCGAAATGACCTGAGTTTCAGGTTCCCGCCGCGTTTTTCATCCCAAACTGCGCCAGAAATCGCCGGGATTCGGCTTCCGTCGGAAACCACTGCACTTCGAACACAAATGATTTCGGCGCAATGAGTTTGCCCGCGCGCACGATCGTGTGAATGAGCGTCTTCGTGGCGAATGTGCCTCCGAAGTACGCGACCGCGGACAGCGGATAGGGGCGCGACGGACGAGCGAACACTTGACGGGCTCCGGAGTCGAAATCGGCAAGACGGTCAAGGTCGACGAGAATGGGAAAAGGGCCGAGTTCATCGCCGGCGCGAATGACGGCGTTGGCAAGTGAACGAGCTTCTTCCACTGAAACCCGCCCATCAAAGAGCATCTGCGCCACGCCATCATCGTCCACCAGAAAAACATGTTTTCCGGCTTGGAATCGAAAAGGTTGCGTTGAAGACTGGTCCACGAGACCACATTACACGGATCGTCGGACCTTGCCAGCAACAAATCGCAGAAAGGATCCTGGCATTCGTCGATGACGTAGCCTAAAACAGCGCCATGGTCGCTCGTATCTTCGCGCTGTCGTGTTTGAGTTTGGCCCTGGGTTGCGGGGCATCCACCTCAGAAACCCAATCGACGGCGCCTGCCCCTTCCGCGTCGGCATCATCAATGGCGTCGGCATCCGCAGTTACGCAATCGGCGGAGTCTGCGGAGGACTTTTCGGCGTGGGTGGGGACGTATCCATTCGAGGAAGCGGCGCCGGGGTTTGCCTGGACGTACCAAATCAAAATCGAAAAAATGCCCGAAGGATACCGCGCGCATTTGACGATCGACGGCAATCAAGTGGCGATGCGGGTTTTGTGTAAACTCCGCAATGCCGGACCGAACAAGGTCGACCTTTTGTATTTGCGCGACGAAGCGGAAAACATGAGCGCTCCGCGTTCGCTGAACGAGCATTTGTTGAGCCTCGAGCGGGCGGCAAATGGCAAAGCGGAATATCGTTGGGCGGCGATCAAGCCGAACCTGGAGCCTGCGAAGGAAGGTCCGGCGGAGATCGGCGACGCAAACGGGTATGTCAAGAAATACCCGGCGGACTTTTTGGCGGTAAAAGCCGTAAAGGCGCGTCTGGACAAACTTTTGGGGGCGGCCGAACACAAGCGGCTCGATGAATTCATCGCCACGCAGGACGTGATCAAAAAGAACGGCGAATTTTTGGAGATGGAAGGGTTTTTCCCGCATTCGGGCGGAGCGCAAAAAGCGATGGTGCTTTACGACATCAAAGCGGACAAACTGCACGTGATGTTGCGCGACGAAGACAAGTCCGGGTCGCTCGATGTGTACAGCGAAAAGTGGACGGGTTTGCCCAAGCCTTTGGAAGACAAAATCAAGGAATGGTCGACGGGAACGGCCAAGGTGATGCGGCACAAGTGAGCTTTTGCGGGTGAAGTCCGAAGTCCCCGGGCATCATGCCGAAACCCAACGTGCCCCCAAACACACTGGAGAAACGTCTCCGACACGCTTCCCATTGACGCGCAGTACCTCTTTCGCCTAAGAGAGGCCGTAGAAAAAACGTCCAGGTCGCCTGCCCTTCAGGCAACGCTCCGAGGAGACTCGTCACCGATGCGCCTTCGTCTCGTCTTGTCCGCCACTTTGATTTCCGCAGGTTTGCTCGCCGGGGCCACCGGTTGTGGCGAGCGCGAAGCGACTCCCCTGCCCTTCCAGCACAAAAAAGCCGCCGCCGAAGCCAAGAAAGCTCCGGCTCTCGCCGACCTCGACATGGCCGACGCGAAGAAAACGTTCGGCGTCCTGCCCGCGAAGTTCGAGGCCGAGACAAACCCCGTCACCGACGCGAAAGTCGCCCTCGGTCGCATGCTCTACTTCGATGCTCGTTTGTCGAAGAACCAGGACATCTCCTGCAATTCCTGCCATGCGCTCGACAAGTTCGGCATGGATGGAACCAAAGTGTCCAAGGGACACAAAGGTCAGCTCGGCGGACGCAACGCGCCCACGGTGTACAACGCCGGCGCGCTCGCGACGCAATTCTGGGATGGCCGTGCCGCGACGCTCGAGGATCAAGCCAAGGGTCCGATCCTGAATCCGATCGAGATGGCGATGAAGGACGAGCAGTCCGTCGTCGACTTGCTCGCTTCGATGGAAGGTTACGAAAAAGCCTTTGAAGCAGCCTTCCCCGATGCCGACAAGAAAGAGCGCATCACGTACGACAACATGGCGAAAGCCATCGGGGCGTTCGAGCGTGGGCTCGTGACGCCGTCGCGTTTCGACAAGTACCTCGGCGGCGACAAAACCGCGCTCACGGACCAGGAACGCGCAGGTTTGTCCAAGTTCGTGCAGAACGGCTGCACCACGTGTCACAACGGCGCGGGCGTGGGTGGTTCGAGCTTCCAGAAGTTGGGCCTCGTCAAACCCTACCCGAACCAAAAGGACCCGGGGCGTTACGAAGTCACGAAGAAAGACGAAGATCGCATGGTCTTCCGCGTCCCGAGCTTGCGCAACGTCGCCGAGACGGGTCCGTGGTTCCACGACGGCGCGTACGATCGCCTCGAAGCTGCGATCCAAGGCATGGCGTATCATCAGCTCGGCAAAGAGCTCCCGGATCAAGACATCAAGGACATCGCAGCGTTCTTGAAGTCGCTCACCGGCGAGATCCCGAAGGACTACATCAAGATGCCCACGTTGCCCGAAAAGGGCGAAAAGACCCCCGGGCCTGATCCGTCCTGACAAACCGAGTATCCCGCGATTCACCGCCGAATCGCGGGATGTTCGTCCAAGCAAACACTCCTCTCGAGCGGGCCTCATCGCGCTGATCAGCGTGATGTCCGGGGCGACGCAAAGTCATTGTTCCAAGTCAAGCTGATTCGTCGTTCCCGGTTGGAGGCTGGGCGGTGGATCACGTCCAGACCGTCGCTGCATGAGATTCGATTGACCTCGCGGGAGGACAAACGTACGGCCTGGGAATGCGCACATCCATTCTCCGTTCACGATTTGTTTATGCGAGCGCCGTGCTTGGTTCGGCGGCTGTTTTTCTTGGCGTAACGGCGCCCGGTTGCGGCACCGAAGCCGAATCGTCGCCTTTCGCGATCGATAATCCAAACAGCGCGAATGCCCCGGCGATCGTCGTTCCCGACGAACCCGCGGTGATGAAAGGCCATCCTGCCGCGGCGTTACGAAACATATTTCCCGAGCAGGCCGCATTGGTTCTCGAGCAAGCGTCGGCTTTTGGAGAGCATCCCGAAGGGTTTTGGCACAGGTTTGGCGGGGCATTGAATGCGGACCCGAATGCGACTCCGCTCGTTGGTTCGTTCGGGATGCTCGATGCGTTTCTCCCTCGAAATGGCGACGACGCGGTGCGGTTGGTCCTGGGAAATGGATTCGAAGTTCGCGTGCGGGAAGTCGGCGCGGCGGGTCCCGGGCAAACCATTGAACAAGCGGTGGCGTATCGTCGAGCCGGTGGGACGTCATTTTGGACGGCAGGTGCGGGAGGCGCCGAGGAATGGTTGCATTTGTCTGCGGAATACGTTCGGAGTGACGTACCCGTTGCGGCATGGGACATCGAAGGCGGAACGTTGCGCGTGATGGAGGACGGCAATCGTGCGGCGGTGTTTGATGACGCCGGGGTCGCGCGCGTGTGGGTGACGGCGCCTTATGCGTATTCGGCCACGGGCGAACCATTGCATACGACGTTTTTCGGGGAAGAAAATCGTTTGTCGTTGTATGTCGATACGGACAACGAAGAAGTGCTGGTCGATCCGTTGTGGACCTTGGTTGCCCCCATGGCCACGGCGCGGGCGTATCCGACGACCAATACGTTACCCGACGGCCGGGTCCTCGTGGTGGCCGGATACAATACGACGTGGACGAGCGCGGCGGAGGTCTATAATCCTTCCACGAATACGTGGGTTACGCTCCCAGCGGCGTATGCTGCCGCGGGACACCAGAGCGTTTCGCTGAACAATGGCCGAGCCTTGATCGCAGGCGGTTGGAATGGCTCGTTCTGTCTTTCGTCGTCACGCGTATTCGAGCCCGCGACAAACACGTGGGTCGCTTCGCCGACCATGGTCGCCATTCGGTGTTTGCTCAGAATGGTGGCTCTGCCCGATGGCCGTGCGCTGGCCATTGGCGGATATGACGGCAATATCCCGTTGAATTCGGTCGAGGTGTTCAATCCGGCCACCAATACATGGTCGGCTGTGGCTCCGATGGCTTCCGCACGATACAATCACAGCGCCGTTTTACTCGACGATGGGCGCGTGCTCGTGTCCGGAGGGACGGGTGCACCAACCGGTTCGGAGATCTATAACCCGGCGACGAATACCTGGACGACCGTCGGGGCGATGAATACGGCTCGCGTCGAGCATACGCTCACGTTGCTCGCGGACGGACGCGTTCTTGCGGTCGGTGGGACTGCGGGGGTTGGAACTCCGACGAGCGAGGTTTTTCTTACGGCAACCAATACGTGGATGCCGGTAGGATCGTTGACCGTTGGTCGATATGCGCAGGTCGCCGTGCGATTGGGAAGTGGGCGCGTTCTTGTCGCCGGTGGATTGAACAGTTCGAATTCGGCCATCGCCACTGCGGAATTGTTCAATCCGACCACGAACACCTGGAGTCTCGCTCCCCCGATGAACGGCAACCACGGAAATGCCGGCGGAGCGAAACTCGTCAATGGCAAAGTGATGGTCGTGGGAGGGTATACCGCGACAAACGTCACGACGAACGCGGCTGAGATTTACACGAGCAACGATTTGGGTGATCCCTGCGCGACGGCGACGGATTGTCAAAGCGGGTTTTGCGCCGACGGCGTTTGTTGCAATTCCGCTTGTGGAAATGCCAATGATTGTCAAATGTGCAATGCGCCGGGTTCGATGGGAACGTGCGTTCTGGTCGCCGCGGCGACGGTTTGTCGCGCATCCGCAGGCGCGTGCGACGCCGCCGAAGTGTGCGACGGCGTGAACAGCGCGTGTCCCGCCGATAACTTCGCGCCTGCGGGAACTGCGTGCCGTGCGTCTGCGGGTGGATGCGATATTGCGGAAACATGCACGGGCATGAGCGCCACGTGCCCCGCCAATGGGTTTGTCGCCGCGGGAACGATCTGTCGCGCTGCCGTGGATACATGCGATGCGCCGGAAGCGTGTACGGGTTCGTCCGCAGCCTGTCCGGTGGATACGGTTCTTGCCGCGGGAACGCCTTGTCGAGCGGCCGCGGGCATTTGCGACGTGAGCGAATCATGCAATGGAGCGAGCCCGCTTTGCCCCATGAATACGTTTGCCCCCGCGGGAACATCGTGCCGCATGTCGACGGGGCCGTGCGACGTTGCCGAATCGTGCTCGGGAATGGCCGCCGATTGTCCCATGGATGGGTTTGCCCCCGCGGGAACAGCTTGTCGCGCGTCGGTCGGCCCTTGTGACGTGGCCGAAACATGCAATGGAATGGGCGCAGGTTGTCCCATGGATGGGTTTGCCACCGCAGGAACGGTTTGTCGTGTTACCGCCGGACCTTGCGACGCCGCAGAAACATGCACTGGAATGGACGCAGCTTGTCCCATGGATGGATTTGCCGCATCAGGGACGGTTTGTCGCGCCGCTGCCGGTCCCTGCGATGCCGAAGAAACGTGCAATGGCGGGGGCATAACGTGTCCGATGGATGCTTTTGTCGCCGCGGGAACGGTTTGTCGCCCCGCTGCAAACGGCTGCGACGCTCCGGAAACGTGCACCGGAAACGTTACGACGTGCCCCGGCGATTTGGTGCAACCCGACGGCGTGCTTTGCGACGATGGCAATCCGTGTTCGCTGGTCGATTCTTGCAAAATGGGTCAATGCACCCCCGGCACGCCCGTCGATTGCAGCGCCAAAACAGAATGCGAAAACAACGGCGCATGCGATCCGCAAACCGGCGCCTGCGTAGCACCTCCGCCCAAAGCCGATGGCACTCCGTGCACGGACGGAACGTGCAAAGCCGGCGTGTGCACGCCGGCCATGTCGAGCTCCAGCTCCAGCTCCGGCTCCAGCTCCGGCTCCAGCTCCACTTCGAGTTCCAGTTCCAGTTCAGGGACCGGCGGCGCAGCGGGCGCAGGCGGAAGCGCTGGATCGGGCGGTAAAGGCGGCGATGGCGGCGGCGGAATGGCCGGTGCCGGTGGCTCCATGGGCGAAGGCGGACGAGCCGGTTCCGGCAATGGTTCCGGTGGACAAACCACCGATGCGGGAAGCTGCGATTGTAGTTTGGTCGGTAAAACGCCATCGGACAAGACGCCTTGGTTTTTGTTGGGTTTGGCGCTCGTTACGTTGCGACGAACGCGACGTGCTCGGCGTTGAACGAATACGCTTGCGCGACCCGGACGTTGCCCGGACCCACCCGGGGCTCCGCGCCCCGGGACCCGCGCCAGGACCCGTCCTGGACCTGGCATTGAATCGACCTGCGGACGATTCAAAATGCGTCATTCATTTGGTTTGTCTCGAGTAAGGTCTTTTCGGTAAAACACCGACCACGTCGAATCAGGGTAATCCAGGACAACCCCACAACGCTCAAATCCGCCGCGTTCGTAGACTCGCCACGCCGCCGGATGACGATCGCCCGTCTCCAGCACGAGCTCGCGGAAGCTTTCTTCCCGAGCCCGAGCTTCGATATGGGCCAGGATCTTTCCGCCGATCCCTCGCCCCTGAGCGGCAGGTTTCGTATACATGCGTTTGACTTCGCCGATACCTTCGGGATGCCGCTTGAGCGCTCCGCAAGCGATCGCAATGCCGTTTTCCCGAGCAATCCATACGGTCGTATCGGGTCCGGCCATTTCTTCGGCGGTCATCTGGAAACAGAATTCGGGTGGCGTGAGCGCGAGAAGGTTGGCATTGAGTTCGGCAATGAGGGCCCGAACATCGTCTTGGAGCGGCGTTTCAACGGCAATGGTCACGGTATTCATGGCTGGGAAAACCAGTCGACCACGGATTCATCCCGACGGCAAAGTCATTCGAACGATTACACCGCGAAGGCTTCATCCACGACTTGTCGTCCGGGCAAGGGCCATTGCCACGCACGACGGAAACACATTCGACAGCTGTGCCTAGCCCGTGCAAATCTGCGGCTTGATTGGATCGCAAATTCGTCGATTGGCGATGTCCCGCGAACGTCGCTTCTGATATACGAGACGAATGAAAGCTTGGATGAACCTTGGATTATTTGCAGCAGCAGCGATGTTTGTCTCGTCCGCCTGTGCGCTCGTCGAAGATTTTGAGGGATACGGGCCTGCCGAGACAAAACCGCGGTGTGATTCTGCCGATTGCGCTTCCAGCGCTGCGTCGAGCAGTTCGGGGACGACATCCGGCATGAGCGGAGCCGGCGGCTCTGCGGGCGCGCCGGCGGGTTCGTCGAGTTCCACGAGCGCGGGCAGCAGTTCGAGTTCGGGTTCACCTCCGGGCATGGATTGCACGAACAGCTGCCTTTGTGCGGAGGGCAATGCGTGTACGGGTTCGTGCCCCAAAGGCGGCTGCGATATGGATTGCACCGAGGGTTCGGCATGTACGTACACGTGCGAAGGCGGCGATTGTTACTCGACGTGCAGCAACGGCGCGACGTGCACGATGATCTGTCCGCAGGGCAACTGCAGTTTGTCTTGCCAAAGCGGTGCCACCTGCACGCTCGACTGCAAGGATGGGGCGATTTGCTCGCTCACGTGCGCGAACAGCCCGACCGCGGCGACGTGTATGGCGCGGGTTG
>WBZU01000973.1_pt1 | contig 22981 bp, 14 predicted proteins | sample 5204311 | NCBI WGS metagenome assembly WBZU01 (sample SAMN12344359, study PRJNA552823) | activated sludge metagenome | biome: Activated sludge suspended growth; feature: Nitrification reactor; material: Wastewater; isolation source: activated sludge from nitrification reactor of wastewater... | reverse complement strand
ATACACATCGTCGTGTATACCCACACGATCGATCCCCAACAACCGCCCCAAGATACCCGCAATTTTCTCCTCGAGCACCGTTCGAGGCGCTACGTACGGCATATTCACATCCGGCCGCGCATGCATTGCGGCCGTAGCCGGCACCGGTTGGCGCGCAGCCTCACGCGGTTTGTCAGGCCCGATGGCGGAACCCCGAAGCGATTGCGCCGACCAGGCCGCGAATTCACGACGCGCCACAATCAACCCATGATCCATCCGCTCGCGTTTGTCCCGTCCACGCGGGTACGCCTCCACGCGGGCAAACTTCTTCTGCCGAAACAATTCCTCCCAGGTCTCGAGACCCAGCAAAGGCGATTCCCGCCGCAGTTCGTCTTGGTAATACCACCACCCCTCGGCGAGTCCCCACGTGAGCGTATCCCAACGGCGTATTTTCACCAATTCGACGATCGCCATGTCGCCTCGAGGGACCAGCAATCGCGCGAGCAAATCAATGGTTTCGCCGACATTCGGCGTGGCATGAACGACGTTGTACGCCACGATCAAGTCGAACGACTGATCGGCATAACCTTGAGCGCCCGGATCTTTGGAAATATCGAAAACGCCAAAACGCATCCGCTGCTGCAATCCGCGCCGCGTCGCTTCTTCTCGCGCATCTTCGACGAATACACGCCCGAGATCCGTAAAGTGATATTCGATGTCGAATGGGGCGAGCGTTTCCACGAGCGGAAATGTCAACGAGCCGCGGCCCCCGCCGACCTCCAAAATGCGTAATGTTCGGCCGCCGGCGGCTTCGGCGATTCGTTTGGCCACCGTGCACAACAATTGGATGTAGATGCGTTCGCTGCGATGCTCGACCGTCGCGCGTTCACACGCATCGACGAAATCGCCGCTCCCCCCGGGAAAGAGCACGCCGATGGCCTCGATACGTCCGCAAATGGCGTCTAGGCGATATTTGGCGCAATGTTCGAGAAATTGAAAGAGTCCGGAAAATTGCGGAAATGCCCGGTCGAGGTTCTCCCGTTGCTCGGCCAATGGTTTTTCCAAGGAAAGCTTGTCGGTGAACACGATGGTTTCACCCTGACAAACAAAGAAACCATCCTGTTCCGCCATCAGCAGCATCGCATCGACGAGGCGCTCGAATTTGGGCAAAACTTTCAATGTCTTGGAAATGTCCGCACGCGTGGTCGCGGCATTCGGACGAAGATCGACTCCACCTTCGCGCAGGGTTTGCAAGACCAAACTCGCACACCAGTTGTCGAGCAGCTCCACGAGCCCCGAATATTCATCAATCGCGCGAATCGCCAGGGTCGTGTGAATACTTCGCTCCGCTTCCTCGAATAGACGACGTTCGGCTTCGACCGCCGCATCCATTCGCCCGGTCTGCCGGTTTGAGGAAGGAGCATCGACAAAGTACCTGGCTCGCTCGAATGGATACGTGGGTAGCGGAACCCGGCGCGGAGCGGAATGCAGCAGCTCCCATGAAATCGAAACACCTGCAAGATGCAATCGGCCCGCCGTCTGCAAAAATGCGTTCCATTCCTCTTCAGTCGACGAAGCATTTGTCGAGACAATCTGCACGGCTTCGGGATCCAGGCGAATTTGTGCCGCCAAAGCACGCAAACCATTGCCCGGTCCGACCTCCAACAAGGTTTGGCTGGAAAGCTGGGACAAACAATCGCCCAGGCGCATCGTTTGGCGCAAATGCTCGACCCAATACGAAGAACGTTGCGCCTCGCTGTCGGTCATCCACGTACCGCTGAGCCCGGACAAACAGCGCAACGTGGGGCGCTGGAGTTTGACTCGCCGAACCATTTCGTGAAAACGCGCCTGGAGCGGGTCCATCATGGCGGAATGAAATGCCCGCGTCACCGCCAAACGTCGAAAACCAATGCTCTGCTTTTCAAGACGCTCGGCGAATTCGTTCATGGCCTGGGTTGGTCCCGACACAACACAGGAGGTCGGTGACAAGAACACGGCGAACTCAATCTCCGGCGTCATGAAAGGCATGAGGTCGGCTTTGGAGAGCGGAACGGAGATCATGGCCCCTGCAGGCAATTCCTGCATTAATCGGCCGCGCGCGGAAACGAGCAACGCCAAGTCGTCAAGCGTAAATACGCCGGCAATACACGCGGCGACATATTCGCCAAGACTATGACCCACGACCGCCTCGGGTTTCACGCCGAGGTCCAGCCAAACACGAGCGAGCGCATATTCGAATGCGACGATGAGCGCCTGGGTATGATCCGTCCGCTCCATACTCGCAGGCTGCGTCATCCATTCCAATAAATCACCTCGAGCATGGGCGGAAAACGCAGCTCGCGCGGCATCGTAATGTCTACGAAACAGCGGCGAATTACGATAAAGCAACCGCCCCATCTCGGCATGATGCGACCCTTGACCGGGGAACATGAACGCCAGACCCGGCGGCGATTCAGGACTTTTCGCCGTCCTTTGACGTTCCGCTCGACCCAAGGCGTCGACGGCATCGGCGATATCCCTGCAAACGAGCATTCTGCGGTATGTAAATGCCCGACGCCCGGTTTGTAATGTAAATGCGACGTCGGCAAGATCGAGATCCGTATGCGCCTGCAAGTACTCGCGTAGGTTGCGCGTAGCCGCGTCGAGCGCGTCCGGCGTACGCGCGGAGAGCAGCAGCAGCTGTTCGGTTTGGACAGACCTGGGCGCGCGGATGGGAGCCTCTTCGAGGATGACATGCGCATTGGTCCCGCCAAACCCAAATGCACTCACGCCCGCCCGCCGAGGTCCCCGGCATGACCACGGGCGCAAAACCGAGTTTACAAAAAACGGTGACTTGTCGAGATTCAATTCCGGATTCGGCGTATCGAAATGCAAACTCGGCGGAATCTCGGCATTCTCGACGGTCAAGACGGCTTTGATGAGCGCCACCACACCCGCCGCCGTATTCAAATGCCCAATGTTTGTCTTGACTGAACCAAGCGCACAAGTTCCAACGGCCGACGATGATTGTCGAAATGCCTGCGTCAAAGCGGCAACTTCAATCGGATCGCCCAAACGAGTGCCCGTACCGTGGGCCTCGACGTACCCGATGCTTTCGGCATTGACCTGCGCCACGGCGTGGGCCATGGCAATCGCTTGGGCCTGGCCGTGAACCCCCGGGGCGGTATATCCAATTTTCCCCGACCCGTCGTTATTTACCGCCGCTCCCAGCAATACGGCATGAATGTGATCGCCATCCTTGATTGCGTCACTGAGTCGTTTCAGAACGACAACCCCGGCGCCGTCCCCGGGAACTGTCCCCTGCCCTCGCGCATCGAACGCCCGGCAATGGCCATCCGGCGACAAAATAAAGCCTTCTTGGTATTCGTAGTCCGCTTCCTGTGGAAATGCAATCGACACGCCTCCGGCCAAAGCCATGTCGCATTGATACGTCAGCAATGCCTGCCACGCGAGCTGTACGGCCACGAGCGACGTCGAACACGTCGTCTGGACCGTAATGGCCGGCCCGGTCAAACCCAGCTTGTAAGCGGTGCGCGTCGTGAGGTGGTCCTTGTCATTGCCGATGACGACCGAGGATTCATGTTGCTCGGTCCATCTCGATGGGGCCAAATGGTGCACCCAATACCCCGACGGTCCGGCGCCGGCGTACGTTCCAACCGAACCCTTGAATGCCCCGGCATCGTAGCCCGCCCGCTCCAACGCTTCATACGCACACTCGAGAAAAACGCGGTGCTGCGGATCCGTCAATGTCGCTTCCGCAGCGCTCATTCCGAAAAACCCCGCATCGAAATGCTCGACGTCCCGCAGAAGGCCACGAGCCCCCACCCGCCAACGCCCGTCACCAGCGGTACCTGACAAACGTTCGTTCAGTGTAATCGATTCGACGCCCCGGCGAAGGTTATTCCAAAAAGAATCGATCGTCTCCGCACCGGGAACTCGACACGCGAGCCCGATGATGGCCACGGCTTCGCCACGCTCGTCCATGCCGTCGTTTGTCTCAACCATGAGGCCCCTTTGCTTTTGGTCGCGGCTTGAATTGCGCCAGCGCCGACCGCTGGCGGTCTCCGCGCTGCGTCGCTTGGTTTGTCATGGTCGATGATGTTTCACCACCAAGGAATTTCGCGAGCAAACGAATCGTTGGACAACCAAATAAATCCGTCACCGAAATATTGCGACCGAACGTCTTTTCAAGTGCGGCACGAACCTCAGCCAACAAAAGCGAATGACCACCTACATCAAAGAAATTGTCGTCGATGCCGATACGATCCAATTGCAATGCTTTCTGCCAAATCCCCGCGATCGTCTTTTCCAAATCGTTACCCGCCGGCTCGAACCCCGGCCGCTCCTGCGCTCGCGCGGACGCGGAAACGAGCGCCCGCAATGCCGCCGGTTCAATATTTCCTTCGGAATTACGCGGAATGTGTTCCACGAAATGAACATACACGTCATACGGCGCTTGCACGTCCGGAAGTGAATCGGCCGTGGCTCCGTCGGCAACCATGTAAACGTGTAATGCCGACAGGCGCGGCCCCGCTTGTACTTCGAGGTGCCGACGGATTCGAGGGTGCCGGCCGTCGAGTCCCACCAGGACATTGGTTTCACCTTGACGAACGGCGAGGCGCAAGGACGTCAATCCTTCCGCAACAGAAATGGGCAGATAGCCGCTCGCCATGGCCGCGCTGCGCATTCCCCCGCGTGCGCTCATGCCAATGCCATCCCAAAATCCAAACGCAAGATTGGCCGCAAAACGATCATTGGTTTGATATGCCGATACGGCATGGTCCATGAATCGACTCGCCGCCGAATACGCCGCGACCGCCGTTCCACCAAACGTGCCGTTCACCGAGGAGAAACTCACCAATGCCGTCTTCGGCCGGGACTCGAGGATTCGAGTCAAGGCAAAGGCCGCACCTTTGCGCGCCTCCAAAAGCGCACGCATGCCGTCGTCCGTTTCATCCGCAATTGCGCACGTCCGCGCGAGCGCCGCAAGGTGCAAGACGGCATGCGGGGCTTTTCCCCATGACGCTTCCGCATTCGTTAGGGCAGCTTCGAACGCTTCGCTTTGCGTAACATCAACGGATTCGTACCGGACAGACCCATGGTGACGCTCCGCGACCGCTCGAAGTTTGTCCAGAACCTCCGGCCGTTCGGAATGCGATGAACGGCCCAGCAAAAGCAGATGTGCCGAAAATTGTTCCAATAACCACGTGGCCAAGTATTGACCGATTCCCCCCAACCCGCCCGTGATGACGTACATGCCGCCAGGCTCGAAATCAAATGCCGGAGTTTTGGAAGGTTGCCAATGCACGGCCGCTTCTTCGAGCGCAAAAACCCATCGTCGCCCATCGCGATAAGCAATCTCCCGATCCGCACCGCCACACGATAACTCGTTCAAAAGAGCCCTCGTCGCCTCGTCCGGCGCACCGGCGATATCCAGATGACGACATTCGAGCGCGGGAAACTCCTGAGCCGCGGTCTGCAAAAGCCCAATCACCATGGCTCGATCCGGATCAACTTTTTCGCCAGGTAAAACCTGTTGCGCCTTTTGCGAAATCACGAACAATCGTGTCGACCCGTCCTCCGCTCGAGCGCTCAATGCGCGAATGCAGGCAAGAACAAACAAGGTCTCGTCAACGCCGCTTAGTTGGTCGGAAAAAACCAATACTTCAGAAAACCGCTCTTGGGCCGGCGCCGAACGAACATCCAGCAAGGGACTCACCACGCGTACGGTTTTCCCGGACCGTACAAGCTCTCGTTCGAGCGAAATCGCCCGCGCATCCGCGTTGTGGATCATCAGGATCGATCCGGCACCCCACGGTCGCGTATCAGGCTCGGACAAACGGAAGCTTTTCCGGTAAAACCAACGCGGAAGCGTCGAACGATTTCCTTCCTGAAGATCGACGAGACGCAGAATCGATCGAAACTCCCCGCGAGCCAGGGCCTGTTTGAGCGCCGAACGCTGAATCTTGCCGCTCGTGGTTTTTGGAAACGTCGCTCGTTCCAGCGGCACGACGACGGCCGGCGTCACACCGAGTTTTTCCGTGACGACGCGACGAATTTCTCGCGCGACCCGCGCCTGCTGCGTCAGGGTTTTTCCTTTGGGCACAAAGAAAATCGCCAGGCCCTCCGTTCCCGCTTGGGCGTCTTCGACAGCCGTCGCGGCAACGAACGTCGGTTCGACACCCGGTACGGAACCGGCAATATCTTCGACTTCGTAACAAGCCAAATTAGCGCCGCGAACGATGATGATTTCTTTTTCTCGCCCGGTCACGGTCAAACGCCCGGAGCGAATAAAACCCAAATCCCCTGAATTGAACCAGCCATCCCCGACAAACGCTTCGCGATTCGCCTCTTCGTTGTCGAGGTATCCGGGCGTGACGACTCCGCCTTTGATTTGCAGCCGACCGATGACACCTTCCGACACGACGCGATTTTTTGCATCCGTGATTCGAATCGCCACGCCGGGAACGGGTGGACCGAGATCCACGAATGTCGTCGCCCCGGGCTGATCCGCCCCGACAAACTCCAACGTCCGATTCAACGACGCGCGATCGACCCAATGCACGCTGGAATCGAGGGAAAAGTCATTCGCGTATGTCATGCACGTACACACTTCAGCCATGCCGAACGCCGGCTGCATCGCACGCGGCGACACCCCAAAACGAGCCAATCCCTCCGTAAAACCTCGCACCACGGGATACGTGACTTGCTCCCCCGCATTCATGAAATGGCGCACGGTCGAAAGATCCCACGCGCGGTGCGTCGGCGCTGCGGTCAAACGATCCACCACGAGCTTGAATCCGAAATTCGGCGACCACGTTTCATTCACTCGAAATTCATCGAGCAAATCCAGCCAGCGTAACGGGTCGGCCAATACGTATTCGGTAGCAACCTGAATTTGTCGACAACCACGCACCACATCGCGCAAATGCCAAGTCAATATCGGGACGACATGATCCACGGGCAGCCAATTGAGCGTGATATCGTCGTCCGCGTAACCATTATGCCGAGCCGCCGCATGTACGTGACGAATCACGCCGCAATGCGTCTCCTGAATGCATTTCGGTATTCCCGTACTGCCCGAGCTGAGCTGCAAGAACGCGACATCCGAAGGTTTGGCAGGATGCACGTCTGCGTTCGGCTCGGAAAGCGATTCCTCGTCCACCGCCCAAATTTCAAATGGTTCACCCGGATAAACATTTGCCAACGCCGCCATCGCCGACGCTTGACGTGCGGTGCTCAGGATAATTGGTTTACCGAGTAGTTTCCATACGTTGTAAAGTTTCGCGGTCACGCTGCCGGATACGGCATACGTGGGAGCAACCGCGACGGTCACCGGAATGATTCCGCCGAACAAACAAGCCCAAAACGACACGAAGTGCGCCCGCAAGACGCCGAGCTGCAGAATGACACGGGCGCCCGCGCGCAAACCACGTCGCTGCAATCCCACCAGCAATGCTCGCGCCTCGGTCAACAACTCCGCGTACGATTGCTGCGATCGAGTACCATCGGCTTCGATGTAAATCAATCCACGATCGCCCTGCGCTGCACGAACGAGCGCCTCCGGCAACGTCTGTGGTTCGTCCGGGGCGATGTCGAGCGGCCCGCCATCGGCCAAGGCAATGGTTTTTCCTTCCATTCCATCTTCGAGCGCCTCCGGAGAAATCATCACGGAGGCCTTGGCGTGCAAAACCTCGCGCGGCTCGAACCAGTCGGCCAGATGCAAACGAGGAATTGGCTCCGGCTCCTCTTCCACCAAAACAGCGACATCGCGAATACCAACGTGATTGCGTATCGCCGTTTCAATGCGTGTCGCCCATTCGATCCGCCCCGCATCCTCCCCTTGTCTCGCCGATATCAGCGGAGCATCGGGACTGTTGGCCATGACTTCGAGCAATGCCGCATATCGTTCGAGAAGCGAATCGATTTCCCCATCCCGGGCCATATCCGCTCGATATGTTACTTCACCGGTCAGAGGCAATGACGGATCTTTCGGCTCCCAAATTTGCCAAAACAAATCAAATGGCGAATCACCTGGGTTTCCTTCGGTGAGCGAAAAACGAGTTCCCGCGGCGTTGCTGCAGACAGCCATGGGCGCCTGCAAAGCAAACATAACCTGAAAAAAAGGATTTTGACCTGTCGTTCGCGCCGGCGACAGCGCCTCGACGAGTTTGTCGAACGGAACGTTCGCGTGCGCGTAAGCACCCAGCGCGCGTTCACGCACGTTCGCGAGCAAAGTTCGAAAAGTCGACGTGCCATCGAATCGGGTTCGCAAAACCAGCGTATTGGCGAAAAAACCCAACACCGATTCCCATTCGGGGATTGTCCGTCCCGCCGTCGGGGTTCCGACAAGAATATCGTTTTGCCCCGTCCATTCGTGCAGCAGCAGGACAAACCCGGTAAAAAGCACCATAAAAAGCGACGCCCCCTGCTCACGGGCCCGAACACGCAGCAAAGCTGCGATATTCGCCGGCAATACCCAGGAACGTTTGGCCGAACGTTTGGATGATGCTTGTCCCGTCCAATGCGTCGGTAACCCGCTCCGTGCAGGCGCGTGAGCCAGTTCGACCCGCCAATAAGTCGTTTCCGCCTCCCAAGCCCCGAGACGCGCCCGCTGCCAAAACGCATAATCGGCATAATCCAGTTGAGGCGCGGGCAAGGCCGCGGATGCATCGGTGAGCGTCGCCAAATCGCGCACGAAAATGGCCATCGACCGACCGTCCGTGATCAGGTGGTGAAACACCATCAACAATGTGGACGCATGTTCGCCGTGACGAACCAGACGCATCCGAAATAGCGGGCCCCGGCGAAGATCAAATGCCTCGCGAGTCATCTCGGACAAGGCAATGTCGAGTTCCCGCTGCAATTCGATTCCCGATACACCGGAAGAATCGACCACATCCAGTGAAAACGAGAGATGCTCCGCGATGATGCGCTCCGGTCGCCCGTCGAAATCGATATACGTCGTGCGTAACGATTCATGGCGCCGAATCATCTCTTCAAGAGCCGCACGCAATCGACCGATATCGAGGACGCCTTCGATCGCCAATGCAAATGGTAAATGGTAAGCAACGCTCGAAGGATCGACCTGGTGTAAAAACCATAAACGATTTTCAGCCGACGACAGCGGTAATGGCCGGCGACGCTCGATTCGCACCGGCCCCGAAGCCGTTGATTCAATGGGCTCCGATAGCAATTCAGCCACGCGCTCGCCCATCCGCGCAATCGTGCGGCCGAGAAAAACATCCCGTACCCGAAGCTCGACGCCGAATGCTGCGGAAATACGCCCCACAACTCGGACGGCGAGCAATGAATCGCCACCCATTTCGAGAAAATCGTCGAGACGTCCGACACGGTCGATGCCCAGGACCGCGCCGACGATATCTGCCAAAGCTTGCTCGACGGCGTTACGCGGCACAACGTACGGGGACGACGTGTCCGGACGAATCCCATTGAAAATGGGCAATGCATTACGGTCGACTTTGCCGCTCGGCGCCAAGGGTAATGCATCCATTTCGATGAACACCGCGGGGATCATGTATTCGGGAAGGCGCCGACCCACGAATTGTCGCAAACCCGCCGTATCCGCACGTTCGCCGGCGTTGAATACGACGAATGCTTCGATTCTTTTATGCCCGGACGCATCCGCTCGCGCCACCGCGGCAGCCTCCCGCACGGCCGGGTGATCGCGCAAAGCCAATTCGATTTCACCAAGCTCGATGCGATAACCACGAATTTTGACTTGTTGGTCCAATCGACCGACGTATTCGATAACGCCGTTCGAGAGCATTCGCCCGACGTCGCCGCTTTTGTACAATCGTTCGCCCGGCACGCGAGGATTCATGACGAATCTCGAAGCGGTGATCTCGGGGCGACCCAAATACCCACGGGCAAGCGATATTCCCCCAATGTGAATTTCGCCGACCTCACCCGCAGGCACGGGTTGCAGATTGTCATCCAATACATGCGCCACGATGCCCGGCAGCGGTATTCCAATCGGTGGAGCGCCCGCTCCCGGCACGCAATCATACGCCGTTGCATGAACAGTCGTTTCGGTCGGACCATAAGCATTCACGAATTTTCGTCCCGGCCCCCACCGATCGACCAACGCCCCGGGACAGGCTTCCGCTGCAGATACGATGACTTGCAGCGACGGCAATGGTGCGAACGGCATTGCCGCGAGCGTCGACGGGATCAACAAGGCATGCGTAATCTGCTGGTCGGCAATCAATCGAACGAGCTCCGGACCGGGCATTTTTTCGGCGTCACGAATCAAATGCAATCGTGCGCCCGTGGCGAACGCCATGAGGTATTCGGAAACAGATGCATCAAAACAAATCGACGACAGCTGCAAAACCCGACTGTCCGGACGAACATCGAATAACGATATCTGCGCCTGCGCCAACGCCACGACGCCTCGATGTTCGATCAATACGCCTTTGGGCGTCCCCGTCGAGCCGGATGTGTAAATCACGTAGGCCAAGTCATTCGCCGCGGCTCGGGACGCCGGGCGTGACGACGGCTGCCGAGAAATATGCTCGGCATCTTCATCCAGACATATCGTTTTACATGACAAGTCACTCAATTGGTCGCGCAAATGCTTTGCCGTGACGATCGCCGCCAGATTTGCGTCTCGTGCAATGAATTCGATTCTTTGCCGCGGGTATGCGGGGTCGAGCGGGACATAGGCACCGCCGGCTTTGAGGATTCCGAGCATCCCGGCGATCATTTCAATGGATCGATCGAGAAATAGGCCCACCAAAACATCGGGCCCGACGCCGAGCGACCGCAATACATGGGCGATTTGATTGGCGTACGCGTCGATTTCGCGATAGGTGCGCCGAGTCGCCCCGAATACCAGCGCAATGGCCTCGGGCGTCCGATCGGCTTGTTCTTCAAAGAGTTCGGGGATCGTTTCGGACAACGCAGCAACTCCGAGGTATCAAGCTATATGTTGGTGCTTCCGATTATTCCGAGGATTCGTCATCCATGGTCGTGATCGTATCGCGCGCTCGGATGTGTACGTCGGGCACGGCGGCATAATCGGGCATATCCGCGGGACGAGCTTTGACTCCGATTCGTGATTTCACCTCGTAGGCGGTGAACTTATCCTGAGCTTTCTCGATGACCGCAGCGTCGAACTCGAATATCTTCCGAGTGAGCTCGCGTGTCAGCGGTGAAACCAAGATTTGATTTTTTTGCGCCAAACTTCGCAACTTTGCAGCCCATTTCGGCGTTTCTCCCAGCAGAGCGTCGTCAATGCGCTCGAAGGCCCGGGATCCGATTTCCGCGGCGATCATTTCACCCGTGGCGACGCCGATGGCCACCCCGACGCCAAAGGGACTTTGGTTGCCGGTTCGGGCTGCGAGTTTCTGCAATTGCGTGCGCACATCCCAGCAACCGTCGAGCGCCTGCTGGGCATGATTTTCACCTCGAAAAAGCGCGACGACCTCCGAGCCGACGAATCGATCAATCACCCCGCCTCGACGCATGAGCCCGGGAATGATGACCTCGAGATTGGAATTGAGCATTCGGACGTATTCTCGCGGATCATCGATGACAACGTCGTCGGTTCCCGAGCCGACCCCCACGACGACGGCAGTACAAGGCCAATGTTCGACGCTCCTCGGCGTCGCCGCAATGTTTACGCGTTCGACAAACCGCGGACTTACCGACATCCGCAAGACGTTGTTCTCTTCATTCGACCGCAGACCTTTGCGCAATTCCGCCACGTGTTTCAGCGTCTTATCGAGCGTCGCGGTCAAATCTTTGAAATCGATGGGTTTGACCAAGAAATCAAATGCACCGCGATTCATGGCCGTGCGGATGTTCGTGAGCTCCGAATAAGCGGAGACCACCACGGCACGAGCAAGCGGATTCACGGCCCCGAGATGCGCGAGAAATGTGAGGCCATCCATACGGGGCATATTGATGTCCGTCAAAACGACTTCGACATCCGGATTGTCCCGCAAAACCCGCAGCGCGTCCTCGCCGTCATTGGCAAAAACGAATTGATACTTGTTGTCCTGAATTTGCTTTCGAAAACGCTTTCTGATGATGGTGGCGACGTCGGGTTCGTCGTCGGTGACCAGAATTTTGACGCTCCCCGCGATCGAATTCGACAAGCCCACGAATGCCGCCGCAAACTCCCCGGCCGTCGCAAATCGCTTGTTGGGATCCTTCGCCAATGCTTTATTGAAGAAATCGTCGACGGCTTTCGATAATTCAGGTACGTGCACCGAAGGAGGGACGAATGGATCGGTGCAAATGGCCACCAACAATGGCCCGAGACCCTCGGCATGAAATGGATGCACGCCCGTGAGCGCCCGATACGCCAATACCGCCAACGACCAAAGATCGGTCCGAAAATCCACCGCGCCGGTGCGCACCTGCTCCGGACTCATATAATGCGGCGTGCCGAGAATGTCGCCGGTCGTCGTGAGGCGCAAATCTTCCTCTTCGGTCAAATCATTGGATTCCGAAAGCATGGCGACGACACCGAAATCCAGAATTTTGACGACTTCTTCCCCCGCGCCGGTACGCGCCAAAAAAATATTTGCCGGCTTTAAGTCCCGATGCACGATATTCCGAGCTTTTGCCGCTTCGAGAGCTCGGGCGACTTGCGTGATAATGGGCACGAGCGCCGAAAGCGACAATCGATCGACTCGCCCCAAACGAGCGTGAAGATCCTCGCCGGAGAGCAATTCCATGACGATATAGGGGCAATCTTCATGCACGCCGGCGTCGAACACCTGCACGACATGAGGACTTTGAATCGTCGCAATGGCCATGGCTTCGCGCGAAAAACGGGCGCGAGCTCGTTTGTACTGCAAATGCGTCGATACCATCAGCTTGATGGCCACCGCACGACGCAAGCTATGGTCGAACCCCTCCCAGATCTGGCCCATCCCACCCTGCCCGATCTGATTGACCAGTTCGTACCGTTCCGCGATGACATTCGAAGACATGGGCACACCACGCTACTACACGCGCGAAAAAGATGCGTCAAGATGGATTTGACCGGGTTTGGATTTTAGAAATGCGACGAAGGGTCCACCGTTCACGACCGCCTTATCGATGGCCGAACCACCAAGCAAGACGACTAGCCGACACAACGTTGACGCATTCAATCCTGCATTGCAAAAACAAACCATTCCGCGAGGGCGTTGCGAAGATTTGCATGCGAATCCGGTTTGTCCGCCCGGGAGGGCTCGGTCTGCCATAAATCCACGAACGGCATCGAATGACGAGGTCGGCGGGACGAACTCATCGACGCTTCATCACCCAATTGAAAATCGAGCAATGTGAAGCGATCAATCACGCGAATGAGTGCCATGCCATCGTTATCAATGACCAAATGCTGAAATGTCTGGTGAAGCTGACGCTTCCGGCACGGATTCCACAAGCACCTTCTTACAACGTTGAAACAAACCGACGCCTGTGCAAACCTCCTTATACACCGGTTTCCGTTTAACCATCGGAATGGGTGCCGATAGGGATTTCGCCTGCGGACGAGGATTCGTCGCTGAACTCGTCGGCGTCGTGCGCTGTGCCGATACCGCGCCCGCGGGCAATGATGACACCGACAGCGCTGGTTTGGCATAATGGAATTTGTCGTCGGCAGTTTTGGCGGGAACAGTCGTTCCCGGACGAACCTCGAACGACGGCTCGACCGACGATGCCCCCGGGGGCGCATTCGATGAGCTCGTGGTTAGGGTGTGTTTGCCTTTCCAAACCATCGCGCCCGCGATCACGACGAGCGTCATGTACAACGCCGTTGCGCCCAAGACCAACCATTGTGCGTCCCAAACACGCCGCCGAGGTTCGACCGGCGGCAATTCGGCCAACGTCGATGCCACCGCTCCAACAGATGACGTGTCCACGATATCTCGACAAACCACGCCGACCGAAGATGTCGTTCCGCACGCTTCCCGCAACACGGCTCGCGATCGACTCGTTACGCCAAGTGTTATCTTCTCTCGCTTCGTCGGCTCGTCGGCAGCGGCCCTCACCATATCCGGCTCCACGGACGAGCGCACTGGTTCCGTGCGACAAACTTTCATCCCCAAAGGCGCCATAAACTCCGACGACGCGACGGCCATGACTCTTGCCGCATCGACGACCAACCCAACAGGCTCCCGCCGCGCATGCCGTGACATCATCCGCGCGTCGATAGGTTTGGCCTGAACGTCCGCTTCGCTCGGTAGACCTCGACGAACCGTTTGTTCACCAAAGTTTGGTTCACCAACGTTATGCACCGCAACCATTCGTCTTTCCAACACAGCCACCGTGATCGCCGCCTTCTCCTTTTCCATCGCGGGGCGAAAGAGATCCCACGCGCGACGAGCCATGTACGAATGCTGCGCCCAGGCGCGCAACGATTCGATTTCCTCCGGCGATGCCGTACCCAGCGCCAACTTTTCCCAGCGCGGATCATCGAGCACGTTCGCCGAGAGCAGCGAGTGGGCCAGGTGATCGGTTTGTCGTTCCTTGTTCACGCGACTCCCCCCATCCGTTGAGCAATTTCTTTGAGACGACGCATGAGCCGACTACGCCATGCGTACACGGCCGCCGGCTCCATACACATCATCTGCGCCACTTCGCGAACGCCGAGACGATCGACGATGAGCATTTGGAGCATCTCCTTGCCTTGCGGAGACTGTTCGGCTCGACAAACTTTCAACGACTCGACCAATAGTTGCCGGGACGCGAGCTGCCGCTCGGGGGTCCGACTGCTATCGACTTCCGGTTCGGCAGACTCGCAATCCTCGGCGTCGAACCACGAACCTTCTTTTCTCCTCTTACGACGCAGATCCAACGCCAAATGTTCAGCTTTTCCAGCCGCAAAGTTCTCGAATGAACCCTTCGCCGGCTCCCATCGATCCGCGGGACCACCTTCGGTTTTGAGGAACACGAGCAGCGTCTCCTGCAAGATGTCGTCGACGTCGGCGCGCGATGCGTAGGGTGCGCCAAGTAAAACCTTGGCGATTCGCACGCGACACCAAGGTTCGATTTTCTGCACGACGTCGTGCACGGCTTTGGCATCACCCGCTCGAGCGCGCCTGAGCAGATCTTCGGTGACCTTTTCGGTGGTCATGTGCCGGATCGTGAACACGCATTGGTCGGCCCCGCCAGACCCTTTTTCGCGCAAAGCGCCACGTGAACTTCCACGCCAAACCCTCGAAAAACGGCGACGAAATTATTTTGACGAACCTTTGTCAGAAAAGGCCGCGTCGATACGTATTCATGTCCCCCGGCCTTCCCGTTCGACAAACTCGAAACTTTTGACGAATTCGTGTCAAGTTCGATTCAACGTCGACGTACTCCCCGACAGATGGTCGATGACGCGACGCGGGACGTCGGAACGAAGTCCTGCGTGCGCACGTGTGAATACGCCCGGCCAAACCCTGCCGCTTTCAGGCGATGAAACGCAGGGCCACTCGCCGTCTGCGTTTGTCCTCGAAGTCCACAGTGCACGTCATGATTCGATGACTTGCGTGAAACGAGCACGATTGCGCAATCGTTGCTTGAGCCTTCACGCACATCGCAATGGCCATTTTGAACGGAATCAACTGCGTTTGGCACAGCACGGAGTTTGGCACGTGCGTTGCAATGTTCATCAGCGGCTCGTCGATGCTTTGCCGCCGGTTCGTCAGCGTAACCCTCGGCAAACCCGACACCGAGCTCAACAGGAGTGCGCCATGAAAAAAATCAAGTGTCTCGTTGCGACCAAGTGCGAAGAACTCGACGATGCAGCGCGCATTCGTTACGAGGTTTTGGCCAAGGAACAGCGGCTCTTCGACCCGGTTCGTCATGCCATACCCCGCGAAGTCGATGCGCTCGATACGCTTCCCACGACCAAGCATTTCCTTGCGTATGTGGATGAGGCGCCGGTGGGCACGGGCCGGATGATTCTACCCAATGCCGAAGTGGCCCTGGCGACGAAGACGATTTTCGGGTTCGACATCGAGTCGAAGTTCGTCTTGGAAAACTTGGTTCGACCGGGAATGCGCATCGCCGAAACGATGCGTTATTGCGTCCTTCCTGCCGCTCGGAATTTGCCGGTGGCTGCGGCTCTCGTTCAAGAAGGGCTCAGGTTCAGCCACGAGTTCGGAATCACGCATTGGCTGGGAAGCGCGACGATGGAAACGAGCGACCCGGCGAATGCGGCGCGAATCGCCGCCGTGGCCGCGGAAAAGGGCTTCGTTGATCACGACGCGTTGATCTTGCCGCGCCAAACCATAAGTCCCAAGGGCCCGACCGACGAAGCGGGCTTCGGGTCCTCGAGCTGCGGTTTGCCCACAGTTCCTCCGTCAAACACCGACGTTCCGCGCGTTTTGTTCATGTATCTGCGGCGGCTCAAAGCCCGCATCATAGGTCCGCCGACGTACGATACCCGCTTTCGAGGTTACTCGATTCCAATCCTGATCGCCGTGGCGGATCAGAAGCATTGGACTGACGAACTGACGCGCTCTCCACAACCTTCACCAATCGCTGCGTAAACCAACATCCAAGGAACATGTTTGTCATGAAAACAGTCGTCGCCCAACTCGATTCCCTCGTGGAAACACTCGTGGAAATGCTCTACGCTTTGCCTTTTGCGCAACGCCTGCACGCGGGAACGCTCACGCGCGAAGAATACGCCGCATTCTTGGTGCAAACCTATCATTACGTCGTGCATACGCGTCCATTGCTTCATCGCGCCGGCGAACGGCTCGAACAAGCGGGACAAACGGCGCTCGGAAAACTACTGCAACAAAAGGCGAACGAAGAGGATGGACATGATGCCTGGCTCTTGCGGGACCTCGAAGCCATCGGCGAGAGCGCCGACCGCGTACGTCGGCAAGAACCTCTCGAACCGGTGCGCGCGATCGTCGCCTGGAACGAGTTTGTCGTGGAATATGGTTTGCCCGTGGGCATTCTGGGTGCTGCGTACCTGTTGGAAGCAGTCTCCGCGCAACATGCCGGGAAAGCGGCGACAAACATGGTGGCGCACAGCGCAATCGCGGGCATCCAAGACGGCGTGCGATTCTTGCGCGGCCATGGCGATGCGGATATCGAGCACATTGCCGAACTCGGGCAAGTGATCGAAGTGATCGGCGCGCCGCCTGCATTTCGTGAAGAAATCTTGACGACGGCCCGCGTGACCAAGTCGACATACGCGGGCATGTACAACGCGCTCGCGCATTGACCCGCCCCATCGACCTCTGGTTTGTCAAGGCGATCGCGACACCTCGTGGCTTCGGCGCATGTCATCCGCGCGAACGGAAATGAACGGCGAGCATTTCGCGCCGTTCAATCCCCAGTTTTTCGTAGATCTTGTTCAACTGCGTGCGAATCGTATGGGGCGAACATGCACGATCCTTGGATGCTTTCTGGGACAAACGCACTCGATCCAGGGCGATCACTTCGTTCCCCCAACCCATCGCGGCCCGAACCGCCACGTCGAGTTCCGCGGCGGTCAACTTGACCCGCCATTCGAACGGAGCTTCGTCCAGATAGACAAACCAATTCGACCCCGATTCCCGAACATGGGGCTCGAAGGTTACGACCACCCCCGCCCCGGGACGTTTGGGTATCCATGGATCCATCGGCGCGGCAGGCAAGACGCCTCGTGGCAATTCGTTGATCTTTGCCCGCAGTGCCTTGGGCAAACCGCAATCCGCGCGATCCGTTTTTCCAAAACAACGCCCGAGCACGGACTCGATACCATGGGTCAAACCGTCCCACCTCTGCAAATCCCAGGACAACCGAATGACCGCGGTTCGTTGTGACTTCATGATCGCTCCGAAGTGGTCGGTTCTTTCGAACATATCCCCATATCGACGGTGCCAATTCATCGTATTGACGACATAGGGCATCAAAAATTGCAATACTTGTCGTTCGTGCGTCGAATACGGAATCGGTTTGTCTCGGTATAGCGTCAGCCCGCCGGTCCACGACGGATCCGTCCCAAGGCGCACCGACATGATTTGAGCCACGGTCATGAAGTGCGAGCGCGCGTATTGGGTCAACGGATGCTTTTCAATCTCGCGCCGCTCCGCAATAGGCACGATCTCGGTATCCGACAAGACGACATTGGGATTTCGTTCCACCGCACTACGCACGAAATCGAACGGTGCAATCCGCGCATAATCGTGGAAAAAGTCCATCCCCATTTCCGCTACGGTCCATTCGAGCACCATGGGATTATCCGCGCGCGTGCTGCACATCGCCCCGTACGCGGACGGCACCAAACGCTTGATGTGCGACCACACGGATTGCAATGCTTGACTGCCGCCGGGCGCTGTTTGCAACGCTTGAATAAGCTCGAAAACAACCGGCAACTCGTGCGTACGAAACGGTGGCAACGTCATCGCTGTACTCCTCGTCGTCTGGAGTATGGTCGGGAAGAACGTACGCAGGACTGCGAATCGACGTCAACGATTTTATGTGCAGACGGATGCATCGATAGCCGACGTACAAGAACGAAAAACGTACAACAATACGCATCGCGGCGTATTTTGAACGTTACAGATCGTACATTCGAACTTGGAGACGCCCTCAAATCATTCAATTTATTCGCCATTTTGGCGACGTGGCCCATGATACAACAATGCCGGAATCGGGACATTGGTCGGCTTTTCGATATGGCTTGTGTTAGCCCGCTATACGCACGCAAGCGTATCCGCAAAGCCGCAAAGACTTCGTACGGTCGCTTGAACGGGACGTCCAGGCGGCGTACCCGACAAACGAGTCGACCAACGGAGAGCACCATGGGACAACGGCATCGAGATACATTGGCGGATCTTACGACGCGGCAGCGCGAGATTGCGAGCTTGTTGTCGGAAACGGGTTTGTCATACAAACAGGTGGCCTCGAAATTGGCCATCAGTGAAGGTACGATGCGCAAACACGTGGAAAACGTTTATCGCCGAATCGGGGTTCATTCACGGGCCGAATTGATGGTGGCCTTGAGTCCTCGACGTCTGTGACGCGCTTCGAAAATAATTGCCGGCGAAGAAATACGTCGTGAAGGTCCGCCGGGTGAGCGGCGAATGAGCAGAAACGACTTCGTCCACCACCCAAAGGATTGCTCATGAAATCGACGATCATTTCGACCCTCCTATTCGCCGGCGCATCTACCTTGGCGGCTTGCGGATCCCACGGCGAGAAGTCCTCCAGCTCGTCGTCCTCCAGTTCGTCGTCCTCGAGTTCGTCATCCACATCGTCGTCCTCCGGATTGCCGGTCGTGACGGCATCCATTTCCCAAGGCCCCGCAACGCAAACCAATCCGGGATTACTCACGTGCAATGTCATGGGCTCGCGCGTGAGCGCTTTGGGTGAAATCATCTCCACCGACGGGAAAACCTGGACCGTGCCGGCGAATACCGCATTCGAATCGGGTCCGAAGGCCACGGATTTGTTTAATGAATGCTCCGGCGTCAAACTCGCGAGCAAAGCGGATCTCGATATCACGAAAGTACCGCTGGTCGAAATCGACCCGGATGGAACGGAGGTCGTGGGATATCTTTTTGCCGATAACTACTTCGAGATCTACATCAATGGTCAACTCGTCGGCGTGGATCCCGTTCCTTTCACGCCCTTCAATTCGAGTGTCGTTCGATTCAAGGTCAAACGACCCTACACGATTGCCGTGCACCTCGTCGATTGGGAGGAACACTTGGGATTGGGAACCGAAGCGAATATGGGCGTTCCGTATCACGCCGGCGACGGCGGATTCATGGCGAGCTTCAGCGACGGCACCGTGACCGATGCGTCGTGGAAGGCGCAAACGTTTTATATCGCGCCTTTACGCGATCCTGAATGCCTGGTGGAAGAAGGCGAAAAACGTTTGTCCTCGAATTGCGTGGTCGGGGACGAACAAGACGGATCGACACGTTATGGAGCGCATTGGGAATTCCCATCAGGATGGGAAAAGGCTGGATTCGACGATTCCGGATGGCCTGGAGCAACGACCTACACCGAAGCGGAAATCGGCGTGAACAATAAACCGGCCTACACGAATTTCGTCGACGTATTTTCCGGTGCGGGCGCGTCGTTCATCTGGTCGTCGAATGTGGTCCTCGACAATGACGTCGTCGTACGCCATGTCGTGAATTGACGGGTCATTACCGCGCCGCAGATTCGAGCCAATCGAACGCCCGAGCAACCTCGGGATCGTTATACATGACGAAACTCGCTTCGAGCCAATCTCGTATGGCCGGAGCAAGCAACCAATCGTGTACTTCCAACGCAATTTCCGGTTTTTCCTGCCACAACGTCCTTCGCCCCGGCGACGAAGTCGACCAAAACAACGCCGCGCCATGCTCGAGAACGAAACAAGCCATCGCTTTGGCCGATTCGCGGGAATTTTCATTTCGCCACGATTCGAGTTTGTCCCGCAAGTCATACGGCGCCATGTCAATATCGAGCTTCGCCATCGTCTCGAGCAATGCATGACCCGGCAGCGGCGGACCGAATGCCGCAAGTTCGTCTTTCCATAACGCTTGAAGATACCGTTCGACGGCGCGCTGTTCGTGTTCGGGCCATGCGCGCCACGACGCATAGGCGAGTTTGTCGCACAAGAGCCACGCATCCGAGCTCCAGGCGTACAATTCGACGAGCCGGGGAACAAAGTGCTTGAAGTCGTCGTTGGTGCCCCACGTGGTCATGGCTTTGAACAGATATCGGTGCAATTCACCGCCAAGTTGCCGCAAAGGAGCACGCCGAAGCGCCGCACTGTCCTCGAACGAGACGCAATGCGGACACCCCTCGACATGACTGCCGGTGTACTGGACAAACGCCGCATAAAGGGCTTCCAGCGCGAGGTCGATTGCGGTCGGAGGTGATTTGACGCGAGGCACGGAGCGAGCTTAGCGCCAATTCGTCGCCGGCGGGGAAGAAAGTGTCCGTGATGGCGGGAGCACCGAATCTGAATTCAACCGAACGACCCGCACGTCAAAGCTGCTGAACGTGCAATGAACCGTCTCGCAGATATTGCACGCGCACACGCCATCCTTGGTCCACGGCCTCCATACCGCGCATCGTTCCGACAACCGCGCCCAAGCCCGCGCCGATGACGACACCTTCTGCGGGTCGCTTTGCAATGGCGCCGAGAATGAGGCCCGCGAAGCTGCCGTAAAGTGCTCCTTCCACCGTGTGCGGAATGGTAATGGCCAGGTAATCCACGAGCCTCGGTTCGACCCCCGGTTCGAATACAAGGCCAAAGCCGGCGTATTCGGAGAGGAGCGCAATCGCGTGTTTCAGGTTTTGCAGCGCTTCAGCGCCTTCGAGAATCATTTCCGTATGCGTACGCAGCGATTTGATCAAACTTTGAGCTTCGGCAACAGCGTCATTTTTCACACGTATGTCTCCTTGTTCGTCCAGGCGAACCTATTTGTTCAGTCGATGATCTTATGCGCCCTCAATCCCTCGACAACGCGATCGATATGGACGCCTTCGTTCCTGTACTTGGCTTTTGCGTTCGTCGGATCGGTTATTCCCGTATTGTGCAATGCAACCACCTCCCAGTATTCATTGCAGACGGGCGATCCTGACGAGCCAGGTAATGTGTCGGTCAGATACTGAACCCGGTTTTGATCGACGTACAAAACCTCGTTATGTAGCAATCCGATTTTTTTCGGTCGTCCTCCCGGATGCTGAATGATGTACACGTAATCGTTCAGCTCAACGGGCTTGCGCGGATGCAAGTTCATGAACGGGTAGCTTGTTTTGATCGGAGTTTTGGACCGAATGACGGCCCAATCATGGGTCTTGTCTCCAACGATACTCTCGACATCGCCGAAATAATCTTCGACGACCCGAAGCTGTCCCGGCCGTTCGTATTCGTAATGGAAGCGAATTGTCACTTTGTGCACGCGTCGATCTTGATCATCGTGATCGAAAAGCACGTGATGGTTTGTCAAGATCGTATTCGGCGCAATCAAGAAACCCGTTCCGGAGTGTTCTCGCCCTTCTTGGTCATACCCTCGGAGCAGGACGACCGATTGACCAACCCGAAGGCCCTCGTGCAGAAACGAAATATCCAAAAATGTCTCTTGAGGACCGGTCACGAGTTCGCGACCCCTCCAGAGCGGCCGTTCCGCTGCTTGGACCATTGCCTCCGGAATCGGACTCGCCCCCAACACGATAGCCCGACGATATCGAGGCGTGCGACGATGCATATACTGGTACGTCACCACGTCCGGATAAATCGTCGGATTGATACGAGTCCCCAAGCGAAACGCAAGCCCCACGGGGACCGCAGCGAATAGGTGCACTTCCGTCATGTTGGGATAAAGATCCCGGAGACGCGCAAGCGATTGACTGAATGCTTCGACGACACCTTCGAGGGTCTCCGGGGTCTCGAGCGCGTCAAGCCCGGGCGACGCCAACGCAATATCAACCGCAGCAAGGTACCGCGGGACAACCTCCTCCGTATCTGCGGGTGCAATGCGGTAGGCAGTGGAAACGCGAATCACGACCACCCCGGATTCCGGTGATCCTCGTTGTGGAAGGCGAATCGGCTCCAGAAATGAGCGGGTCGAAGCTTTGCTTTTTGGCGACCAACTCCAATCTTCGCGTTGGTGGTGGCGCAAAAACACATTGCTCTGAATGCCGCTTTGGATCCGATACCCCAAGTGTACAGCCAATGGAATCGGTGCAAAGCCGAAGTATGCCAACTGCTCACGACCCTCCAGGTGCGGTCGTAGCTTATCGACAAACCATTGCTCTTGCGCCCGGTGGGCGGACGTCCAATCAATATCGTATTGGTCCTCGAGCGTCGTCCGTAAAGGTGCGACCTCGACAAGTTCAAGCCCGCTCTCCGTGGACTCCGCGAGAGCCTTATTGATTTCGATCTGGCGAATCGCCGCCAGCACGGGATGGGTCACAACCAACAGCCTCTTCGAATCAAGCATCGGAATGAACCTCCTCGGACAAACGATTTTCCACGAGCGGCGACGGCGCCAAATGCGTCACCACATTCAGCAGAACCTCGGCGCCAAATGGCCGATCCTCA
>WBZU01000325.1_pt3 | contig 22989 bp, 14 predicted proteins | sample 5204311 | NCBI WGS metagenome assembly WBZU01 (sample SAMN12344359, study PRJNA552823) | activated sludge metagenome | biome: Activated sludge suspended growth; feature: Nitrification reactor; material: Wastewater; isolation source: activated sludge from nitrification reactor of wastewater... | reverse complement strand
CCGGGTCCTGCGACTGCTCGGCGGACCCACCGGGCTGCTCCTGCTGCTCGGTGTCGGGTACCTGACCTACATGCTGTACGTGCGGTCGACCACGGCGCTCAACCGACTCGACCTGCGGCTGCTCGAACCGGCCTACCTGCCGCTGATGGCCTGCGGGCTGCGCCTGGTCGACCGACTCGGCGCCCTCGGTCCGGCCTGGCCGGGCCGCGGCCTGATCGTGGCGAGGGTCTGGGCGGGAGCCAACATCGCGGCGGGGATCGTCGCCGTGGTGGCGTTCGCGATGGGCAACCCGTACTTCGACGGCAACTACTCGTCGGACACCTTCGATCGCGTCCGGGCCAACCCCGCCGTCGCGGCGGTCCCCGAGGGCTGCCGGGTCCTGTCCAACCTGCCCAACGCCCTGTACCCGACGATGGAGTCGGAGTGGAGCCCCCGACGCACCGGGCTGGAGTCGAGCGATCCGGTCGACGACCTCGACCGCCTGGTCCCCACCTTGGCGCGCACCCCGACGTGCCTGGTCTGGGTCGACGAGCAGCCCCGGTACGGCCACCTGTGGACCCGGGACCAGCTGCGCCGACGGGTCGAGCTCGAACCGCTGGCCGCCGACGGTGACGTGTCGGTGTACCGAGTGCTGCCCCGCGATCCCTGACGGTCCGCGGTCGCGGCACCGCCACGGCCCATCATGGTGACGTGCGTCATCCCCGGTTCAGCGTGCTGCTCCCGGTCCGGGACCGCGCCGAGGTCGTCGGCCGGACCGTCGCCGGCGTGCTCGCGCAGACCTTCGGCGACCTCGAGCTGATCGTCGTCGACCTCGGCTCGACCGACCGCACGCTCGATGCGGTCCGCGCCGTCGCGGACGATCGCGTCGTCATCTTCGAGCCGGATGGCGGACCCGATGTCGACCCCGCCACAGCCGCCGAGCCGTCCTACCGCGACGCTCTCGGCATGGCTCGGGGCCGGTGGGCGACGGTGATCAACGCCGATGTCGACGTCGACGCCGCATGGCTCGCCCGCATCGGCCGCCTGGCCGACGGGTCGGGGGCCGGCTTCGTCAGCTGCGGAGGACGTCAGATCGATCCGCGGGGGACGATCAGCGAGTTCCGCCCCGTCGTCGACGGCGGCGGGCCGACCGCCTGCCTCCGCGCCGGGGCGTTCGCCACCACCACCGACCGCCTCCGGAGCGCGGCCGACCTGATCGGAGACGAGCTCGACGCCGGCCGGGGCCACGCCGCCGAGGTCGATCCCGCCGGCCACTTCGGCCGGGTCGCGCTGGATCTGGCGGTGCTCGACGGAGCGGTCGTCCTCCACAGCCCGGAGCTCCTCCTGTCGTGGCACGACTACTGCCCCGACCCCTCGACCGCTCACCGCACCGACGACGAGATGCAGTTCCACCTGGCACTCCAGGGGATCGACGCCCAGGCGCGGACGCCGATCCCCGACGAACGGCTGCTCGCCCGCTACGCGACCGCAGGGGCGATGGCAGCCGTGCGGCTGCAGCAGGGGCGCGACGCCCGTCGGTTGTTCCGCGTCGCCTGTCGGGCCCGCCCCGAGGTCCGCGACCACTGGACCCGGTTGCTCGCCGCTCATCTCGGCCCGTTGGGACAGCGCATGTGCGGCTCCACCGTGGCCGCCGAATGAACGACGGCCCTCGGCGGGCCACGGGTAGTGTGCAGATCCCGTCCTGAGGAGCACCCGTGTCCGCTACGTCCGGCCCCTCGCCGCGCTCGCCCGAGCCCGGCCCGCCCGCCGCCACCCAGGTCGCCGCCGCCGGCGCCATCGACGCCCACAAGGTGTACGGCGAGGGCGACACCGAGGTCCGCGCCCTCGACGGGGTGACGGTCAGCTTCGAGCGCAGCCGATTCACCGCCATCATGGGCCCGTCCGGTTCGGGCAAGTCCACGTTGATGCACTGCCTGGCCGGCCTGGACCGACTGAGTTCCGGTCGGGTCTTCATCGGCGAGACGTACCTGGACGACCTCTCCGAGGGTCAGCTGACCGAGCTGCGCCGCGACAAGATCGGGTTCGTCTTCCAGGCCTTCAACCTCATCCCCACGCTGTCGGCGGCGGAGAACATCACCCTTCCGATGGACCTGGCCGGGCGCGACCCGGACACGACCTGGATGAACCAGGTCATCGACACCGTCGGGCTGCGCAGTCGGCTGTCGCACCGACCGAGCGAGCTGTCCGGCGGCCAGCAGCAGCGGGTGGCGGTGGCCCGCGCGCTCGCCAGCCGGCCCGAGATCGTGTTCGCCGACGAGCCGACCGGCAACCTCGACTCGCGCTCCGGGGGCGAGATCCTCCAGTTCATGCGCCACGCCGTCACCGACCTCCACCAGACGATCGTGATGGTCACCCACGACGCCGGAGCGGCCGCGCACGCGGACCGGGTCGTGTTCCTCGCCGACGGTCGCATCGTCACCGAGATGTCGGATCCGACCGCGGCCGGGGTGCTGGACCTGATGAAACAGCTCGGGGACTGACCCCGTGCTGCGCGTCGCCCTCAAGGACCTGATGGCGCGCAAGCGCCGGCTGGTCACCACGTCGATCGCCGTCGTGCTCGGCATCGCGTTCCTCACCGGGACGCAGCTGCTGTCGGCCACCCTCAACGACTCGATCCGCTCGCTCGTCGCCGACGTGTACCAGGGCGTCGACGCCGTCGTCCGCTCCCCCAAGACCACCAGCACCCCGTTCGGCCAACCGCTGCGGACCCCCGTGGAGGCAACGGTGCTGGACGAGGTGCAGGGCGTCCCCGGCGTCGACCGGGCCCAGGGCTTCGTCGAGGCGGCCGGCAACGAGCTGATCGACTCCAAGGGCAAGGTGTTCGGCGGCGGGGTCGGACCCCCGACGATCACCTACAACTGGGTCGAGGACTCGATCATGGGCACCGGCGGCGTGCGCGAGGGGCGCGGGCCGACCGCGGACGACGAGATCGCCATCGACGGCACCTCGGCCGACACGCTCGGGCTGGAGCCGGGTGATCCGGTGAAGGTCGCGACCCTGACCGGCGGGGTGAAGACCTACACGCTGGTCGGCGTCGTCGGCCTGGGGGCCGACGGAGAGGGCAAGACCGGCGCCAAGCCGATCTTCTTCACCACCGCCGAGGCCCAGGCGATCACCGGCCAACCGGGTCAGTACAACTTCGTGGCCGTGCGGGCCGAACCCGGCATCGGTCAACGTGAGATCGCGCGGACGCTGGCCGACGCCCTCCCCCAGGAGCAGGTGATCACCGGCCGGCAGTTCGTGGATGAGAACCAGGAGTCGATCTCCAAGTTCGTCGACATCCTCTCCACCTTCGTCAGCGTGTTCGGCTACGTCGCGCTGTTCGTCGCGATCTTCATCATCTACAACACGTTCTCGATCCTGGTGCAGCAGCGCACCCGGGAGACGGCGCTGCTGCGAGCGGTCGGGGCCCGACGTCGCCAGGTGCTCGGCGCCTCGCTGCTCGAGGCGGTCGTCGTCGGCGTCATCGCGTCGGTCCTCGGACTGGTGTTGGGCGTGATCATCGCCATGCTCCTGGTCAACGCACTCCAGAACCTGTTCACCATGGCCGGCTCACCCGCCCTTCCCGGGGTCGGCAACGTCGTGTTCGCCCTGGTCGTCGGAGTGGGGATCACGGTGGTGTCGGCCCTCGCCCCGGCCTGGCGTTCCACCCGGGTACCACCGATCGCCGCCCTCGGTGAGGTGTCGATCGACCGCTCGAACCTGTCGCGGTCCCGGATGGTCGTCGGGGTGCTCATGGTCCTGGTCGGCGGGGCGCTGATCGGCCTGGGTCTGGCCGACACCGGTCCGAGCCCCGTCGCCATGGTCGGGGTCGGAGCGGTGATGGTCCTGGTGTCGTTCGCCCTGGTGATCGGCCCGACGATGGCCTCGCCGTTCAGCCGGCTGCTGGCCCGTGTGATGGGTCCCGTCGGCGGCGTCTCGGCCCGACTGGCAGGTGAGAACGCGGCGCGCAACCCCAAGCGCACCGCGTCGACCGCAGCGGCGCTGACCATCGGCGTCACGCTGGTCACCCTCATCGCCGTGATCGCGTCGTCGATCAAGGCGTCCACCGACAAGATGATCGACCAGTCCGTCACCGCCGACTACGTGGTCGCCACCGTGTCGCTCACCTCGTTCGGGGCCATCCCTCCGGATCTGACCGAGAAGATCTCCGCGCTCGACGACGTGGCGGTGGCCAGTCCGCTGCGCTTCGGCTTCATGCGACTGCTCGACGCCAACGCGGTGGCGAACGCCGCCACGGCGACCACGGTTCCGCCCGGCACCTTCGGCGTTCCGGACGACGCACCTCCGGGCGAGGACACCGCTGTCCTCGGAATGGACCCCCGCACCTGGTTCGACGTCGTCGACGCCGGCACCACCGACGGCTCCCCCTCCGACCTCGGACCGGGAACCGTCGCGGTCGAGAAGCACTACGCCGAGACCCGCGGCTGGCGGCTGGGGGACACGATCCCGGTGTACTTCGGCGCGACCGGCCGCCAGGAGCTGGAGGTGGCGATGGTGTTCGAGCAGGGCCTCGGCCAGACGCCGATCTGGCTGCCCATGGACACCTTCGCTGCGAACCAGCTGCCGTTGTTCAACTCCGACTACCAGATCTACGTCAAGGGCGCCGACGGCGCATCCATGTCGGAGCTGCGCGACCAGCTCGACGCGTTGGTCGCGGACCTGCCGACCGTCGCGGTGCAGGACCTCCAGCAGTACGTCGAGGCCCAGACCGGCCCGATCAACACATTCCTCTACATCGTGTACGGGCTGCTCGCCCTCGCCATCATCATCGCCCTGGTCGGCATCACCAACACGCTGGCGCTGTCGATCCTCGAGAGGACCCGCGAGCTCGGCCTGCTCCGGGCCATCGGCATGTCGCGACGGCAGCTCCGACGTACCGTCCGCTACGAGGCGGCGATCATCGCCGTGTTCGGCGCACTGATGGGACTCGTGCTGGGTGTCGTGTTCTCCGCTGCGTTGACGGTGGCCGTCGCCGCCGACAACCCGGGCCTGGTCACCTACCACCTCCCGGTCGTGCAGCTGGTGGCCATCACGGTGATCGCCGCGGTGGCCGGCGTGGTGGCGGCGTGGCTTCCGGCCCGGCGGGCCGCTCGCCTCGACGTGCTGGCCGCGATCGCCAGCAACTAGACGGGACGTCGTGAGCACCCCACCCGACGACCTGTCCGCCGAGGCGCTCGAGTTCCTCTCCGAGCGTCACCTCGCCACCCTGTCCACTCTGCGGGCCGACGGCTCACCCCACGTCGTCCCGGTGGGGTTCTCCTACGACCCGACCGATCGGCGGGTGCGCATCATCACCTTCTCCGGGTCCCAGAAGGCCGCCAACGCGACGCGGGGCGGACGCGCCGCGGTCAGCCAGGTCGACGGCGGACGGTGGCTCACCCTGGAGGGCACCGTCGAGGTCACCGACGACACCGAACGGGTCGCCCGGGCGGTCGCCGGCTACGCCGCCCGGTACCGGACCCCGGGGGAACGCCCCGACCGCGTGGCGATCGAGATCGCGGTCGACCGGGTCCTGGGTCGGGTGTGAGCTCAACCGATCGGGCCCCGGCCCGACCGGTCGTCCGCTACAACGACTCTCATGCCCGACGCCGTGCGACGCGATCCCGCTGCCTCAGTGGACGACGGACCACCCGCCGAGGGGGCCGGCCGACGGCCGCCCAACGTGCTGGTGGTCATCACCGACCAGCAGCGAGCTGACCATGTCGGCTTCGCCGGCAACCCCGACCTGCGCACCCCGAACCTCGACGCGCTGGCCGCCCGCTCGACGGTGTTCGACCGGGCGTACGTGGCCAACCCGGTGTGCAGCCCCAACCGCTCGTCGATCCTGACCGGCCGGATGCCGAGCAGCCACGGGGTCATCTTCAACGACCGTGCGCTGCCGTGGGGAGCCGAGACCTTCGTCCGGCCCCTCCGCGAGGCGGGCTATCGCACGGCGCTGATCGGCAAGTCCCACCTGCAGCTCTCGGTCGACCGCGAGATGGTCCCCCGGATCGGCCGCGACGCCTGAGCCGACGGGTTCGACAACTCGGTCTACGGCTGGGAGTTCGCCGAGCGATTCGACGGCGACGAGGATCCGACGCCGCCGGCGGACTACTACGGGTTCGACCACGTCGAGTTCGCGACCGACCACGGTGCCCGAATGGCCGGACACCACCTCCGCTGGGCCCTGGCCAAGGGGGCGTCACGCGACGACGTCGTCCACCCGATGGGGCCCGACAGCCCCGGGGACCGCCGGTCCCCCAGGTGGTGGCAGATCTACCGCCCGCCCTACCCGGCCGAGCTGCACTGCACGGCGTTCGTCGCCGAGCACACGCTGGCCTTCATCGACGAGGCGACGTCGCAGGACCGACCGTGGATGGCGTGGATGGCCTTCCCCGACCCCCACCATCCGTTGACCCCGCCTGGGAAGTGGTTCGATCGCCACCGGGCCGAGGACATGACCCCGCCCGACACGTTCGGCGACCCCCTCGACGACGCCCCGCCGCACATCCGGGCGATCCGTGCCCGCACCGACGGACCGCTCTGGGTCATGCCGTTCGGCGTCGACGACCCCGGCCTGGTCCGTGAGGCGCTCGCCGCCACCTACGGGATGATCGAGTTCGTCGACGCCGAGGTCGGCCGGGTCCTCGACCACCTCGAGCAGATCGGCGTCGCGGACGACACGATCGTCGTGTTCACCTCCGACCACGGCGACATGATGGGCGACCACTCCCTGATGCTGAAGGGGAACCTGCACTACCAGGGGGTGCTGAAGGTGCCGTTGATGGTCGCGGCGCCGGGGTTCGGGCCCGCCCGCAGCACGTCGCTGGTGTCGAGCCTCGACATCGCACCCACGCTGCTCGAACTGTGCGGGCTCCGGGGGCACCGGGGCATGCACGGCGAGTCGCTGCGGCCTCTGCTCGATGACCCGACCGTCTCGGTGCACGATCATCTGCTCGTCGAGGACGACGTGTCGCCGGTCATCGCCCGGCTCATCGGCGTCCCCGCCCGGATGCGCACGTTGATGACCGCGGATGCCCGGTTCGCCCGCGACAGCGACGGGTTCGAGCAGGTCTTCGACCTCGACAGCGACCCGGCCGAGACCACCGACCGCTCCGACGACGGGTGGCGCCGCGACGAGTTGCACACCGCTCTGATCGACTCGATGATGGCCGTCGACGATGTCGGCGGCGGCATCTCGCGGGACCGCGCGGGCTGAGCCCGGGTCAGACGAGCGGGTGGTAGCCGGGGACCTGGGCGTGGGGCGTGTCCAGGTACACCTTGGCTTCGGGGTGGCCTCCGAAGCGGCCGTGGCTCCATCGGATCTCGACGTGTCCGGCCACCTCGACCTCTCCCGCACCGAGCGCGCGGCGATCGACGATCGACCCCTCGACGACCGGGGCGTCGGCCCCGCGGTCGATCCTGGGGTCGGCCCGTGAGCGGATCCGGGCCCGCCAGCCGACCCGGGCCTGACCGCCGGGCTGGGCCTCGATGTCGAACCGGCGCAGCTCGAAGGCCTGGTTCCAGTCCCACGGGGTGTCGACCCGCAGCCGCAGCGACGACCGCGGTCCGGTGCCGAGCACGAAGTACGGCGCCGACGCGAGTCGGAGCAACCGCCACAGCAGGCTGCGGTCCCGGCCCGGACCATCGGCGACCGCGGCCCGCCACCGCTCGGCGGTCCGCTCCGCGGTCACGTCGACGAGGGCCTGGTACGCCGCGGCGCATTCTCGGTCCCACCGGCGTGGGAGCTGGCGGCGCAGGACGTCACGGTGCGGGCCGCCCAGCGAGCGCACCTGCTCGGGCAGCTCGACGCCGTCGGGGAGCTCCAGATCGGGGCCGTGGGCGCGCCTGACGAGCTGGTACAGCCGCTGGTGCTCGGCCGCGGCCACGACATCGAACCAGTTCTCGTCGGATCGGCGGGTCGGCCCTCCGGCGAGCAGTCGGTCGAACACCGCGGCCGGTGCCGCGTTGTGCAGCACCTTGGAGAGGTACTTGCAGCTGATCAGGTAGACGTGGTCGATGCGCAGGTCGGCCGGCACCGACTCGTCGCCGGGGTCGCGGTGGCCGCCCTTCCACTCGACGATGGCGGGCCGACGGTTCCGCAGGCCGTCAGAGGCCCGAAGGAGCGCCCGGCCGTTGTTCCAGGCGGCAAGGATCTCGGCCCGGTGGGTGCCGTCGAGATGAGCGGTCCGCAGGCGGGCCCAGGTGACCTCGTCGACGTTGCGGAGCTCGTCGGGCGCCGCGTCCGCGGTCAGCACCGTGTCGAGGTCGTCGCCCAACGCGCCGAGGCCTGTGACGATCTCGGTGATCTCGGTCCTCAACGCCGGCATCGGGTCATCCTGTCAGCCCCGCCGAACTTGTAGCCCACAGGCCACCCCAGCGACCGCCGACTACAACATCGCCACCCCCCGCCGAACTTGTAGCCCACAGGTCACCCCAGCGACCACCAGCTACAACATCGCCGCCCCCCGCCGAACTTGTAGCCCACAGGCCACCCCAGCGACCACCAGCTACAACATCGCCGGCGGCGGACGCTGTCAGGACCCGAGGGTGAGGCCCTTGTAGCCCTCGACGAACCCGGCCGCCCGCAGGGCATCGACCCAGGGCGAGGTGGCGGTCGACGCGCCGTCGACGGATTCGATGCGCAGACGCCGGACCCGGCCGTCCCCCACCAGCGTTGCCAGGGTGGGAACCCACTCGGGGTGCGATTCGGCCGCCGGGAACGTCAGCAGGCTGCGACCACCCTTCTCCAGGTAGGCGCACGCCTCGCCGTCGACGACGACGACGTAGGCCCCGACCGCACGGGCGGGATGGCCGGTCGACTCGGGCCAGGCCAGCGCGGCGCCGAACGGCTGGGCCGGGTCGACCGCGGCCAGGACCCAGGCGTCGGGCACCTCAGGCTGCTGGTCGGCCTCCCAGCGATCCGGGTCGGGAACCCACGGGGTGCGCGCCCCGATGTCGGTGCCGTCGTCGTCGACGCCGTCGAGGCGGGCCGCAACCGGTTCGGCCCCCGCGGCGCGCAGCCGGTCGACCGCTCCCGGAGTGGCGAACTGGGCCGCCCCCAGCCCGGCGACGAAGTAGCCGCGTCGGACCTGGCCGCGCTCCTCGAGCAGCTTGAGCACGGGGTACACCCCGGCGAACCCGCCGACGATGCCCTCGGCCAGCGCCATCTCCCGGGTGAGCACCCCGTAGCGGTCGAGCAGCTGCAACGCCCTGATCGTGGCCGACTCGGTGGCCGACGGGACGGGCTCGCGCCACGAGTCGGTACACGACCATCGACCCGCCCCCGCCGGAGGTCCCAGGCGGCTGACCCGGCGCAGGTTCGGCGCCGCCCGACGGGACCGCGCCCCCGAGGCGCGGCGCGACGACGAGCCACCGACCTTGGCCCGCAGCGCGGCGAGCGTGTCGTTGGTGACCTCGCCGGCCCACACCAGGTCCCACAGCGCGGCCAGGACCGTCTCGTCGTCGTAGGGGAGCTCCGCCGCGGCCACCGCCGCGACCAGGTCGGCCCAGAACGACGCCCCCCGAGCCCGGAGGTGGTCGCGCAGCACGTGGTGGTGGGGCTCGTCGGTCCCCGAGTCGACCGGATCGGTCGGCGGCGACAGCAGCGCCGGGGCCTGATCGCGCCACATCAAACGGATCCGACCGTCGTGCACGCCCAACGCTCCGGCGCCGGACCACAGCAGCTCGCCGCTCGCGAACATGGCGTCGAGGTCGGCCGGCGAGTAGTCCGGCACCCGCACCGCGAGCACGTCGGGTTCCAGCACCGACGCGGGCATCGCGGCGCCCTGCAACATCGACACGACCTCGGCCACCGCGTCGGGACCCCGGTGGCGGGAACCGACCTGCTGCCACCGCGGCAGGAACCGGGCCAGCGCCGGGGACTCCACCGGCGCGATCTCGTTGCGCAGAGCGGCGAGCGAACGGCGACGCAGTTGGCGCAGGACGTCGACGTCGCACCACTCACGCCCGGTTCCGCCCGGGGTGAAGTCGCCCTCGGCGATCCGCCCGGCGCCCAGCAGCTCGCCGAGCACGGCACGCACGACCTCGGGCGCCAGCGCGAACCGCGACGCGACCTGGGCCGTGGTGAACGGGCCGTGGGTTCGGGCGTGGCGTTCGAGCAGGTCGCGCACCGGCGTGTCGACCGGGTCGGTGAACGCGGCCGGCAGACCGATGGGGACGGCCAGGCCGAACCCGTCGCGCACCCGGGCGGCGTCCTCGGCCGCCGCGACCCACGGCCGGTCGGCCCCGACCCGGATGGAGCGGTGGGTCCGGACCAGGTCGTCGAGCCACCCGTCGAGCTGGTCGCGGACATCGGGGCGGACCCGTTCGGCCACCTCCGCCGGGGTGAGCGGGCCGAGCACCCGGAGCAGGTCGTGGACCTCGTCCGCGTCACGGGCCGCCCGCTCGGGCGTCAGCCGCTGCAGCTCGAGCTCGACCTGGGCGACCACCTCGGCGTCGAGCAGCGACCGCAGCTCCTCGGTGCCGAGCAGGTCGCGCAGCAGCTCGCGGTCGAGGGCGAGCGCAGCGGCCCGCCGCTCGGCAAGGGGAGCGTCGCCCTCGTACATGTAGACCGCGATCCACCCGAACAGCAACGACCGGGCGAACGGCGACGCGGTGGCGGTCTGCACCGGCACCACCCGGATCCGTCGGCTGCGGACCTCGGTGAGCACCCGCCGCAGCGCCGGCAGGTCGAACACGTCGTTGCAGCACTCGCGGGTGGCCTCGAGCAGGATCGGGAACCCGGGGTAGCGAGCCGCCACCGACAGCAGGTCCGCGGCCCGCTGACGCTGCTGCCACAGGGGGGTTCGACGGTCGGGTCGGCGACGGGGCAGCAGCAGCGCCCGGGCCGCCGCCTCGCGGAACCGGGCGGCGAAGACGCTGGTGGCGGGCAGGGCGGCCACGACCTCGGCCTCGAGCTCGTCGGGATCGCCGAGCAGGAGGTCGAGCGGCACGTCGTCCGCGGAGTCGGGCAGGCGCACGACGATGCCGTCGTCGGACCACAGGACCTCGATCACCGGACCGTCCGATCCCGCCCCGACGCCGTCAGGCTCCGGGTCGACGGCGGCGACGTGCTGCTCCAGACGCCCCCGGATCACCATGGCCCATGGGGCGTGGACCGCGGCCCCGTAGGGCGAGTGGATGCACAGCCGCCAGTCGCCGATCTCGTCCCGGAATCGCTCGACGACGATCGTCCGGTCGTCGGGGACCACGCCGGTGGCCTCGGCCTGTTCGTCGAGGTAGGCGAGGACGTTGCGCGCCGCGTTGGCGTCGAGGGCGTGTTCGGAGCTCAGCGATCGAAGCGCGTCGGCGGGCGGTCGCCCGCGCACGTCACGCACGAATGCACCGAGGGCCCGGCCGAGCTCGGCGGGTCGCCCCGGACCGTCGCCGTGCCAGAACGGCATGCGTCCCGGTTGACCCGGAGCCGGTGTCACCACGACGCGCTCGAAGGTGATCTCCTCGATCCGCCACGTCGACGCGCCCAGGAGGAACGTCTCTCCGGCCCGGGACTCGTGGACCATCTCCTCGTCCAGCTCGCCGACCCGCGTGCCGTCGGGCAGGAACACGCCGTAGAGGCCGCGGTCGGGGATGGTGCCGCCCGAGGTGACCGCCAGGCGCTGGGCTCCGCTGCGACCCCGGACGGTGCCGGCCTGGCGGTCCCACACCACCCGGGGCCTCAGCTCGGCGAACTCCTCGGACGGGTAGCGACCGGCGAGCATGTCGAGGGTGGCCTCGAACACCTCCCGCGACAGAGCGCCGTAGTTCGCCGCTCCGCGACACAGGTCGAACAGGTCGTCGGCGGACCACTCGTCGAGGGCGCACGCGGCGACGATCTGCTGGGCGAGGACGTCGAGCGGGTTGGACGGCACCGACGTGGTCTCGATCAGACCGTCGGTCATCCGCTTCACGACCACGGCCGTCTCGAGCAGGTCGGCACGGTGCTTGGGGAAGATGCGACCGCGGCTGGGCGCTCCGACCTGGTGACCGGCGCGGCCGATCCGCTGCAGGCCGGCGGCCACGCTGCCCGGCGAGCTGACCTGCACCACCAGGTCGACGGCGCCCATGTCGATCCCGAGCTCGAGCGAGCTGGTCGCGACCAGGCCACGCAGCTCGCCGCGCTTGAGCTCGTCCTCGATCTGCAGGCGACGCTCCCTGGACAGCGAGCCGTGGTGCGCCTTGACCAGCTCGTGGCCGGAGTCGGCCGCCGACAGACCGACCGCCTCCGCTCCGGTGAACCGGGGTCCTCCACCGCCACCACCGCCACCGCCACCGTCGTCACCGACACCGGCGCCCTCGCCGTCCCCGGTGTCGGCGGCCAGCTCGTTCAGGCGGCTGGCCAGGCGTTCGGCGGTGCGGCGGGCGTTGACGAACACCAACGTCGAGCGGTGCTGCTCGACCAACTCCAGCAGTCGGGGGTGGATCGACGGCCAGATCGAACCGCGGGCGGGCGTGGGCCCGGCCCCGGCCGCACCCGGAGCCGGAGCAGGGACCGGCCCGGCCGGCGCTCCCATGTCCTCGACCGGGACGACCACCTGCAGGTCGAGCTCCTTGCGGACGCCCGCGTCGACGATGCGGACCGGTCGCTCCACGGGGTCGGGCCGGACGGTCGCCGGAGCGGTCGTCGGGTCGACGGTCCGCTCGACGAGGTTGCCGCCCAGGTAGCCCGCCACCACCTCCAGCGGTCGTTGCGTGGCCGACAGCCCGATGCGCTGCAGCACCGAGCCTCGCGCCGCCTCGGGCGCCCGGCCCCGGGCGGACACCAGGTGCTCCAGCCGCTCGAGCGTCAGCGCCAGGTGTGCTCCCCGCTTGGTGGCCGCCAGGGCATGGATCTCGTCGACGATGACCCGCTGCACGCCGATCAGCGTCTCCCGCGCCTGCGATGTGAGCATCAGGTACAGCGACTCCGGGGTGGTGATGAGGATGTCGGGCGGATCGCGCACCAGCCTCCGGCGTTCCGACTCGGTGCTGTCGCCGGTTCGGATCCCGATGGTCGGCTCCCGGAAGGGCGTCCCGAGCCGTTGCGCGGCCAACGAGATGCCGCGCCGCGGCCCCCGCAGGTTCTTGTCGACGTCGACGGCCAGAGCCCGCAGCGGCGACACGTACAGGACCCGGACCCCCGGCTCCGGATCGGGGTCGCGGCCCAGGTCGTCGAGCGCCCACAGGAACGCGGCGAGGGTCTTGCCCGACCCGGTCGGGGCGCACAGCAGGGTGTGCTCCCCCGCCGCGATCGCCGGCCACGCCGCGGCCTGGGCGTCGGTCGGGTGAGGGAACGAGGCCGAGAACCAGGCGCGGACCGGCTCGGAGAACGCGGCCAGCGGATCACCGCCGACCAACCCGGGAAGATGGTCCGGGCCGGACACGTCCGCTCCGGAGTTGGTGGGCGTCCCGGTCACGCCCGCACGCTACCGAGCACCTCCGACACCCACCCGGCCGGTCCGGGACCGGACCCGCAAGTAGGATCCCGCCCATGCCGACCGACGCCAAGGGCAGCCGCTCCAAGGAGTTCCACCCCGCGTTCGAGGAGTACTGCGAAGCCATCTGGGAGCTGCGCGAGGACGACATCGACGTGATCCAGGCCCGGATCGCCGAGAGGTTGGAGGTGTCCCGCCCCGCTGTGTCGGAGATGATCCGCCGCATGGAGGGCGAGGGCCTGATCGACGTCGGCACCACCATCTCGCTGACCGCCGCGGGCAAGACCTTGGCCGAGCGGGTGGTGCGCCGCCACCGTCTGGCCGAACGCTTCCTGACCGACGTGCTCGGCCTGTCGTGGGCCGACGCCCACACCGAGGCCGGCAAGTGGGAGCACGTCATCTCGGAGCCGGTCGAGGAGGCGCTGGCCCGGGTGCTCGGCGACCCGACCACGTGCCCGCACGGCAACCCGATCCCCGGCGCCGACTACCGGGCCCCCGACGCGACCACCCTCAGCGCCATCGCCATCGGCGCCGAGTTCACCGTGAGCCGCATCCCCGAGGAGCTCGAGTTCGAGCCGGGGATGCTGGCGTTCCTCGAGGAGAACTCTTTGCAGCCCGGCCACTCCGGCCGGCTGACCGCGCTGTCGCCCGACGGGACCGCCACGGTCGAGATCGAGGGCCGACACGTCGGCATCGGTCGCTTCGCGTCCGACCGCATCCTGGTCACCGCCTGAACCACCCCACACCCTGAACCACCCCACACCCCGCTTTGTCCCGCAGAGACGTCGTGATCACGACGTCTGTGCGGGACAAAGCGAGGGGCGGGACAAAGCGAGGGGCGCTCAGCGCAGCACGTCGGGCAGCGGCTCGGCGTGCAGGATCGACAACCGCTTGGTCGACCGGGTGACCGCCACGTACAGCGACTGCGGCCCCCGCACCTCCTCGCGCAGGATCGCGGCGGGCTCGACCACGATCACCGAGTCGAGCTCCAGCCCCTTCACCAGCGACGTCGGCACCACCGTCACCTGACGGTCCAGGCCCTGGCGGGTCGCCCGTCCGTGGTCGATGCCGGCGTCGGTGAGCGCGACGTCGGCCCGCTCGACCAACGATCCGGGGACCACCACCGCCACGTTGCCCGACCCGACGGCGTCGAGCTCGCGCCGCACCGCCGCCGCGATCGCGGCGTTGAGGTCCTCGGACGTGCACGCCGTGACGATCGGCTCCTCGCCGGTGTGGCGGATCGACGTCGGCGGCTGCAGCTGCGGCGCCGCGACGCGCAGCACCCGGGCGGCGAGGTCCATGATCGGGCCGGGCACCCGGTAGCCGACGGTGAGCTCCGCCCGGCGCGGCGGCCGACGAGAGGGCAGGTGCTCGAGCACCTGGTCCCAGTCGTCGTGCGCCCACGCCCCGGTGGACTGGGCGATGTCGCCGACGATCGTCATGGAGCCGTTGAGCGACCGGCGATCCAGGACCCGCAGCTGCATCGGCGACAGGTCCTGGGCCTCGTCGACGACGATGTGGCCGTAGGTGCGGACCACGTCGTCGTCACGGTGGCGGGGGCGGGGCCCGAGCAGCTCGAGCGCCTCGTCGAGGACCGGCACGTCGTGGTGGGTGAAAACGACCTCGGCCGCGACCGGCTCGCGGGCCCTCGACAGGAGCTTCCACTCGTTCGGCTCGAGGAAGCGATGGGCCGCGAGCTCGAGCAGACCCGCCGACCCGTACAGGTCGTTGAGGAGCTCGGCGGGGGTCAGCACCGGCCACATCCGCTCGAACGCCTCGCGCACCGCGAGCTCGCCGCGCAGCCGCTCCTTGACCACCTCGGCCGAGTCGCCGGCCCGCGAGGACTCCGCGAGCGCCTCCCAGAACAGCTGCTCGACCAGCTTGCGGCCGGCGTTGTGGGTGCGGAACCGCCGCCGAGCGGCGTGCACGATCTCGGCCGAACGGTCGACCGACAACGTCAGCCACTGCACGCCGTAGGGGATCCGCAGGGCTCGGCGCAGCGGGCGCTGCCGGTCGCGGACCGCGTGGCGGACGACGTCGATCATCCGCAGGTCGCCCTTGACCCGGGCGGTGTCCTCGTCGTCATGGCCGCCGATGCGGACGTGGGGCACCAGGTCGCCGAGGGTGGCGATCTGCACGCCCGCCTCGCCCAGGCTGGGGAGCACCTGCTCGATGTACGACAGGAACACGCGGTTGGGGCCCACGACCAGGACCCCCTGACCCTCGAGCGGGAAGCGGTGGCTGTAGAGCAGGTAGGCGGCCCGGTGCAGCGCCACGACCGTCTTGCCGGTGCCGGGACCGCCCTGGACGACCAGGACGCCGGGCAGCTCCGAGCGGATGATGACGTCCTGTTCGACCTGGATGGTGGCGACGATGTCGGACAGGCGGCCCGACCGTGACTCCTCAAGAGCCGAGATCAAAGCGCCGTAGCCCTGCACCTCGCCTCGGTCGAGGGCGTCCGTGGCCGAACCGAATAGCTCGTCGTCGATGCCGAGCACGGTGCGACCCCGACTGGCGAAGTGCCGCCGCCGGAGCAGACCCATCGGGTCGCGGCCGGTCGCCCGGTAGAACGACTCGGCCACCGGCGCCCGCCAGTCGACGACCACCGGGTCCCGACGGGCGTCGGCCACGGCGACACGACCGATGTAGAAGCGGTCGTTGTCCTCGGGCGTGTCGTCGACGGCCGGGTCGAGGTCGATCCGACCGAACACGAGCGACAGGTCGCCGAGCTCGAGGTGCTGGAGGCGGGCCTCGACCCGATCGTGGACGACGTCGCGCTCGTAGCGGTGCTGGAAGGTCCCGCCGGGACCCCCCTCGACGGACTCCCGCATGGCCTCGACCGCCCGCTTGGTCTGCTCCAGGCAGTCGTACGCGTGGTCGACGTAGGCCTGCTCAGCTTCCAGCTCGGGATGGTTCGCCACACCTGCTCCTGCCGCGGGCCCGACCCGCAAACGGGGAATCAGCCAGTGTAGTCCCCGACCCTGCGGCTCAACAGGGCCCACGGCGACCGCCGTCCAGGTCAGTCGCTCCGGATCACACCCACCCCGGACCCCTCCATGCCGTCGATGACGAGTGCGGCGAGCTCCCGACCGGGCATCGTCGAGGCCGCAGCGCGAAGCAGCATGAGCTCCAGGGTCGCCCGGGCCATCACGCGGAACCCGTCGCCCGCCGCGGGGGGAACGGTCGGCCCGCTGAGATCGATGGTCCCGTCCGCCGCCGCGGCCTCCCGGATCACCTCGGCGAACCGTTCGATGATCACCAGCGAACCTTCGTCGTCTGTGTCCGAACCCGACTCGGTGACGCGGTTGAGCTGGGAGATCAGGAGAGACGCGGCCACCGAGCGCTGCATGGTGACCGTGTCGCTCAGGTCCTCGACCAGCGCCTCCAGACGGGCGCCGGGCGCGAGCGCGGTCCGCTGGTCGTCCCGGCGCAGCACGCCGGCCACCAGCTCGTCGCGGACGATCACCGCGAGGTCGTGGCGGCTGGGGTACACGCCGGCCAGGCGACCGTCGGGGATCCCCGCGAGCTGCGCCACCTTGGCCAGGGTCACCGCCGGCCACCCCGCCCGGTTGAACACGCGCAGCACCGCCGCCCGGACCGCTTCGGCCTGACCCTCGTCGAGGGGCCCCTGGCCCCGGACGGCCAGGCGGGGCCCGAGCTGGTCGTCACGGGCGTCGGCGTGACGGGTCATGGCGATCCAGACCGCCAGGAACATGCGGCTGATGATCGCCGGGTCGGTCGACGGATCGATCCGGAGCCGGAGCGCACAGGCGTCGGTCGCGCTGATCAGCATCTCGGAGAACTGGTGGAGGTCGATCCCGTCGACGAGCACGCGACCCGACAAGCGCATCAGGATCTCGAGGTTGGGCTGGTAGGCACGCTCGTAGCCCGCGTACAGGTCGCTCAGGAACTCACCCACCTCCGGGTCGTTCAACGCCACCGCCGCCCCCAGGAAGAGATGGGTGTAGCTCCACCCGTCGTTGGTGGTGGCCCGGGCCTGGGCCGCCACCGGTCCCGACACCAGGTCGGCCACCGACTGGAGGATGTGGAGGTCGTCGTCGCCGGACGCGTCGACGACCTGCTCGAAGAGCAGGGTCAGCTGGTCGACGAGCTCGATCGCCTCGGACCCGAAGTTCCAGAAGGATCGGCGGGCCGCGACCTGGGGGGCGCTCCGACTCCTCGCACCGACCCCGGCGTCGGGCGTGAAGGCGGAGTACACCGCGCCGCTCGACAGGCCCGAGTCGTCGGTCAGCCGCTTGACCGTGACGAAGGAGGTCAGGTCGTCGAGCGTGGAGGCCGCCAGCAACGACCGTGCGGCCTCGACCAACCGCTCCTCGGTCGTCGCCCGCCGCGTGTGGCTCGAATGCGACGTCGACCCCGTGGGTGCGGCCAGCTCGTCATCGGCCATCAGGCCGCCTCCTCGTGTGGGTCATCGGCCGTCTCCGGCCGGTGAGTCGACGAGAGCTCCCAGTCCGGTGGTCATCACGGCGGTGATCTCCTCGGGAGTCGACTCCGAGACGGCGGCTCCCATCAGGAGGGCGTCCACGGCGATCCGCGCTGCGACCCGACGCAGACCACCGTCGTCGCCGATCACGCTCGCCAGCAGATCCACCGCCGGGTCGTCGACGGGTTCCGGGTCCGAGAGGTCGGCACGCGTCGAGTCGTGGAGACGGGCGGCCAGCAGCGATGCCACCAGCGAGCGACGTGAGCACGCCGCCTCGGCCAGGTCGGCCACCAGGTCGCCGAGCACGTCCACCGCGGCCCGTCCCGGCCGCCCCGCAGCGCGCCGGCCGATGGCCGACATCACCTCGTTCCAGGCGATCGCGGCGAGGTGGTGACGGGTCGGATACACCGAGACCAGGTCCGACTCGGACAGGCCGGCCAGACCGCCGACCCGGGCCAGGGTCACCGCCGCCCAGCCCTCGCGCTCGAAGATGGCCAGCACCGTGTCGCGCACCACCTCGAGCTGCGACAGCGACAGCGACAGCGGGTCACGCCCGCCCACGAGTCGGGTGGCGAACAGGTCGTCGGAGTCGTCGACGCTGCGGGTCACGGCGATGAAGACCGCCAGGAACATCCGCCGGACCAGGTCGGGCTCGGCCATGGGGTCGAGCCGGAGGACGATCGCGGCACCGTCACCGGCCGCGGTCAGCATCTGAGCCAGGGTGGAGCGGTCGATCCCGTCGACCAGCACCCGACCCGACAGCTCCAGGACGCGGCCGATCACCCGCTCATAGCCGCTCACCGTCCCGCGCAGCAGCGCACCCATCCGGTCAGCGACCTCCGGGTCGTTGAGCGCCACCGCCGCCGCCAGCCAGAAGTGCGTGTAGTCGCCGCGCTCCGGGCTGCGAGCGGATTCGACCACGGGGTCGGTGGCGAGGGCGGCGATCGTCTCGATGAACGTCGCAGTTCGGTCAGCACCGGCCTCGATCGAGGCGTGGATGATCTCGAGGATGTCGAGCACCATCTCGTCGTCCTCGTGGGAGACGCTCAGGAAGGCATCGCGGGCGAGCTGCTGGGGGGCGCTGCGGCCGACGCCCCCGTCGACCGCCGAGTAGATCGCCCCGCTCGACACCCCCGATTCCTGGGTCAACCGCGCCACGGTCACGAACGCGGTGAGATCGTCGAGGGTGACGCCGGCGAGCAGACGGACACACGCGTCGTGAAGGCGTTCCTGCGCCTGGCCGCGCGGCACCCGGGAGCGCGTCCCCTCCTCCAGCTCCTCCGAACTCGGCACCACGTCGCTCCCTCCTCGCGACACGCACACCCTATGACCGTTCCCCTCCCCGGTGTCGTGCCGAGGACCCGGATCCACTCTAACGAAAGATCGTTCGTTACCAGAGAGGGAACATGATTCAGTGAACCCGTTTCGGCCTGTCCCCAGGGGCGGCGCTCGGCGACACTGTCTCTCGTCAGCCCGCCCAAGGGAGAGGCTCGACACGGCCAGGACGAGGTACGCCCCACTTCGTCCTGGCCGAATGCTTTTTCCGGGCCGGAGCGCCGTGGTTGACTCACCGTCGATGACAGGCAGCCCCGCAGCCCCCGGACAGCACGACCGGTCCGCCTTCATCCGCACCTGTCGGGGTGAGCACGCCGAGCACACGCCGGTGTGGTTCATGCGCCAGGCCGGGCGGTCCCTGCCCGAGTACCGCTCGATCCGTGGCACCGGCACGATCCTGCGGGCGATCGCGGACCCGGACCTGGCGACCGAGATCACCCTCCAACCCGTCCGTCGATACGGCGTCGATGCCGCCATTCTCTACTCCGACATCATGACCCCGGTGCACGCCGTCGGCTTCGGCGTCGACATCGCCCCCGGGGTCGGACCGGTGGTGGAGCACCCGTTCCGGGAGCGATCCGACCTCGTCCGACTCCGACCGCTCGACGCCGAGGCCGACACCCCGTACGTGGTCGAGACCGTGCGCAACCTGGTCCGGGACCTGCCCGTCCCCCTCATCGCGTTCGCGGGGGCACCGTTCACCGTCGCCAGCTACCTGCTCGAAGGACGTCCGTCGCGCACCTACGTGGCGACGAAGGCGCTCATGCACACCGACGAGGCGTTGTGGCACGAGCTGATGGACCGCCTGGCCGACCTGGCGATCGCCTCTCTCCGCTCCCAGGTCGACAACGGCGCGTCCGCGGTGCAGCTGTTCGACTCGTGGGCCGGCGCTCTGTCACCCGCCGACTACGAGCGGTTCGCCCTGCCGGCCAGCACCAAGGTGCTCGCCGCCGCCGGGGAGTTGGGCGTGCCCCGCATCCACTTCGGGGTGACCACCGGGGAGCTGTTGGGCCTCATGGCCGCGGCCGGAGCCGAGGTGGTCGGCGTCGACTGGCGCACACCGCTGGACGCGGCCCGCACCCGCGTCCCGGCCGGCACGGTGCTGCAGGGCAACCTCGACCCGGCGCTGCCCGCGGCGGGGTGGGCCGCCACCGAGCCGGCGGCCGACGACGTGTTGCGCCGTGGCGGCGGAACAGCCCACGTGTTCAACCTCGGCCACGGCGTCCTGCCCGAGACCGACCCCGAGGTGCTGGAGCGCCTGGTCGCCCACGTGCATGCCTCCGGGCCGACCACGTCCGCACCCGTGAACCGGACGGAGCCGACACGGTGACCACCGGCGTGCTGGTCATGGCCTACGGAACGCCCGGGTCGCCGGAGCGCGTCGAGGAGTACTACACCCACATCCGCCGCGGCCGACCGCCGACACCGGAGCAGCTCACCGACCTGACCGCCCGCTACGACGCCATCGGCGGCATCTCGCCGATGGCCGAGCGCACCCGGGCCCAGGTGGACGCCCTCACCGCCGCGCTCGACGCGATCGAGCCCGACGGGTTCGTGACCGCCCTGGGTCAGAAGCACGCGTCGCCGTTCATCGAGGACGGGGTGGCCACCCTGGTCGGTGTGGGGGTCGACCGCATCGTCGGCGTCGTCCTCGCTCCGCACTTCTCGGCGGGCAGCGTCGGGCAGTACCTCGACCGCGCCCGCGCCGCAGCCGTCGAAGCCGGCGTCGAGGTCACCGCAGTCGAGAACTGGCACCTGCTCGACGAGCTGATCGCGTTCCAGGCCGATGCGGTGCGCAACGCGCTGATCGCCCTGCCGGAGCGGACCAAGGTCGTGTTCACCGCCCACTCGCTGCCCGAGCGGCTGCTCGCCGACGACCCGTACGCGGACCAGCTCCGGCAGTCCGCCGAGGCCACGGCCCGAGCCGCCGGGTTGGCGCACTGGGCCGGGTGGGGTCTGGGATGGCAGTCGGCCGGGCGGACGCCGGAGCGGTGGCGGGGACCCGACATCATCGAGATCGTGCGCGACCTGGCCGACACCGGTCGCGCCGACGGGATCCTGGTCGTGCCGCAGGGCTTCACCAGCGACCACCTCGAGGTCCTCTACGACCTCGACCTCGACGCCGCGGCGGTCGCCGCCGAGGTCGGACTCGCGTTCGCACGCACCCCGGTCCTCAACGACGACCCGTCGGTCATGGCCGCTCTGGCCCGCCGGGTGGCCGACGCCGCCCGGACCGCCGCGGGCGACTCGTGACCCCCGGACCCGTGGCGGACCGCTCGACCGACGTGAGCGCCGGTGATGCCGGACGCCACCTCGTCGTCGTCGGCGGGGGCGTCACCGGGCTGGCCGCAGCGTGGGAGGCGAGCGCCCGGGCCGACGTGACCGTCACCGTCCTCGAGGCGTCGGATCGCCTCGGCGGCAAGGTGCGCACCTCCGCCATCGACCTGCCCGGCGGACCGCGGACCGTCGACGAAGGGGCTGACAACTTCCTGGCCCGGGTCCCCGACGCCGTCGAGCTGTGCGTCGAGCTCGGGATCGAGGACCAGCTCATCGAGCCGGCGATCGGGCGCGCCTCGGTGTGGGCGCGGGGCGCGGTGCGCCCGTACCCGACCCGACACGTCCTCGGCGTGCCTCTCGACGTCGATGAGCTCGCCCGGACCGGCATCGTGTCCCACGACGCGGTCCGCGCCGTCGCCGGCGAGGTGGACTCGACCGACCCGGCCCCGCCCGACGACGTCGCCATCGGCTCGTTCATCGGCGGCCGCTTCGGCCGCGAGGTCGTCGAGCACCTGGTCGGTCCGCTCGTCGGCGGCATCAACGCCGGCGACGTCGACGAGCTCTCGCTGCGCGCGGTCACCCCGCAGCTCGCCGCCGCCGCGGCCGACGGCGCCAGCCTGACCCTGGCGTTGCGACACCGGCTCGCCGCCGCGCCGCCGTCGGGGCCGGTGTTCCGGGCGCTGGCCGGCGGGACGGCCAGCCTCGTCGACACGCTGGCCGACCGGCTGCGGGAGCGCGGCGTGAGCATCCACACCGCCACGGCGGTGACCGGACTGGGAGCGACGACCGACGGTCGGGTCACCGTCGCGGTCGCGGACCGACCCGCGGTGGTCGCCGACTCGGTCGTGGTCGCGGCACCCGCCCCGACGGCCGCCGAGCTGGTCGGCGATCTCAGCCCCGCCGCCGCGGCGCAGCTGCGCCGCATCGTCCACGTCCCGGTCGCGTTCGTGACCGTGGCCCTCGACGCCTCCCGGGCCGCCGTGCCCGAGGATCTGTCCGGCGTGCTCGTCCCCCGCGACGCCGGGTTGCTCGCCACCGCGGTCTCGTTCGGGTCGAGGAAGTGGCCGCACTGGGGCGACGGGGCGCACGCCGTGCTGCGCGTGGCGGTCGGACACCGCCACGACGACCGGCCGGCTGACCTCGACGACGACGAGTTGGTGTCGGCGGTGCGTGCGGACCTCGCCACGGTGCTCGGGGTCGGGGTCGCGCCGGCGGCCACGCGGGTCAGCCGCTGGTCACCGGGCTTCGCCCAGTACCAGGTCGGCCACCTCGACCTGGTCGGTCGGATCCGCTCCGCGCTGGACGACGACGCCCCCGCGGTGCGGGTGGTGGGAGCGGACCTCGGCGGCCTCGGCCTGCCCGCCTGCATCGCTCAGGGCCGCAGCGCAGCGCGGGAGCTGCTCGGCTGACCACGAGAACGCACGGGCGAGAGATCGCACTACCGAGCGAGCGTGGACGACCGAGCCACCGGTTCCCCCCAGGCCGGGACCGGTGACCGGTCAGGAACCGGACGTCGACCCGATGGCGTCGAGGTAGGCG
>WBZU01000972.1_pt1 | contig 22992 bp, 35 predicted proteins | sample 5204311 | NCBI WGS metagenome assembly WBZU01 (sample SAMN12344359, study PRJNA552823) | activated sludge metagenome | biome: Activated sludge suspended growth; feature: Nitrification reactor; material: Wastewater; isolation source: activated sludge from nitrification reactor of wastewater... | reverse complement strand
TTGTTGAATCAAATGGTTTTGAAGATGCACTTTGGTGCTGTCGCTCTACACCAGAGTATAATAAGGAGTGGCGTCTATTCACTGTCAAATGTGCGCGGAAAGTGCAATACCTTATGACTGATCCGCGTTCTATTGCAGCGATTGATGTTGCCGAGCGCTTTGCCAATGGTAAAGCTACTGAAAGAAGAGTTAGCTATAGCCAAGATCGCAGCCAGGGATGTAACCCATTACTCGACCGAGGCTTATTTTGTAACTTATAATGCAGCTAAGGCAACAACCGAGGTCGCAGCCGGGATCGCAGCTTATAGTGCAGCTAATGCCTCAGCCAGGGCCACAGGCTTGGATGCAGCCTATGGCACAGCCAGGGCCACAGGCTGGGATGCAGCCTATGACGCAGCCTATAACGCAGCCTATAACGCAGCCAGGGAAGAACAAAAGCAACTTTTTCTTGAGATGGTTGGATCTTAATTATAACGAGAAAGCAATATGAAAATAAAACCAAGGGTTATTAATTCGGCAAATGGTACGTAAAAGTAACTTAAAATCTGCTTTAAGGAAAATCAAATGGGCTTGGGAAAATGAATTTTGTGGATACCTTACTCCAGCAGAGATAATAGCACTAATTGAAGCTGGAATTAAGCCTTCGGAAGGATCTAAATGGGCTTTGGAATGGATTAGAAAAAAACGGGAAAATGGTATATGTAATCCCATATGGTTTTATATGGAATACCATGATCTCTTTAAAAAAAGCACATCACCTAGTGGTTGAATATGTACTTATAATACTGGTATAAGATATATGTAATACACTAGGTGGGACATGTGCTGAAGAGCTTAGGAAGAACCGAGACCTTCGCAGGTAACCCTTTCGAACCCGCCTACTTGACAGGTTATTAGCAGCTCCGGAACTCGGAAGCCGGAGAAACAAATCAAGATGTTCCACCTAGTGTATTCACTGGATTCAGTCCTGGGGTAATTAGCAAAGTCCCTATCTCTCCCCATATGAGGGGCTTGGGCTTAAACAGTGTCGAAGGGTTAGAGAGAGATACCTCGATATTGTTCCGGATCATTCCCGGCTGCCCCAGGACTGAATCTAGTTTTTTGTGTTTCAAATAGTATCAAACAATCAGCCATGTAGGGGTCTTAAGGCTTAATAGAGGGTAATGGGAATTTCGACTTTCCCCTCAGTTTCCGAAAGGGACTAGAGTTTGGGCCGGTGGATGAGTATTGGAGAAGTGGGTTCGATTCCCACCTTGGCTGACCAAAGGAATAAAAGATCCGAAATTTGTAATCTTTCAGAGAGGGGAAAGAGGGAATATGAATGGTGAGATAAAATGGCACAAAGCGAATGGACCAGCATTTTTACCAGGCGAAAAATGGAAAAGTTGTAGTCAAAAAAACCTTGAATGTGAAATTGTTTCCGTGCGCAAATTTGGGACCGGAAAATGGGACTATGAGGTAACTTATAAATACCCAGATGGTGAAACACATAGTAAAGATGCTTGGTCTTTTCAGGTGCGGTACTATCATATGGCTGATGAAACAAAGTATCTGGGATCAAAGAGAAAGTTGCAGTCTTCAAATAACATCTAAAAGGGTTTCCTCCCTTGAATAGACGATTAGAATGGAAATCGATCTACGAAATCGCGCTAATCGAGACAAACTGGGACTGCAGCCTGGTTTCAAGGGAGGGATTTAATAATGAGTAAAAATAAAGATAGTGATAGATTAAGACTTAAATTTATTACACGAGACAATATAGTCATTGCAGATAGAGATATCTCCACAGAATATTATGATAATCAGATAGATATACAAAATTTAATAAAATGGCTAGCTAGAGATAAAGGAGTAAAAGTTATTAAGTATCAAATAAGTAAGGCTGAAATACTAGCCATAGTAGAATGGCTTCGATAGTATATATAAGACTATACTTAACAAGTCATTTTTTTAGATTAGTATTCCCCATTTGGTATAAGTAAGATAGACACCGTGTATTGCTTGGTTAGAATTGTTGGTTGGGATGAGGTTATGAGGTTGTTTATCAAAGCAGTTGAGAAATAATCCGTCCTATCTACCACTAGCCATGGCATCCATTACAACAGAATCTCTGGTCCCGAACTAAATATCGGATATCAAAATAAAAAGGCCGCTTAAGCTATTCTGCAGCCCTGATGGGCCTGGAGGAGCCTGACCTCCACCGAGGAGTTACCAGAGACCCCTTGGAAACGTAAGTTTCCTTTTTTTGGATATGGTAAGCTATGAAAACTTTTGAACGAGTATGCATTCAAGATTATAAACTTGAAGCTGAAAATGGAGATTGCTTGATTTTAAATAGAGGGAATTTATATATAACTTCAGAAGAGGACGGAAAAGGTACAGTAGTAGTGTTTAGCTCATTTTGGTGTAGAGTACCTGCTTCCTTATTTGCTGGCCCCAAACAATTAACCTAGCATTCATACAAGGACATTTACCGTGATTGATACAAAATCAACCAAGGTTATACATACCATACATAAGGTTTTTTGGACCGTAAATTCTATAAAAGATAACTCTTACGAGTACCGACTATATAAAGAAAATGACATTTTAGTAGGAGCCTCTATACCAGGTGTAGGGTCTGGTAGAGTATCTTGGGCTGATAGAAGGTTTTGCCAGTCGGAAAAAGGGAAAAATTGGATACCCAATAATAACCTTATAATTATTGTCGTAAGAGCGAAATTAAAACTTGTGCTTTTAACACATGAAACAATGACCCTATTGCAGGCTACTAATACAGATAAGTTATTATCTGACTTAAACTCCGGTTGGAGCCACTGTATTGTGAAAGATATACATACCCTAGAAAAAGATTCACCCTCTCAGGTCATAAAAGAAAACAAAACAGAGGAGCCTTTAATATTCTCTATTCCCGCTAAGTTTCATTCAAATGGGGAATTAATGGAGAACGCATTTGAAGTCCCCAACAAGAAAGCCCTTGAGAAAAAGGTCATGGATAATATGGTAGCCGCCAGAAATGGGGTTAGGAACTGGGTAAAGTTTTGAACTATACGGGGCAGCAATGCCCTTTTTATATAATTCTAGCTTTGTTGTGATTTTATTACGATCCTATTTTTTTTAGTTTAAACTAGTATATAATACATTTTATATACAAGGGGACAACACCTTTTAAGGATAGGAAATCAATTAATGGACATTAAGAACAAAAAGAAGGTTTTATTTATATGTAGACAATCGGATAATTACAAAGATGCTGCATACTGTGCTTTTAGGAAATATTCTGGGTTATTCACAAGTGCAAGACTAATGGTGGATATGCTTAATACTTCAGATAATATAGAAGCAAAGATAGTAATAGTTAATGATAATAATGATATAGATAGAGAAGTACATGGGTATAAACCCTCTGTAGTAATCATAGAAGCTTTATGGGTGGTTCCTGAAAAGTTTGAAATTTTACAAAAATTACACCCCAAGGTCACCTGGATTATACGAACTCATAGTGACGTAGCCTTTTTGGCTACTGAAGGAATGTCTTTGGATTGGATAAATAGATATTTAGACTATAAAAATCTAGTTCTGGCTCCTAATAGTATAAAAGGGTATAATGACATAATGTTTATTATTAAACATAAGTATGGTCACTTACCTAACTATCATGAATATGAAGATAGGGTAGTTTATCTGCCAAATTTCTACAACGTAGATTCCATTAATGAGTTGGACCTCCCATTTAGAGAAGATGCTACCAACTCTTCTCAAATTGATATCGGCTGTTTTGGGGCTATTAGACCTTTAAAAAATCAATTAAATCAAGCAATTGCTGCATGTAAGTTTGCTGATCAAATAGGTAAAAATCTAAATTTCCATATTAATGGAACTAGATTGGAGGGAGAAAAAGGGACAGCCAATGCTGTTTTAAAAAACATCAGGCAGCTTTTTTTACATTCTCCAAAACACAGACTTATAGAGCATGATTGGATGCCACATTCGGAATTTCTTAGATTATTAGCCAGTATAGATTTAGGAATGCAAGTCAGCTTTACCGAAACTTTTAATATAGTAACCGCAGATATGATAAGCGTAGGAGTACCAATGGTAGTCTCTAAGGAGATTTATTGGATGCCTTACTATACTAAAGCTGAAACTACTGACGTGAATAATATAGTAAGACACATGCACCTGGTGTATAAAACCCGTAATTTTCCGGGTATGATGGAGATAAATAAGAGATATTTAAGGTCATTTACCAAAACTACGAAACATATTTGGTTTAAATATATAAGCTTTATATAACAAGTTTATTTCCTGGTATAAGTAGATAAAGGGACACATAGTGTCCTTTTATTTTATTTTCCTTTCGTTTCTTTCTTTTTCTTTTGGAGTAACTCATGGACGAAAACAAAAATCATGGAAAACCTGTGGTAAATATCGACAAGGCTTTTATCCACAATAAACGTCTATATGGTTTCCCACGTAATCATTACAATACGGAATTAGTTTCCAATAAATTCCTGGTTTGTACTTCTCTGATAGTAAGACGAATTGACGCAAATACGGTAGAGACCCTCAACACTGTATATAATGTTTTATCCTGGAATACTACTCCAGAAGATGGAGAAATGTATTTTGTTCGTAAGGGAGGGGGAACCTATGTGGCTATTGATAGATGATGTCAGGGACTTACATGCCGATTTAATAGTTAGAACAGGCGAGCTGGCTAGACATGTATTAGCTATCCCTGTAGAGTGGGATTGCATAATGTTTGACCATGATTTAGGAGATGTTAGTGAAGTTAACGGTTATGAAATTTTAAAGTGGGCATTGGAAACCAATAACTTGAGGACTAATCGTGTTCAGTTAGTTACTTCCAACCCAGTTGGTAGACAAAACATGGCTAATTTATTGAAAGACAACAAGTTTGTTAATACTCACAACGGGCCGGATTTTTTCCTGGTACCTCCGCAGGTTAAAACCTGAGTTTTGAGAACTTTTAGGAATTAATATTACTAAAGGTAAAAAAATGACTAAAGTAAATACTTTGGTAAGTGATCCCTGACTCGCCTTATTCTAAGGAAATCCATATCTTATGGTCTGATACTTCAGAAGGAGATATTTGTTTATCCAGAATAAGGAAGCCAAAACCTACTCCACCAACATATTTGATTTCTGTGGAGAGGATCTTGTCAACAGATACCTATAAGGAATTAATCTCCCGTTATTCAGGGGAAAATTTCTACCTTCATACTACAGGATATTCTATACTTGTAAATAATTTTTCAGCCGCAGTTTCCACAATTATATATCTTTACCATAGAGGATACGCCAGAAGATCACCTGACCTAATTGACTGGTTATATGAAACCTTAAGAAAAACTTCCAGTCAAGAAGATATAATCCCAATGCTGACTACTTATAAGGAAGATAATTTTCCAGCATTAAATTATGGTATTGAATCCTGGTATAAGAATAGTAGAGATGAAGTTTCATTTCTACAACCTAACCCTAAGGAGGGTCCAAGAATGAAATCAATGAGTCAAATGAGCTTGGTTGAGCTCAAAGCCATGGGCCTGGCTCTCATCAACTTGGCGGATAGCACTTTGGCCAAGGAAGTTTCTTCGGTCCACAATATCTCCAACCAGCGAATTGCTGAGGCCTTGGCCCGCAAGTTGGAAAAGCGGAGGGAGGAGATTGAGGAAGCCGCAGCGGAGCATATCCTCAATCTGCTGGAGGAGGCAGAGGAGCATCGGGCCTCAGCGAGACTGCATATCAGGGGTTTGAAGACCCAGATCAAGAATCTCGTCAACAAGTTGTCCGAGATTGACCGGGCCGAAGCTTACGGAAATGAAACCATGAATCACGTTCCGTTGGCAGCCCTCCTCGGGACGAGGCCCATGATCTTCGCTTTGGTCACGGAACACGGGGTTGATATTCCCACCCAAGTTCCGGACGATTGGAAACCCCAGAATTCGGTCCCCAATCCGGCTCCCGAAGCAGGGAACAGCGGCGGCGGCGCAACAACCGCCTCCAAGTAACAAGAGTTCCACTGGGAGGAGTAATCCCCCCTTTTATCATGTAGTATTTCAACGAAGGAGTTCATCGAATGCAACAGAATTACAGTTTGCCCCGAGTCCTTGCCCTGGCAAGTCAGGGGGTTCAGCAGAGCCTGGCCGACATCGGATTGCCCGGCAATACGGAGATGGGTGCAGCCGTTCAGGAAGCGCTCAAGGACAAGAGGGCAACCGCCTTGAAAGACGCAGCCTCCGACATCGTGGCCATCATGGAGAAGGTCGAGGCATTCTGCACCAAACAGCTGCTCGAAGCCGAAGAGCTGTTCAAGCAGGCCGAGGCCAAGAAGGCACTGGCCACCGACGCCAGCAAGGCCCTCTCCTATGGCATGAGCACCCAGAACTTCGTCCCGGCCTTGGTCCAGATCGGAGATCCGGTCGGTCCTGTTTCCAATGACCTCAAGAAGGTGCCCAAGGACTGGGTGCAACCGGCGTCTGCTCCTGCCGCCTCTACTCCGGCGAATGCCAGCACGGCAACACCCTCGTAGCAACAAGCTAGGGACAGTCCCGAGGAAGCCGGGACCGGGAGCAGGGTCTTCTGCTCCCGCTCCGCTTACATGCCGTCTATAGGGCTATAAATCTATAGAGAACTTAATAGAGTATTATCATAGAGCGAAGTAACTAAGGGTGGGGTGATTCCCCTAGGCCTAGGGCTAAATAATCGTATCCAGTAGAGTCAGACCTAGGGTAGACTCTCTGGTGAAGAGACGAGTGGGAAAGGGGATTTACCAGTGACCAATCAATGAGATATTATCACCCTTATACAGAGTGATAATATATAGGTTACTGTGTAAATGTTGTACTCCTGTAGTAAACAAGTCTTTTCTAGAAGGGAGTAGGCTCACCAGCTTGCTTCTTTCTGGAAAAAGATTTATAATCTTAATCCTATCCGCCCCGATGGTGAAATTGGTAGACACAAGGGATTTAAAATCCCTCGCTTATGGCGTGCTGGTTCGAGCCCGGCTCGGGGCACCAACACCAATAATATATCTACACTGATAGTTTATATATATCAGTGTATCTTTCAATGCTTTGAGTGAGACCACTTACGGGAAATGGAATACGTCGCTGGTTTCATTGCTTGCTGCCCTCACTCAAAGCTCCCCTTTGAATACTAGTATTCTAATAGTATTAGTATTCATATCAGTTGCGGGCTAGGACATCTATTTGTCTTAAGCGTAGGCTTTAGGTACCCCCTTTGAAACTAGGTTCTCCTCCTTAACCGAAATTTCAAGTGTTTGCCGCTCAATTACCTTTTGGTGGGTAACTTGGGTAAAAACGGGAACGACAAGTCCTAGCCCGCATCCAACAAGCAAGAAGAAGTACGTCAGTATTTACAACCTAAACATATCTGAGGGTTATAATGATACCGGTAGATCAGGAGTTTTTACACGATCCGACCAATGGAATAAATGGAGATTGTCTAAGGGCCTGTATAGCCTCAATCCTAGAAACTTCTATTGAAAACATTCCTCATTTTCTTAGATCGGGGTCGGCTAAAGATTGTAATAATGAGCTTAATCTTTTCTTAGCTAAGAGAGGATTGTTTCTCTTAGACGTAGAATATTCAGGAGCCAAAGCAATATTAGACGCTAATATCCTGATTGGTCATGCCTGCTATCATTTGATAGCTGGTCCTTCCCCTAGACATAAGGATTTGTATCATTCTGTAGTGGGGAGAAATGGAGATATAATACATGATCCTCACCCATCTAGGGATAATCTAGGTGGTACCCATAAGGATTGGGTTATTTCCTTTTTGTTTCCCTATATCCCAATACCTGGTATAATAAAGATTCCAATCTGGTATTTCCCAAAGGTGAAATAAATCTAGTACCAGAAATACAGACCATTATTTTAAATAATCCGAATACTACTTGTTAAGACATAATACTTAGGGGAAACATAAAAAATGAGTATAAGACAATCTATTTTATATATCGATTTGGATGGAGTTTTAGCCGATTTAGAGAAAAAATCCAAAGCCTTATTCGGGGATGATTGGAAAAAAGAAATGGAAAAACCTAACTGGGGAGACTTCCAGTTACATCCAAGACTTTTCTTGGATTTAGATATGATGCCGGATGCCTGGATGTTATTAAATTTTGCATTTGATCTCCGGCCTGTAGTGGTACCGAAAGTATTAACGGCATTGCCGAAGAGGGGTCACTTTGAATTTGCGGCAGCAGACAAAAGGGAATGGGTTACGAAAACCATCGGGCACACCCTTCCCGTCCTATTTGGCCCGTATGCTGAAGACAAACAGTATCATTGTCAACCTGGGGATATCCTAATAGACGATAGTGAATTAAACGTTGAACAGTGGAGAAATAGAGGTGGAGATGCAGTACTTCATACCTCAGCCAAGAATTCAATCGATGAAACTTTACAATTTTTATTGGAAAGATACCCAGTGTTTAATGTTTCTCAAAAGTGGTCAAAGTATATTTTGTAAGGAATATAAAAATGATAATACGTAGAAAATCTCCTATAGATGGGAGCTGGTCAGCCTTAGACTTACCAGTTACTATTGAACAAATGGTTGAATTTGAGGAGGGGGAAAGATGTGCACAGGATATATTTCCTGATTTAACCCCAGACCAAAGAGAATTTATTATAACCGGTATTTTCCCAGGCCAGTTAGATAGGGATTATAACTAACAAAGAGGGATTAATGGACTCTAATACTTCATCATCAGATAATATTTGTTTAATAAACGCTAAATATAAATCTTCACTCCGGGTAATAAAAGAAACCGATATTCCTAAATATATAAAAAATAAGGTAGGATATATAAAAAAGAACTCACAAATTTCAACTGCACAATATTTAAATTTTGAAACAGTGACTCTACTAACTTATAGAGGAAATTCAAATGTTGTATGTGTGCAAGTAAGTAATGGGGATTACAAACTTATATATCCAACATATTTATATGTTCCCCCACTTGCTTATATTACCTATTTGGGTGAAAAAATACCGATGTATATAAACACCCCGTTCTGGGCTAAACGTAACGGGGAAGATTGGAGACCTTACTTTATTGATGGTATAATTCACGAAAATTACTATCATCTAGGCGCAGTTGTTGTCCGATATTATGCTAAACAAAACATGATTAAATGGGATATCCCATTTTGTTCTGACTGGGCCGATATCTTTGGTGATTTTTCCCTTGTAAACCCTACAAAGATGGTGGAGAAAACTAAGTATGGAATGATGTGGATAAAAAAAGTATCAAGTTTCAATGAACTTAGCCCTGAGTGTATAGTAAGATTTCACTATAAATCATTCGATAACCAGGAGGATAACAATGCTGAAAGGGCATCTCTTATTAAATCAGTATCCTCATTTCCTGATTTAGAATTAGTGGACATACAAATTTCCTATAAAGATATAGTTCCCCTATGACGACTAAGCCCATAATATTATCAAAATACTCAAAAATATTAGGTAACCCTACTTACATACCTAATAATTGTGAATCAGTTCTAAGGGTTATAAAACCAGAAGCTTTACAAGTAGGAGCCTATGTATGGAAATATGGTAACAACGACTTTAAGGATAACTATCATACTAGTAAAGAACATTATTCAATTGATGATTGGGCCTTATTGAATGAGGGAAAAATAGATAATTTACAAGTACCATTATTGAGACTTATACCATATCTAGTTAGGGCCCCTATGGACGATAGGGGTAATTTAGTCCTGGAATGTCTCTTGGATAAAGAAGAAGGTGGTAAGAGTACTAATTATCCAGAGCTATACTCCTCAAAATACGTAATATATAATATAGATAAGATAAGTATGGGAGGGGGAAAGACCCCTTATTCTTTGTTTGAATGTCCTTACGGAATAGTAGAATTCTTGCCTATATATAAAGGATCGTTAGTATGGGATTCTATATTTAGCTCGTTAAAAACCGTTGGAATAGACTTCGATAGGTACATGTGTACATCAAGGAACTTAAGTGTCTTTAAAACCCCTACTCCATCTCAACTGTCTTTAATAACCAAGACTATCATATGGGAAAATATAATGGTAGAGGGTCATTTGTCCAACATTACTTTTTCAACACTGAAGAGAGATATATGAAAACTATTGCCATATTAATAGCAGTTATACTTTCCCTGTTATCTCCGTCTACACTTGCTGCAATAAATATATCTGATTTGAATTATAAATTTAATAATTTATCTGAAGAAAAAAAAGTAGAAATAGCTCAACAAATATTGAAGTTAAGTGAAACAAACTCTCAAGAAGTAGATAAAAAAACTGATAGTAGGTTTAAGGAACCAGAAACCAATATTCCTGCAGTAACCTCAGAAAAGGTTGACTTATGGGTCACCAGAGTAGAGGGGATAAGTATAGGTATAGGTAAAGCAATAGCTGGAGCCGCCAAGGAGGTAGGTATAGGAGTAAATGAGTTTGTTAAAACAGACGTTGGAATGATAGTGTCAGGTATAATTATCTATAAGTTAATAGGTAAAGAGATAATCGACTTAATGGCTCATTTATTGTTGGCTGCTATCGCCCTGTGTGTATTCCCCCCCCTATGGTACAAATCATACAAATCTATTTACTTTATTCCTGAAGTAAAACGTATAACAAATAGTTCAGGTACAAAACAAAAAGATGTAATAGTTTGGGTAAGGAGACCCTCCTCGGAAATAGGTGAGGGGCAGGCAGAAACGATGTTTATAACAGGTATACTTATCTCGGGAATTTTAATAATAACCTTGATGACCATTAACTAGGTATAAATTTCATTTATATACCGTTATATGGTATAAGACTATAGAGATACCTAAGTACCGCTCGTAGCTCAGATGGATAGAGCAACGGCCTTCTAAGCCGTAGGTCAGGGGTTCGAATCCCTTCGAGCGGGCCATTACCATTTATAACTCCAAGGAAAAATCTTGGATTTTTTTTATTTCTCAATGGAATAATACGAAAATGTCCTCTATTGGAATAGGTAAAAGGTTTAAAACTAGTCACGGAAAATATATTAAATATGTAAAATATGAAAAATATAGTAAACTTGACTATGATTTTTCCGTAGTAGAATCTAATATTCGTTCAATGAGCAATGAGCAGATTGCAAATTATTTGGATTCCTATGTAGTACCTTATAGTGTAACTGGTACTGGTAGGGTTTCTTCATTATATAGCAGAATTGGCTTAGAACAATCTAACAAGACTGTTTATCATTATTTGCATAAAAAAGATAATTACTTTCTAGTAAAGAGGTCATTACCTGTGTTTAAAGCAGTATGCGGGGTGGATAAAAAAACAGTAAAGTTAGCCAAAAAGTCTATTGGAAACTCCGCTAGCTATGTAATGCTTGCCCAACCTGCGATTGTTAATATGATTATACCGGTAGGAGCAAGGATATATCTTAATGTAAATAGAAATTGGGAGGATTTTCATAAACCAGGTGGAAATTCCCTAGATCTAACCAGAAAAGGCAGAGCAGACAAGGCACTCATAACTAGTATAATTAATCTGGATCATAAAAAATTGGACTTCGCATTACCTTTACGAAACTTAACGAAGGACCCTTGGGATGATAACTTTCAGTTCCTTTATATACCAGGTCAGATAGCTACCCCCGAGCTCCCCTTTAAGGATTTAAAACCTTTAGATTTAAAAGATAATGCTATTGATCTCACGTGTCATTCAGGAATTCATTTCTACTTAACCCCAGAGGAAGCTTTATGTTATCTTAAAGAATTGTATCCGTATGATTTCGGTGTCTTTCAAGTTATACGTGCAATAAATAATGTTTATCAAACAATTTACTTAAGAGAGCTAGGTTTAGCACCGTGATTAGTATAAACGATAATTCACATAATGAATCCATATTGGAAGAACATCAATTAAGAAAGAAATTATCAGATTTTGAAACTGAATTGGAGGATGTAATTAATAGTAATTCAGTGGATACTATTTTGGATATTCCCGATTATGTAATAAGGGAGTTGATAATGTCTCAAATATTGATCATTTATAAATCAGTAAAACAAAGAGATATGCGGATAGGTTTATCTAAACAAAAAAACGGCCTATACACCTTGGGGGTAAGTACCTAATGATGCATTTAGATATCGTAACTGCTATTTTTGTAGTACTTAGTGGTATAATAGCTATACTAAATTGTAGGGCCATATTACGGGACAAAGCTGTTGCCGGAGTTAGCATATGGGGAGGTTATATATATTTCCTGTGGGGGGTATGGAATATGTTTTACCTCGGACTGCTAGAATATACCTGGTCTGCCTGGGCCTTTATAGGTAATTGTATAACCCTACTGGCTACCACCATATGGATATCCCTATTACTCACGTATAGACGTAAGACACCAAACCCCTGAAAGTCTGGAAATTTGGAAAGATTTAAAGTGAATAAAGAATATAAAAGAGAAGAAGTATCAAAACAAAGATTTATTTGGTCGGACCAACACTTTTCCCATGAAAATATCCTTAAATTTACTACGTCTGAAGGGAAGAAAGTAAGAGATTTCCCTTCAGTGGAACATATGGATAATACCATGATAGAAAGGTATAACAAGACAGTATCCCAAAGAGATACTTGTTATTTTGTTGGTGATGTTTCCATGAATAGAAAGTATTTAACTAAGTTAAAGGAGTTAAATGGCAGAAAAATTCTCATCAAAGGAAATCATGATATCTTTGACTTAGATTTATACCTTGAATATTTTGATGATATTAGAGCCTACCACGTAACAAATAGATGCATTATATCCCATATACCGGTTCATACGGAAGAACTGAAAAGATTTGGTTTGAATATACACGGGCATACCCATACTTATAGAGTATTGGATGATAAGGGTAACGTTGATAAACGTTATGCCTGTGTATGCGTAGAACAGCTTAATTATACACCAGTTAAGTTGGATGCATTCATCCATACCGCATGGGAAGAAATGATGAAATATAGACTTGAAAATAATTTACCCATGAGGGAAAAGGAAAGAAAAAAGAATGAAAAAATTGAATCTGATAAAGGGATTGGCCTTAGCTGCTGACAAGATAACTGAATTTGGGGCAGGAGCGGCTAAACTGCTAGAAGCCGCCAGTAAGAGCTTGGAACAAAATTCAGAGGCTATAGTGAAGTTTCAAAGTAGTCATTTGAAATTTAGAGAAGCTATGGAAAGTTATAAAGAAAATACCAATAAGGGAGGGGATGGTAAGGCATGAAAATAAGGGAGTTCAGCGATATTCATCTCTCCCCTTGGAATCCTTTTATTTATGAGGACCAGGGGGAAGATGTCGTAGTTATTGCTGGGGATTTGTGTGAAGGATATTTAGCAGCTATGGATTGGTTTAAACAAATACGCGATAAGCCAATTCTATATGTCCCTGGCAATCATGAATATTATGGCTATGATTATTTTAAGTTGGAGCGTGAATATAATAAAATTACTGCATCCAAATACAATAATGTTTACATTTTAAATAACAAAGTAGCAATAATTGATGATGTTGCTTTTGTCGGCACCACTTTATGGACTGATTTCAATGTTTTTGGAAATGCTCCCAATCATGAATTGGCCGTTAGGAGGGCATTAAATGATTTTGTATATATTAATATGTATGGCAAAACCTTTACAGTAGAAAATCAAAAGTTGCTTAATGTGGAAGCAATTGATTTTTTAGATAACTTGGAATACATCAAATCCATTTCCAAGAAAATGGTACTTATAACACACCATGGGTCAGAATGGTCTATAGCTCCTAGGTATAAGCACGACCCAGTAACTGCCGGATTTGCGACCAAGGTTCCCATGAGAATATTGAATAATTTCGATATTTGGTTCCATGGACATATGCATGATCCAACAAGGTTTACTTTAAATAATGAGAAACAGACCAAGATAATTTGTAATCCAAAGGGATATAATTTGGAACACTCTGGTTTTGATGAAAATTTAATAGTGGAGATATAATGAAAGAAGTCAAGATAATAACTGCTGAAGAACTGGATATTACAGTTTCCGAAACTACTAATTTTGCATTACCTAATGCAAATAGGGCTTTTAATTTAGCCCTGCATCCTCAGGAAAGCTATAACTATAAGAAAGTACTTTGTGTTTGTGCTGCTGGATTACTGAGATCTCCTACTATAGCTTGGGTTTTAAGTAATCCCCCATTCAACTTTAATACTAGAAGTTGTGGAGCGGAAGAAGACTTTGCTTTAATCCCCTTAACTGATAATTTAATATCATGGGCAGATGAAATAGTTTGTGCTAATCAAGAACATCTAGATGAAGTTAATAAACGGATAACGATGGATGTTGGGGATAAATTTTTATTCTATAAGCCCATTATACACTGTTTATATATTGAAGATAATTATAATTATAAAGATCCATACTTAGTAAAGCTTGTTTATAGTAAATGTCTTGATTTATTTCAAATTAAAGGGTAAATAATGAGCACCAAATTAAAAGTAATTAACCTTTTTGGGGGACCAGGTGCTGGTAAGAGCACTACTAGAGCTAGTCTTTTTTCCATTATGAAAGTAAATGGGATTAATGTAGAAGAAGTGACTGAGTATGCCAAAGATAAGACTTGGGAAGAAAATAGGGTAGCTTTATCTGATCAGTTATACCTACTAGGAAATCAGAATTACAAATTGTCTAGACTCCAGGACAAAGTAGAGTGGGTAGTTTCCGATAGCCCAATCCTATTAGGTATTCACTATTCACTCCCAGATTATTTACCCTCCACTTTTAAAAGTCTAGTTTATGAATTATGGGATAGGTACGATAATTATAACTTTTTCATAGATCGTGGAAATAAACCATATTCTCCTATAGGTAGGAATCAAACTTCCAATGAAGCTAAGAATATTGACAATTCCATACGTTGCATGCTTCAAGGAGATACGGGACATCCTATAAATTATAGGATAGTTAACTGGGATGGTATAAATACCGCTAACCAGATATATAAGAAGATATTTGTAGATGTATCATAACAAAGGATATTTATGAAAGCTATTTTGATTAAAACTATGGATATCAATATTAAGATGGAATGGGGTTGTGATGATATTAAAAAAATAGAAAAAGTATGCGACGTTGTAGAACTAGCAGAATCAGATATCGAAGAACTAATGTTTATGCCTTCTTATTTTAAACCTAAGGGATATGAATTATTATTAGTACCGGAAAATCCAGAAGAACTAATCTTAGATTCCTTGGAAGAATACCGGGCATATTTAAAGAAACAACAAGAGAAATCAGATAGAGAAGAAGCAGAGAGAGAAAAGCTGGCAGCAGCAAGAAAGGTAAAAAGGGAATTAAAAACCAAGCAGGATAAAATAAAACTATTAAATAAATTAAAGCAAGAATTAGAAGGAGAAATTTAAATTCAGCTATACAAATATGGTATAAGAATAGTAGAGGGTATTTATATCCTCTGGTGTGTTTTCCCTTTCAATTAGCGATCCTTTCGTATCCAGTACGAGGAGTAAATGCATACTCCAGCAATCCAAGTGAGAATTTCAATTTTCATTTCCCCCTGAACTGTAATGGTTCGTATGGAGGTTGAAAAGGCACAGCCTTGGCGATAACGGCGGCGAAGCTTGGGTCGTACTGATTTTTTCCGGAAGCACCTGAAGTAAATGTTGTAGAAAACATTTCCAAGACTGATCTGGGAATAACCCGTGATAGGGGTATGAAGGTTCGATTCCTTCCCTGAGGAAGAGTAGCATAATTTGGCAATGCCTCAGATCAGTCTTAGAAATGCTTTCTGTGGGCCTATAGCTCAGTTGGTTAGAGCAGAGGACTCATAATCCTTTGGTCCCTGGTTCGAGTCCAGGTGGGCCCACTCCTTTATTTCTAACTTGGTTCTTTTGGATAGGATATTTCTTATCCTTTTTTTTCTTTTGAGGGGTATCAACTATGAGTTTGAAACTAAATGTAAATTCCTGGCATTTCCAAATGGTAGCTTCAGTAAAACCTACCGGATTTTCAGATTGGGAGTACACTTACTTAAATAAGAGACACCCATTTAAGGGAATACCTACTATAGATCTTTGCACCTATATGAGGTGGGTCATAATTTCCATCATTGTTATGATGACATTAGTAGGACTAGTATTATTGCTGGTAGCAGTGGTAGGGACAGCAATTTTTCACTATGGTTGGTATCTATATGCTCACGATCCTGATAAGTTGGGATTAGCCCTAGCAGGAGCTGGGACCAGTAGCCTATTAGTTTGGATTACATTTAAGATCCTAGATGACAAATATGACTTGATAGGGTGGGAGCTTGAGCTCCACCGTCAGTTTTGGAAAAAATATCTACGTATTTTCCCAAACTCCAAAATAGGCCAAAAGGAAAGTTCGCCCGGTAATCCCAATAATCATTCCTTACGTAACCTAATTAAGAAATGGATAAGGAGTAAGAAAGAAAAAGTATGTCCTTTGTTGGAGGTAGAACTAGAACCTATCAACAAGGATTAAATAACTTTTAACCAAAGGAAATTTAATGCGTATCATATCCAATTTCAAAGATTATTATGATGGGGGGATGGGATTGGGTATGGATCCCTCCATTGTTTATCTTAGGATGCTCCAACCTTTCATGGAGTGTTTAAACAATCTCAAAGTATCTCCCCCCATTATCTCCGAGATTAAATCCCTAGCCCTAAATAGTAAAATTTCAACTAGCTTCATACATCCCACCAATGTTTATAGTACAACCCTCCCTGAAAAAAAAGCGTTTGTAGAACAATTCTTTGTTGGGTTTTGTGGAAAATTATATACTGGATTTCTGGTATATGATACAGAAGATGCTTTCCCGTACCGTCCCAACCCTCTTAAAATGGAAGATACTTATAATACAGAAAAACAACTGGAAAAAAAATCCATATATGTATGTTTCTCTATAGAAGAAGTGGAAAAGGCCCTGGATAAGACTTTCGATAGGGGGGATCCTATATCTAGGATAACTCGTTGGAATGCTGTGTATAAAGATAAATGTTTACAAATTATAGAAAATGCCCTGAAAAATAATGGGCTAGATGTAAAAGATAAATTCGTAAATTTATCTTTAACCACCTTTGCTTACAAAGCTGGAAAAGGATTTACAATTCCAGAGAGATTTTATAATATAAGTGAATTAAGGAAACAGTACAATATGTTCTATCTTTCTTTCTTTCGCTTTAACCTAATAATCAACCCCGTTTTAAATGATTTTGAATTTATAAAAGTAATTGATCCAGTAACTGCATATCAGGAAATATCTATGTGGATTGGGGGGGTATTGCCAAAATCTGATAATGCAATGATCAATATTACGGATGAAGATCGAATAAAACAACATGGGTTTGATAAGCGAAGTTTTCGTAAAGACCCTACCAAACATAAAGGAAAATGCTAACATGGACATTGATCTTTCTAGTACCCAAAGGTTGTTATCTTATTTTCCCGGTTTAACCTCTTTAATGAACCTAGCTGAAAAAGAACCTTCCACAAAGAAATGGCCGCAGGGGCATCTATGGGTAATTAGTAAAGAGATGAGAACTTTGGTTGGACAATTTACTCTGCCTGAAGATAGGGGGAATTAATATGAAGATATACTCCACCCCCACTACGGATTTTAATTCCCTGTTAAATTCAATATCAGAAATACTCGTAAGGGATGGTAGTAATTCTCCGTGTAAATTAGAGGAGGATATAGAAAAGGTTGTTAAGGAACGGGAGACTTTTCTAGAGTCACTAACCAGCTTAACAACTTCCATAAACTACGTACCAGTATACCAGGTTACATTTTGGGCTCCTAAGCTTCCATATCCAATAAATACTAAGCCAGAATTAAGGGTGATGTATAATAGTTTAAGAGCCCAGGTTTCTGAGGTAAACTTCCAGGTTACAGACCAAGAAGCTTCCATATGGAAAACCAGTTTAGTAAAAACTGAAATGTTTCCTCTATCCCCTTTATCTAGTCTTATATATATTGGCACACTGGGGGTTATAATAGTACAAGACTCATACACTAATATGTGTATGGAATCGTTAGTTTTTATGGATATACCTGATATTCCCTTTGAAATATTTCAAAAGTTTTCAAACTTCTCTATAAGTCTAAGTGGTCATTTCCCTGCTTGGCCAGGAATATTTGATATAAAACAAGGAGATGATAAAAAACTTGAAAAGGAGAAACCTAACGAAACTATATTAGTACCTCATACCGAAGAAAATAAGTTGATAGAAGATCGTATTGCCTTAAAGAAATATTTAGGTAAATATTGATTATCATTCTTGGTATAAGTAGTATAGGGTGATATCACCTTTCAAATTTTCATTCATCATTAGCTGGGAAAAACAAATGAGCGGCGAATCAAAGAAACCTGTATTGCATGAAATTCTCTCCGTTGAAGCAGGGCTGGAGTCAAAGGCCAAGACTCTGATCCAAGGAGCGATCACAACTTTCAAAAACCGGGTGGATTCCTTCAAAGGATCGTTGCGTATCACCGAAATGTTCGGAAAGACGGAGGCGAACGCTGCCGAGCTTTCTGCCATCGAAGAGGCAGACAAACAAGAAATTCTGGTGGTTGATTCAGTTCCCAACAGCCTGAACTATTTTCTCAGCTCTGTAGCGGAGTGGTATGACATTCTCTACTGCAAAGAAATGGGGAATCAGCAAGCAAAAGCATCGGTTGAAATCAACGGAGTGGTCATCGTCGAAAATGCTCCGGTTGGATTCCTGATGGCCATGGAAAAACGGCTGGTGGAATTGAGGGGAGTATTTTTGGAATGCCCGACTCTCGACGCATCCGTATCCTGGGTACAGGATGACACCTACAGCATACCGCATGTGTATGTTTCCCCGGAAACTGCAGGGGTAAAAACCGCCAAAAGCACCATACCGGTGATTCTCTACCAGGCAACGGACAAACATCCGGCTCAGGTGAAGGAACAGGAAGTTACCAAGAACGTCGGGAAAATCCTCAAGAAATCCTGGTCTGGTATGATATATCCATCCCAGAAGGCAGGTATCGTGGACCGGTTGGATGCTCTCATAAGGGCATTCAAGGAGGCCAGGCAGAGGGCCAATGGAATTGCGGTTGACAAGGTGAACGTCAGCACCAACATCATGAAATATCTCCTGGGTAACTGGTATAATCCGGAAAAGAGAAACACTGCAGATACCCAAGCTACCAAGTAATTTGAGCGGCGGTATTGAGGGGAGCAATCCCCTCTTTTTTTAAAAAGCCAAAATTCACTATGGAAATTTAATTAATCATGTATTATCGATCACGGACTTGCAAATTTAGCGTAGAATATATAAAATATAGATACTTATGTTATGGGGGTAGAATGCAATCTGGACCTACTCCCTATCACTGGAGACATGCGGAATTTAAGAATAGGATAGTATCAGACCTCCACTTTAATAAGTGGAAAGATAGACCTAACAGGGCAAAGGCTTTATATTGGAGGCTACATCCGGAAGAACAGTGTTAAAATATTAAATTACCAGGTATAATTTTGGTATAAGAATAGTAGAGAATGGTTAGTTTAATCATCTTCTTTAGTGTCAGGAAAATCCAATAACGTAATTGGATTATTTCCATCATCCTTTTCATATTACCATTCAAGTTTCCTAGTATCTCCAGAGAGTAGTCGGACACCTTTTTTCAAAGGTAGGTCGCCGGTTTGAGTCCGGCACACTCCACCAAAAGAATCTTGTAAACAGGGTTCTTCTGGGAGTGTTAGCTCAGTGATAGAGCAACCTTATTAGTCGTAAATTCATGGTGAACACGACAAAATCAGACGGGGGTACAAATAAATATCTAAACCTCCAGGTTCGAGCCCTGGTCTCCCCAACAGTGGGGAGATGGCGGAATTGGTAGACGCAATCACATTCCAGTGATCAGACTATTATAGATAACTAGGGGGGTTAGCCAGGTTAGTGTTAGCTCCCCGCCTAAAGATTCTTGGTTCCAGGACTCTTTAGACGGTAAACCTAGTTCTAGTAATTAGATATAAGGCTTAACCAGATTTATCCATTAGTAGCGCAGACTGGTAGCGCACCTGCTTTGGGAGCAGGGGGTCCTAGGTTCGAATCCTAGCTAATGGACCATTATTTTCAGTTTTAGTTTTTTCATAGGTTTAACAATTTTTTCCCTAACCTTCGAATTCTTTTAAGGGGTTATTTAATGGAAGGCCCGGAGTTATTCGTAGTCAAAAGAGGCATGGATATTATACAAGGTGGTTTCACTGATAAACCTTCAGCCAAAAAGGTCCGAGACAAGCTAAACAAAGAAGCAGGTATCGTCCTGGATAAGGACGGTAGATCTACCGAAATTCCGTTCAAGGTTTCATATGGCCAGGCCCATTACAAAATGAAGGGCTAATTATGACGAAGATGAACAAGCATATTAAGAAACGGGCTGTTTCCAAGATCAACAAAGGAAAAAACAAAGGGCAACACTTCAGTGAGGGCCAACAAAAGTCTAAGTTTCCACATATGCAACCGAAGCCCAGATGGGTAAAGCCCACGGGTAAACATGGTTGGTGGAGTGGTAAGAAAGTTACTGGTGAAGCAATAGCTTAACAACGGGAGGGGAGAAAATCTCCCCTACCTCCAGGGTATTGGAAAGGTAGGAGGTTTTCTAATAACTTGGAAACTAACAAAGGAAAGATAAATGAATCAACCTGTTGACACGAAGTTATCTCTACAAGTGTGGGGAGTAAGAGGCGTAGCAGTTTTACTGGGTATTGTATTTCTCGCTATTTTAGCCCCATTCATTTGGGGAGCGGCTTCCGCAGGCGCCGGACTCTTAGTCCTCCTCCTGCTTGGGATACTTGGAACTGGGGTCTTTTCTTTCCTTCCTTTTATAGGACAAAAGTTGGAGAATAAAATACTCAAACTCAGAAAGGAAGAAGCCAGGAAGAACCCTATTGAACAGCTTCAAAACTTCCTGAGGCAAAAGAGTGAACAGGTTCGGGCATTCAAAAATGCAGTAGCTCAAATAGGAGCACAGATACGGAGCCTGAAAGACTTGATTGCGGAAAGGAAACGGGTTAAGCCAGGTAGTGATACGTCCAAGCAAGAACAAGCAATTATTGCTATGGAGAAAGCTCACGCCATCCTGACCAGCAAGTATGTAGCTGCTGAAAAAGCCCTGGTAGAGTTACAGGAGGTAATAGAGGAAAAGAAATTCGAGTGGAACTTTGCTCAGGCTGGGAAAATGGCAGCTGATAGCTTGAATGCTACTTCTGGCCAACAGTTGTTGGACTCAATGCTGGCTGATGAAGCACTGAGTTCAGTACGGGATAATTTCAATACGGTGTTTGCTGATTTGGAATTAGAAGCTCATAAGCTGAACGATACCAAACAGCTCTCCTTTGGGGAGGGTATGACTTTGGATCTGTCTCCAATCAGAATTCCGGAATTTGAAACTCAAGGGAGGTAATATATGTTCTGGAAAGTGTTCTATGGGGTCATAGGGCTGATTATTTTAGGCCTATGTGTGGTGGCAGCCATCACAGCAGAAAAAGCCACTACGGGCTCAAATGAGGGGTCTACGCTGACCCCACAAAAGCCTCCTATTCAGCAACCTGGCTCTAAATTCAATTTCTAACCAAGGAGTGAAACATGCGTTTCAAAATCACCAAACAAGATGTGGTTACCTATATGGCAATCCTTCTCAGTTTCTTTATGTTGTCCTTCTATATGCCGCAGGCCAACGCGGCTAAAATAGATGGGGCTCCTCCAGCCAGTTGTGAAGGAACTAAAATAGCAACTGGCCCTCTTGGAAAGGGATACAGCCTGTTGTATGCAGACATGCGTAAGACGTGTGGTTCACGTATTTCCATGTGTGAAGTAACTACGACAGGGGGCTTGGATAACCTGGATGTTCTTTCAACTAAGAAGGCTGAACTCGGTATTGCCGCCATCGATACAATGATGGATATGAAGAATGGCAATGAAGAGATAGCCAAGCTTCAAGTAGTAATTCCTCTCAACTTCAATTATCTCCATGTTGTTACCTCTGCTACTGGCTGGACAGTCCAAGGAGAGAAAAAGTTGGGATTGTTCAAGGGATCTGATAAGACCTTTGTCATCAACAGATTCACCGACTTGAGAGGTCAATCAATTGCAGTTGTTGGCTCTGCCAAATTATTAAGCAGAAAACTGGACAAGCAATTGGGCTACAACATGATTATCGTGGATGTTGAAAGTGATGCGATAGCATTCAAGATGGTCAGAGAAGGTAAGGTTGCAGCAGCCCTAACCCTTAGTGGCTGGCCCAGTGGGACAGTGGATAAGCTCACTCAAGCTGATGGATTGACCCTTGTACCTTTCGATGCCAACGTAGGAGCCCCTTACGTTGTTAAGCCTTTGAATTATAAAGGCATGGGGGTATACAACAATAACTCCCTGGGAGTTCAAAACATGTTACTCACCCGGAAGTTTACTGGAGAAAGGGCAGCGATTGTAGCTACTTTGAAAAACTGCTTGGCTGAAAACCTGGTTGAACTCCAGGAGGGAAACTACCAGCCAGGTTGGAACGAAATCAAGAGTTTGGAAGCAAATGTGGACTGGCCAAAATTCACAGCTCCAAGTGGAGTAACAAATTTGACAGCAACTCCTGTAGAAGAGCAACCAGTCAAGAAACGGAAGTAAAAAGGATAATGTCCTTAGTTTAAGAGAAACCCATGGGCTAATAACCTCATGATCCTAAGGGGCAATCCTGGGAGGACATTTACTAAAATAATACCGAGGGGTGAGCAGCATGGGTGACTGCAGCGGTCTGTAACACCGTGCCCATCTTTGGGCACCAGGTTCGAACCCTGGACCCCTCACCAATTATTCAAATGAGAATTACCATGCAGATCTTTGTTTTCGGGAGTAATCTGGCCGGGATTCATGGG
>WBZU01000968.1_pt1 | contig 23046 bp, 22 predicted proteins | sample 5204311 | NCBI WGS metagenome assembly WBZU01 (sample SAMN12344359, study PRJNA552823) | activated sludge metagenome | biome: Activated sludge suspended growth; feature: Nitrification reactor; material: Wastewater; isolation source: activated sludge from nitrification reactor of wastewater... | reverse complement strand
CCGGCGCGGGCTCTAGCGTCTCCCCGTCCCCCGTTCTCCGAGGACCCCGTTGACCGTCGTCGACCTTCCAACCGCCGGCCCCGGCGCCGACCCGGACGTCGCTCGTGCCCTGCGCTCGAGCAAGGGTGCCGGCCCGGACCGCGCCTTCCGGGCGCTCTCGGTGGCCGCCGGCGTCACGGTGCTGGTGATTCTCGGCCTGATCGCCTACAGCACCACCACCAAGGCCTGGCCCGCCTTCTCGAAGTACGGCTTCAGCTACTTCTTCTCCACCGACTGGCGGCCCACCGAGCACAAGTTCGGGATCCTGGGCTTCGCGTGGGGGACCGCGGTCATCTCGTTCATCGGGGTGCTGCTGGCGGTGCCGACCAGCATCGGCATCGCCCTGTTCGCCACCGAGGTGGCGCCGCAGCGGCTCCGCCGGGTCATCACGCTGGTGATGGACCTGCTCGCCTCGGTGCCGTCGGTCGTGTTCGGCCTCGTCGGCTTCTACGTGCTCAAGGGCCCGCTCCAGAGCTTCTACCGGTGGCTCGGCGACGCCGTGGCCGGCATCCCCGGCCTGCACCAGGTCTTCGGCCAGGGCTCGGCCGGCATCAGCCTGCTCACCGCCGGGATCGTGCTGGCCATCATGATCACCCCGATCGTGACCTCGGTGTCCCGCGAGGTGTTCGACACGGTGCCCCGCAACGACAAGGAGGGCGCCCTCGCCCTCGGGGCCACCCGGTCCGAGATGATCACCGGGGTGGTCCTGCCGCACTCGCTCGGCGGCCTGACCGGAGCGGTGATGCTCGGCCTCGGGCGGGCGATGGGCGAGACGATCGCCGTCACCCTCCTGATCGGGGCGTCGGCCCGGCCGGCGATCACCGCCAACATCCTCGGCGCCGGCGATGCCATGCCGTCGGCCATCGCCCGCAAGCTGCCGGAGTCCTCCGGCGACTTCACCGCCGCGCTGATCGGCCTCGGCGTCACCCTGTTCGTGATCACGATGCTGATCAACATCGCCTCCCGCCGGGTCGCCGGCCTGGTCGACCGTCGCCTCAAGGGGGCCGCGTGACCACCACCAGCCCGAACGGATCGTCGGTGGTCGAGCGCCTCCGGGTGCCCTCCGACGTGCGCGTCGCCACCATCAAGGGCCGCCGCTTCGCCCGCAACCGGGTGGGCACCGTCCTGATGGTCGCCGCCTTCGTCCTCGCCACCGTGCCGCTGGTCTTCGTGATCGGCAACGTCGTCGCCCGCGGCGCCTCGGTGGTCGGCCCCGGCTTCTGGACCCGGGACATCCCCACCACCGCCGCCGCCCAGGAGCTCAGCGGCGACTGCGAGCGGCTCCAGCGCTATGACCCCACCGCGGTCTGCGAGGAGGCCCCGGCGGCGGCGCCGAAGCCCGGCATGGGCCCCGCGGTGGTCGGCACCCTGATCACCACCGCGGTGTCGGCGTTGCTCGCCATCCCGCTGGGGATCCTGGCCGCCATCTACCTCAACGAGTACGGCAAGCGCAGCCGCCTCGCCGGGTTCATCCGCTTCATGACCGACGTGATGACCGGCGTGCCGTCGATCGTGATGGGCATCTTCATCTACACGTTGTGGGTGCGGCAGTTCGGCATGGGCCGGTCCGCGCTGGCCGCCAGCCTCGCCCTGGCCTGCCTGATGCTGCCGATCGTCGTGCGCTCGAGCGAGGAGATGCTCCGGCTCGTCCCCAACGCGCTGCGGGAGGGCTCGGCCGCCCTCGGCGCCCGCACCTGGAAGACCACCCTGCGGGTGGTGCTGCCCACGGCGCTGCCGGGCCTGGTGTCGGGTTCGATGCTGGCGGTGGCCCGAGCCGCCGGCGAGACCGCCCCGGTGCTGTTCACGATCGGCGCCGCCAACACGGTGGCCGCCGCCACCACGATCTCGGGCCAGAGCACCACGCTCTCGTTCCAGATCTACAACCTGATCACCAACGGCGGGAAGATCTCGCCCCAGATGGCGTGGGGCGCGGCGCTGACCCTGATCGCCATCGTCCTGGTCCTGACCACGATCGCCCGGACCGTCAGCGCCCGGTTCACGATGCGCTGACGGCGCGCCCCACCCTCCACCGAACGATGACGAATGAGGAGCCCCCGATGACCCCCGAGACCACCATCGAGCCCGGCCCGTCGCCGGTCGAGGAGGTGCCGGGCGCCGAGCACGTGGCGGTCGCCGCCCCCGCGCTCGACGAGCTCACCCACCACGCCCCGACCGACGCCGATGCCACCGCCCCCGGGGTCTTCCGGGTGCGCGATCTCTCGGTCGTCTACAGCGGGTTCCGGGCGGTGCGGGGCGTCGGCCTCGACGTCGCCCGCAACGACATCACCGCCTTCATCGGCCCCTCCGGCTGCGGCAAGACCACCGTGCTGCGCTGCTTCAACCGCATGAACGACCTGATCGCCGGCGCGGTGGTCGAGGGCTCGCTCCAGTTCCACGGCGTCGAGCTCTACGGGCGCGACGTGAACCCGGTCGAGGTCCGCCGGCGCATCGGCATGGTCTTCCAGAAGCCGAACCCGTTCCCGAAGTCGATCTTCGACAACGTCAGCTACGGGCCGCGCCTCGCCGGCATCAAGAAGAAGGCCGAGCTGGAGGAGATCGTCGAGGAGGCCCTGCGGGGCGCCGCCCTGTGGGACGAGGTCAAGGACCGACTGGGCAAGTCCGCCCTCGGCCTCTCCGGCGGCCAGCAGCAGCGGCTCTGCATCGCCCGCACGATCGCAGTGCGCCCCGAGGTGATCCTCATGGACGAGCCCTGCTCGGCGCTCGACCCGGTGGCCACGCTCCGCATCGAGCAGCTCATGCAGGAGCTCAAGAGCGAGTACACGATCATCATCGTCACCCACAACATGCAGCAGGCGGCCCGGGTGTCGGATCGCACCGCCTTCTTCTCGGTCGACGTGGACCCGTCCTCGGGCGACCGCACCGGCGAGCTGGTCGAGTACGACCGCACGGAGAAGATCTTCAGCCAGCCCTCGGACTCCCGCACCGAGGACTACGTCACCGGCCGCTTCGGCTGAGGCCCGTGTCGCTCCACCCCGACGACGACGTGGTGCCGCGCCCGCTGCGGACCGCCTACACCGCCGAGCTCGAACAGCTCCGGCTCCAGGTGGAGCTGATGGCGGTGCGGGTCGACCAGAACCTCGAGCGCACCCGCACCGTCCTGCGGACCGGTGACCTGGCCACGGCTCGGCGGGCGGTGAACGCCGACGACGACATCGACGCGATGAGCGTGTCGCTCACCGAGCGCTGCTACGACCTGTTGGCCCGTGAGCAGCCGGTGGCCGGCGACCTGCGATTCGTCGTGTCGGTGCTGCGGGTGCTCGGCGAGTTCGAGCGGGTCGGCGACCTCGCCCTGCGGGTGGTGAAGCTGGCCGGCGACCACGTTCTGCTCACCCGCAACCCGAGCACCTTCGACCTCCTGCTGGCGATGGCCGACGCCGCCATCGACCGCTACCGCGACGCCATGCGGGCGTGGTCCGGCCCCGACGTGGACCTCGCCCGACGGCTGGTCGAGACCCCCTCGATCGCCACCCACCTCGAGGAACGGCTCACCACCGAGCTGGTCGCCCTCCAGGGTTCCGACGCCGCGGCGGTGGCGATCCGTACCCTGGTGGCGGGCAAGTCCCTCGAACGGATCGCCGATCACGCCGGGATCATCGGGGCGAGGGCCCTGTTCCTGGTCACCGGCGACGCCGGTCACCTGGCCCACGAGGTGCGCTGATGGAGGTGCCACGATGACCGAGACCGCCGAACCCCTCCCGACCTCGGAGGTCCGGACCCAGTTCCACTCCGACCTCGACGCCATCAAGGCCGACACGGTCCGGTTGGCGGCGATGGTCACCGAACGGATCCCGTGGGGCACCGAGATCCTGCTCGGCGGCGACCTCGCCGAGGCCCAGGCGCTGATCGACGCCGACGACGACCTCGACATGCTCTCGCTCGAGCTCGAGGAGCGCTGCTACCAGAACCTCGTGCTCCAGGCGCCGATGGCCAAGGACCTGCGCACGATCGTCACCTGCCTGCGCCTGGTGTCCGAGCTCGAGCGCTCCGGCGACCTGATGGTCAACGTGGCCAAGGCGATGCGGCGGCTCTACGGCACCGAGATCGACCCGAAGCTCCGCGGCCTGATCGCGCGCATGGGCGAGGAGTCCCAGCGCCTGATGCGCCTCGCCATCGACGCCTTCGCCGAGGGCGACGAGGGCAAGGCGGCGGCGCTCGACGACATGGACGACCGGCTCGACGAGCTCCACAAGGAGTACATCCAGGCCATCTTCGAGAGCCACCGGGCCGGCGGGGTGGACCTCGAGGCCGGGGTGCAGCTCGCCCTCGTGGGCCGGTACTACGAGCGCATCGGCGACCACGCCGTCAACATCGGCGAGCGGGTCCGGTACATGGTCAGCGGCTGGCTGCCCGAGCACACCGGCGCCGCCCGCGTCGCCGCTCGCGGCGACCACGGGACCCCGGCCGGGGGCTGACCGTGGCGTGCGGCCCGCTCGGGCGGCGGTAGCGCGTGCGACGGGCGGAGCTGCGGCGGCGGCTCGACGCGCTGCGAGACCTCGCCGCCGCGGACGGCACCGAGACCACCTCCGCGTCGGTGGACGACGCGCTGGCGGCCGTCGAGGCCGCGGTGGCGGCGCGGCGCCGAGGCGACGAGGCCAGCCGCGAGGTGATCGACCGGCTGGCCGGTGCCCTCGACGGGTTGCCGCTGGGGCTGGTGCTGGCGGACCAGCACGGCGAGGTCGTGTTCCGCAACCGGCTGGCCACCGGGTTCGCCGAGGCCCGCCACGGCGAGGCGCTGGTGGGCTCGGCGATCGACGAGCTGCTGGTGGCCGCCGCCGCGGGGACCGCGGGCGAGCGCACCGTCGAGCTCCACGGCCCACCGCGACGGGCCTTCCACCTGCACGCCGAGCCGTGGTCGGTGCCCGACGCCGCCGGCGCGCTCCTGCTGGTGGAGGACGTCTCCGAGCGTCAGCGGCTGGACGCGGTCCGGCGCGACTTCGTCGCCAACATCAGCCACGAGCTCAAGACCCCGGTGGGCGCGCTCGGCGTCCTGGCGGACGCGCTGGCCGGCGAGACCGACCCCGAGGTCGTCCACCGGCTGGCCACCCGGATGCAGCGGGACGCCTTCCGGGTGGCCCGCACGATCGACGACCTGCTCCAGCTCAGCCGGATCGAGGGCGACGACGACTCGCCGCGCGAGCTGCTCGGGGTGGCCTCGGTGCTGGCCGAGGCGGCCGCTCGGGCCCGGTCGGCGGCGGACCTGCACCAGATCAGGCTGCGGGTGGATGCGCCGGCGGGGCTGCGCCTCGAGGCGGACCGCCGCCAGCTCCTGTCCGCGCTGGTCAACCTGTGCGACAACGCGGTCAAGTACTCCGACGACGGAGCCGAGGTCGTGCTCTCGGCCCGGGGGGTGGAGGGCGCCGTCGAGCTGTCGGTGGCCGACGCCGGCGTCGGCATCCCCGCCGCCGACCTCGAGCGGGTCTTCGAGCGCTTCTACCGCGTCGACCGGGCCCGCAGCCGAGACACCGGCGGTACCGGGCTCGGTCTCGCCATCGTCCGCCACGTCGCCCAGAACCACCACGGCACCGTCACCGTCCGGTCGCGGGAGGGGGAGGGGACCACGTTCACGATGCGCCTGCCCCTCGTCGCTCCCCCCACCGGGACCGGGCTCGCCGCCGCCGGGCCGTCGACGATCCCGCCCGCCCGCCGCACCGAGGCCGCCCCGTGAGCGTCGCCACCACCATCGACCAGGAGGACCGCGTGTCCGCTCCCGCCACCACCGTGCTCGTCGTCGAAGACGAGGAGAGCTTCGTCGAGGCCCTCACCATCGGCCTCGCCCGCGAGGGCTTCCGCGTCCAGGTGGCGCGCGACGGCGCCCAGGCGCTCGACGTGTTCGACGCGGTCCGGCCCGACCTCGTCCTGCTCGACGTGATGCTGCCGAAGGTGTCCGGCATCGACGTGTGCCGCGAGCTGCGTCGTCGGTCCGCGGTGCCGATCATCATGGTCACCGCCAAGGGCACCGAGATCGACACGGTCGTCGGCCTCGAGGTGGGGGCGGACGACTACGTCACCAAGCCCTACCGGATCCGCGAGCTGGTGGCCCGCATGCGCGCCGTGTTGCGTCGTGCACCCGTGGAGGCGGTCGCCGGGCCGGAGGCGGCGGGGGAGGCCCTCGTGGTGGGCGACGTGTCGCTCGACCCGAGCCGCCACGTGGTCGAGGTGCGGGGCGAGGAGGTGGCGCTGCCGCTCAAGGAGTTCGAGCTGCTGTCGCTGCTGCTGGACCACGCCGGCCACGTCCTGTCCCGAGACACCCTGATCGATCGGGTGTGGGGCCACGACTACGTCGGCGACACCAAGACGCTCGACGTCCACGTCAAGCGCCTCCGCTCGAAGGTCGAGACCGACCCGTCCAACCCGACGCGGATCACGACCATCCGGGGCCTCGGCTACAAGTACGAGGTCCCCCGCCCCGACCGACCGTGAACCCGCCGGCGGGGGCGGTGTCGGACCCGGTCCGTACCATGGGTCCGTGACCGATCCGCCCCCCGCCGCGCTGGCCCGCCCGGGCACCGACGCCGGTCGGCGGGCCTTCGTGATCACGCCGTTCGCCAAGGTGGCCCGGGCCCACGCCGCCGCCACGATGGCCGATGCGATGGTGGCGGCCTCGTTGGCCGGGTCGCTGTTCTTCACGCTCCCGGCCGGCGACGCCCGGGCGCCCGTGCTGCGGTACCTGCTGATCACGATGCTGCCGTTCGCGGTGATCTCCCCGCTGATCGGCCCGGCGATCGACCGGATGCAGGGCGGGCACCGCCTGATGGTGATCGCGTCCACGGTGAGCCGCGTCGGGATCGCCTACCTGCTGATCGGCCAGATCAAGGGCCAGAGCCCCGTCTTCTACCTCTTGGCCCTGTGCCTGCTCGTGTGCCAGAAGGCGTACCAGGTGGCCCGGAGCGCGCTCGTCCCCACCGTGGTCGAGAGCGACGCCGAGCTGGTCGAGGCCAACTCCAAGCTCTCGCTGATCTCGGGCATCTCCGGGTTCGTCGGCGTCGTGCCCGCCGGCATCCTGCTCAAGCTGCTGGGCGCCCAGTGGTCGGTCGGCCTGGCGATGTGCACCTACGCCGTGGCGTCGGTGCTGGCCGTCCGGATCCCGGCGTCGCGGGTGGCGGTCGAGTCGGCCGACGAGACCGAGCGCCACGAGCTGCGGGGCGCCTCGATCGTGATGGCCGGCTCGGCGATGGGCCTGATCCGCGCCAGCGTCGGGTTCCTGACGTTGCTGGTGGCGTTCGACTTCCGGGGCGGCGATCGGCCGACCTGGCAGTTCGGCCTGGTCGGCGGGGCCAGCGTCCTCAGCCAGCTGGCCGGCGCCGCCCTCGCCCCCCGGCTGCGCAAGCTGACCTCCGAGGAGAACATCCTCACCGGGGTGCTCGCCCTGATGGTGGTCGCCGGGGTCTTCTCGCTGATGGTGGACGACGTGCTCGGGGCGATGCTGCTCGGGTCGAGCGTCGGGTTCGCGGCCGGCGGCGGCAAGCTCGCCTTCGACTCGATCCTCCAGCGGGACGCGCCCGACGCCAACCGGGGCCGGGCCTTCGCCCGCTTCGAGACCCGCTTCCAGGTCACCTGGGTGATCGGCGCCCTGCTCCCGGTCTGGATCCACCTCGGTGCCCGCCCCGGGTTCGTGGTCGTGCTGGTGGTCGCCCTCGTCGCCCTCGGGTCCTACGTCGTGGCCCGCGGCGCCTACGCCCACCGCACCGGCACCCACCAGAACGCGGCCACCGCCGCGGCGGTGGAGATCGAGGAGCGGTTCAGCGAGGTGTCCGGCGAGGTGCGGGGGCGCCTCGCCCAGGCCGGCGGCGCCGCGGTCCGACGGTTCCGGGGCGGTCGGGCCCCGGCGGCCGGTGCGGACCCGGCCTGGGACGACGAGCCCTACGACGAGCAGGCCCAGCCGCAGTGGGCCGACGCGCCGACCGCCGGCGTCGGCGAGGCGCCGGCGGAGTCGGCCGACGACCACGCCCGGCGCCGGGGGCGGCCGCGCCGGGCAGACGGGCCGGTCGATCTCGCCCACGGACCGACGGATCCGGACCCGGTGATCGACCTCGCTGCCGGTTCGCCGGTGGCGTGGCACCCGGGTGCCGAGCTCGGGCCGCCGCCGGCCGACGAGGGGGTGCCGTGGGAGCCGCCGCTCGACGCGCCCCCGGCCGACTACCTGGACGACCTCGACCCGTCGGTGGCCAACCCGTTCCCGTGGACGCCCGACGAGGACCCGCCGGCCTGATCGCCGCACGATCGGCGGGGGTCGGCCGAGCCAGAGGCGGAGGCGGCGGCGGCGGTTCAGAGGTCGATGCGGGCCAGCCAGAGCCCGGGCGCCGCCACCTCGTTCGGGGTGGGCAGGACGTCGGCCGAGCTCCAGAGCCGCTCGAGGCCGCCGGCGCCGGCCCGCTCGACCACGCCGTCGACGAAGGCCCGGCCGCGGTCGTAGTGGTCCTGGGTGAGGTCGAGCCCGAGCATGCGCTCGACGAAGCGGTCGCTGCTCGAGCTCTCCACCCGGCGGCGGCGCATCGCCTCGGTGATCTGGCGGTACGACCCGACCAACCCGTCGCCGATCTCGTCGAGCACGTGGTCCACGTAGCCCACCACCACGGTCACCAGCGCCTCGAGCCAGGGCAGGAGCTCGTCTTGGCGGGGGGTGCGCACCGCGCCGAGCAGCACCTCGGGATCGCCCAGCAGCTCCTGGAACCGGGCCAGGGGATCGCCGGGGGACGGGTCGCCCTCGAGGCCGTCGAGCTTGTCGGCCAGCGAATCGGGGTTCGACTCGAAGGCGCCGGCGTAGCCGACCAGCAGCTCGTCGAGCCGGGCCCGCACGTGGGGGACGTTGAGGACGGCGTGGTGGGTGAGCTGGTGGAGGCACACCCACAGCCGGAGGTCGTCCGAGCCGAGCGACCAGTCGTCCGCGAACGCCGTGATGTTCGCGGGCACGACCACCAGCTCGTCGGTGGCCGGGCGGGGGATCGGCAGGTCGTAGAGGCCGAAGCTGCGGGTGGCGAGGTGGCCGACCAGCGACCCGGCGGTCATGCCGAGGAGCATCGGGCTGAGCAGGCCCATCACCTGGCCGAGCCACGCCTCGGTGGGGTCACCGTCGAGGTCGTCCACCGCCGGCTGGACCGCCGCCGGGTGGTCGGGGTGGGTGCGCAGCGCGCCGGCCATCGTCTCGATCAGCGGGCGGTAGGCGTCGAGGGCGTCGAGCGCCCAGCGGGAGCGGGTGACCGGCGTGACCGCCACGGGCCGGCCGGCCACCGACGTGGGCAGCCCCGTGGCCTGGGCGACGTGGAGGTCGGCCACCCGGCTGAGCTGCTCCAGGAAGATCCGCTCGGCCGGGTCCACGTTCGGCTCGGCCTGGCCACCGGTGGCGATCGAGAGGGCGAGCTGGCGGGCGCCGTCCCACTGGACCGGCCCCTGGGTGCCGAGCATCTTCAGCAGGTCGCCGAAGAACGGCAGGCCCTCGAACGGGTTGCTGCCCTGGCTCATAGAGCCATGGTAGGTCCGCCGATCTCGCCCACCACCTCGCCCCGCCCGGGAGCGGCTGGCGGGCACGGGCGGTCTGGGGGCATGCTCGGGCATGGCACGCGTGGTGGTGACAGGTGCGGCGGGACCGCTCGGCCGACGGGTGGTCGAGCACCTGCTCGCCCACCCCGAGGTGGCCTCGGTGGTGGCGGTGGACGTGCTCGATCCCGGCCCGACGGCGGCCGAGGTGCGGCGCGCCGACCTCGTGAGCGCCGACCTCGGCCCGCTGCTCGACGGCGCCGACGCCGTCATCCACCTCGCCTCCACCTTCGGGCCGCCGATCGCCGGATCGGAGATCGAGGCGGCGCCGGACGTGGCGATGGCGCGGCGGGTGCTGGTGGCGGCCGACAAGGCGGCGATCGAGCGGGTCGTGGTCCTCTCGACCGCCACCGTGTACGGGCCGTGGGCCAACAACCCGGTGCCGCTCACCGAGGACGCGCCCATGCGCCCCCACCCCGAGCTGGCCTACGCCGTGCAGCTGGCCGAGGTCGAGCGCCTGGCCGCCGAGTGGGCCGCCGACCACCCGGGCGCGGCGATCGCCCGGCTGCGCCCGGCCACCCTGGTCCACGAGGGCGAGGGCGGCTGGCTGGCCCGAGCCCTGCACGCCGCCGCCGCCCTGCCCGCCGGCGACGACACGCCGGCCCAGTACCTCCACGTCGACGACCTCGCCACCGCGGTCGTGGCCGCCTGGGAGCACCGGCTCGACGGCCCGGTCAACGTCGCCCCCGACGGCTGGCTCACCCCCACCGAGCGGGCCGCCCTCGACCCGGTCCCCAAGGTCCGCCTGCCCGAGCGGGTGGCGGTGGCCGCCGCCTCGTGGCGGTGGCGCCTCCGCCTCGCGCCCACCCCGCCCGGCGTGCTCGCCTACGCCCGCCACCCGTGGGTCGTCGCCAACGACCGGCTGACCGAGACCGGCTGGCGGCCGTCGTGGAGCAACGAGGAGGCCTACGTCGCCGGCCACCAGGCCCGGGTGATCGAGACGATCAGCCCGCAGCGCCGCCAGGAGCTGGCGCTCGGGATCACCGGTGCCGGCCTCGTCGGCGCCGCCGTCGGGATCGGCGCCCTCGTGCGCCGGGCCCGCCGCCGCCCCCGCTGACCGCGTCGGGGGTGTGCTCAGCCGCCGAGGGTGGCGTGGACGGTGCGGACGCCGGCGGCGCCGCTCCGGTGGATCTCGACGTCGACCCCGTCGCCGGGATCGAGGCCGCGGAGCGCCACCACCAGATCGCTGGCGTCGTCCACCCGGCTGGCGCCGATGGCGGTCACGACGTCGCCCACCGCCAGGCCGGCGGCGGCGGCCGGGCTGGTGGCGTCCACCTCGGTGACCCGGGCGCCGCCGGGCACGCCGAGGGCGTCGGCGTCGTCCGGGTCGAGGTCGACGGCCCGCACGCCGAGCCAGGCCCGCCGCACCGCGCCGTGATCGCGCACCTCACGGGCGGCGGCGAGGGCCGAGGTGGCGGGGACCGCCGACGCGAGGTCTCGCTCGGACGAGTTGCCGACCACCAGGCCGAGGAGCTCGCCGTCGGCGTCGATCAGCGCGCCGCCCTGGGCATCGTCGGGCAGGGCCCGGTCGAGCTGGATGGCGTCGTGCAGCAGGACGTCGCCGATCGAGCAGCGCACGCTGGCCGAGCGGACGATCACGCCGGCCAGGGATGCGTCGCCGTCGTCGGAGCCGGCGTCGGTCCCCGGGGCACCGAGCACGGCGGCGGGCAGGCCGGCGGTGGCAGGCGTGGCGGCGACGACGATCGGCCGGCCGGCGGTGCGGCCGGCATCGAGCACGGCCAGGCCGGTGGCCTCGTCGGTCCCGAGGAGGGTCGCGGTGCGCGCCACCCCGTCGTGGCCGATCACCCGCAGGCGCGAGGCGCCCGCCACCGCCGGGAGCGAGGCGACGAGGGTGCCGGCGCCGTCGATCCACACCGCCGTGCTGATCTGCCACCCGGTGCCCTGCTGCGCCTCGACGCGGGCCAGGGTGGGGCCGAGCTGGTGGGCGAGGTCCTCGGTGGCCACGGGGTTGGGGGCGAAGGAGGCCGGGGTGCGGTCCGCGATCGCGGTCGACCCGGTGGTGAGGACGGCGCCGTCGGCGGGCAGCCGCTCGACGCGGGTGGGGCGGGCGATCCACATCGCCCCGAAGGCGAGCACGGCGCCGGCCAGGCACGCCCCGGCCAGGGCCGCGGTGCCGACGCCGCGATGGGCGACCGCGGCGGGCGGGGTGGCGCCGAGCCCCAGCTCGGAGGGGTGGCGCCACAGGCGGTCGTCGGGCGAGGGGACCGGGGCGGGGCGGTCGCCCGATGCCTCGGGGTCGTCGTCCCAGCCCATCCCGGCGATGGTACCGAGCACCGATCGGCCGGTGATCGCGCCCCGACGGGCGCCGGTTCCGGACCGTCGCACCGTCCGCCGCCGGCCTCGGCCCCTACCATGGCCGCCATGCCCGTCGACCGCCAGCCGCCGACGGACGCGCCCACCGGCGCGGTGTGGGTGGCCTGTGTGGACGCCCCGCTCGACGCCGGGACGGCGGCGGCGTGGGTGACCGTGCCGGCCTGCGGTGCGGTGGTCACCTTCGCCGGGACCGTCCGCGACCATGCCGGCGACCGCACCGGCGTGACCGCGCTGGAGTACGAGGCCTACGAGGGCCACGTCGAGCGGGTGCTGGCCGAGGTGGCCGACGAGCTGCGGGTTCGCCATCCCGATCTCGGTCGGGCGGCGATCTGGCACCGGGTCGGCACGCTGGCGGTCACCGACGTGGCGGTGGTGGTGGCGGTGTCCACCGGCCACCGCGACGGTGCCTTCACCGCGGCGCGCTGGGCGATCGACGAGGTGAAAGCGCGGGCCCCGATCTGGAAGCGCGAGCACCACGCCGCCGGGGTCGACTGGGGCCGCTGCGACCACGATCCGGCGCTCCCGCCGGCACCGGTGGAGGCGGTCCGGTGACCGTCCTCGCCTACCTGCTCGTGCCGATCCTGGTGGTGGCGGCCGCCGCTGCCTTCATGGCGGTCCGCAACCGCGAGCCGTCGTCGGTCGAGTCGGGCATCGACTCGTTCCGTCGCGAGATGGACGCGCTCTCGCCCGACGCCGCCCCCGGTCGCCGTCGCACCGAGCTCGGCGGCGACGCCCCGATCCGCCAGGCCCGTCCCACCCAGCGCCCGCCCGGGCCGCGTCTTCCCGACGAGCCGCGCTGATGGCCCGGGACCTCGCCATCGACCTCGGCACCGCCAACACCCTCGTCTACGCCAAGGGCCAGGGCATCGTGCTCAACGAGCCCTCGGTGATCGCCCTCAACCAGCAGACCGGCGACGTGCTGGCGATGGGCCAGGAGGCGTGGCAGATGATCGGCCGGACCCCCGGCTACATCGTCGCCGTGCGGCCGCTCCGCCAGGGCGCCATCACCGACTTCGACGTGACCCAGCGGATGATCCGGCTGCTGCTCCAGCGGGCCGGGGTCTCCAAGTTCAACCGGCCCCGGGTCGTCATCTGCGTGCCGTCGGCCATCACCGAGGTCGAGCGGCGGGCGGTCACCGAGGCGGCCCGCCGCGCCGGCGCGGCCGACGCCCAGTTGATCGAGCAGCCGATGGCCGCTGCGCTCGGCGCCTACCTGCCGGTCAACGAGCCGGTGGCCAACATGGTCATCGACGTGGGCGGCGGCACTTCGGAGACCGCGCTGATCAGCCTCGGCGGCGTGGTGGCGATCCAGGCGGTGCGGGTCGGGTCCTTCGACATCGACGCCGCCATCCAGGCCTTCATCCGCCGCGAGTACGGCATCGCCGTGGGCGAGCGCACCGCGGAGGAGATCAAGGTGGCCATCGGGTCGGCGTGGCCCGTGCAGGAGGACGTCAAGGCCGAGGTGCGCGGCCGCGACCTCATGAGCGGCCTGCCCAAGACCGTGATCCTCTCGCCGGCCGAGGTCCGCGAGGCGATCGCCGAACCCGTGTCGTCGATCGTGGACTCGGTGATCGCCTGCCTCGGCGAGGCGCCCCCCGAGCTGGCCCACGACCTCATCATCCGGGGCATGCACCTCGTCGGCGGCGGCGGGATGCTCAAGGGCCTCGCCCACCGCATCGCCGAGGAGACCGACATCCCGGTCACCCTGGTGGACGCCCCCCTCGAAGCGGTCGTGATGGGCGCCGGCCGCTGCATCGAGGCCTACGACCAGCTCCGCGTGATGTTCATGGGCGCTCGCGGCTAGGTCGAGGCATCGCTCGTCCGGTTCCGCAGCACCTCAGGCGGGGAGTTGGGTCAGCCAAGAGTCGTCGATCCGCTGGATCGCCCCGATCCTCGACGGGTCGTGGCGCCACGGGGTGAGGTCGCGTGCGGCCTTGAAGCGGAACTCCCATCTCCCGGTGACCGGCCACATGCATGCGGCCAGGACGTCGAACGCATCGAAGGGGTACTTGCGTCCTGCTCCGGAATCCCGCGTCTTCTGGGTCTCGACCTTGGCCTCGCCATCGGCGTAGGTCTCGCGCAGCGCGTTCTTGCACTCGATGGTCAGCGAGCGCCCGTCACGCAGGCGGACGAGGAAGTCGGGGCGGCCGTCCTCGTCGATGGGCTCGACCGACGAGATCGTGTCGAGCGTGGCGAGGTACCGCCCGAGGTGGTGTTCGGCGACGCTTCCCCGGACGGCAACCCCCAGGCGGAAGTTGGCGTCGACGATGTCGAGGATGGTGGCGGCGTCGAGACCGAACAGGCGCTCGAGTTCGTGGCGATCGACCTGGCCGGCGGCGAAACGGTCGGCGAGGCGAAGCCGCAGTCCGGTGTCGAGGCCGAGGCTGGTGGCGGTCGCCTCGAAGCGGGCGAAGTCGAGCAGGCGGGCGGACCGGAAGCCGACCATCGACTCGATGCCCTCCCACCCCGATCCCTGATCGGTGCGCGGCCGGCGCTTCTCCTTCGACCACGCGGACCAACCGTGCTGGTCGACCGACGCCGCATGGCGGTCCGTGTAGTAGCCGGAGATGCCCATGGGCAGCTCGGCATAGACCATCGGGTCCAACCCGACGACGAGGTCCCGTTCCGGGTCCACGGCGAGCACGAGGGTCACGTCGACGCCGGCGGGGTCTCGTCCGAGCGGGTTCGCCTCCTGGCGCACCCGTTCGGGGTCACCGAACCGGATCTGAAAGCGATGCTCAGCGTCGGGCCGATGCGTGATCTGCCGCCTGGTGGTCGTGAAGGGGTAGGTGAGGAGGCCGTATCGGTGGCCGAGCGCGTCCTCGGCTCCGAAGTAGATCGGGGCGACCTGGTGATCCGGGAACGAGCAGTGGGTCACGTGCCCGCCGGCCTGCTCGATCCCGCGACGGAGGAGGTCGACGACCGGCGCTCGGGAGGAGGAGATCCGGTAGGTCCGCGGGATGTAGGCGCGGCCGGCGAGGTCGACCGGCGCGGCAGGCTCGTCCACGGCGGTCAGGCCGCAGCGATCGCTTCGGCGACCCGCTGCGCCAAGAGCGGCGGAACCGAGTTCCCGAGCTGCGACTGCACCGACGCCCGGCGTCCGACGAAGGCGTAGTCGTCGGGGAACGAGAACAGGCGACGAAGCTCGGGCACCCGCAGCCGGCGGTTGTCCCAGTGGAACGGGCCGACGTTGGGCCCGGGTTGCGCCTGGATCGTGGGCGCGGGCTTGTTCGGGTCCAGCTTCAGGAGGAACGACCAGTACCTCGAGCGCCACGCGAAGAGGGGATCCGGATGACCACGCTGCTCGGTGAAGTGGAGGTAGTTGTCGCCCGGCGGGATCTCCGGGAGCAGATGGCCCCACCGACCCCGCACCGTCTCCTCGCGTTCGGGCTCGGTGACCAGGCCGGCGAGCGCCTCGCCGGCGGTCCGATGCGGGAGCGGCCCGCCGCCCGTCCGGCGGCGCTCCCAGCTGCCGTGGTGGCTCGGCTCTGGGAGTTCTGGGAGCGTCTCACCACGCCGACACCCGATCACGAAGAGCCGAGGCCGGGCCTGGGCCACGCCGTAGTCGGCCGCGTTCAGCACCTTCCACCTCCATCGGTAGCCGGCGCCCTCGATCTCGTGGAGCAGGCGGTTGAACGCCGGCCGGCTCGCACGGTTGTCGAAGGTGAGCGCATACACGTTCTCGAGCAGGAAGTAGCGCGGTCGAGCCTCGGCGAGCACCCGCGTGTAGGCCTGGAGCAGGCTGGCGGCGGGATCGATCCCGTCGCGCTTCCAGTCGAGCCAGAAGCCAGATTTCGAGAACGCAACGCACGGTGGGCCACCGATCAGGAGATCGGGTCGGTTCCTGGAGCTGAGGCCTCCGGACCGGAGGATGTCCCTCGTGCGCGTCCCGCTCGTGGAGCCCGCGGCGAGCGGGTAGAGGTCGGCACGCAGCACGTCGCGAAGCGCAGGGAAGTACGTCGGGCCGTTCTTCTCCATCGAGTCCGCCGCATCGTCGGACCACTCGACCGCGGCCACGGTGCTGAACCCGGCGGCTTCGATGCCGAGATCGAGGCCTCCGGCGCCGGCGAACAGGGAGATCGCGGTGCCCACCGGCATCGGTCCAGTCTGCCCGTCGGTTCGAGCTGCCCGACGGATCGGCAGGCGGAGCTGCACCGAGGTGGATCCGATCGGCGGCGAGGAAGCGTGCACGGTCCCGAGTACACACCCGGGGTCTGACAATCCCGCTGGTGAAGCTGGGCTCTCGGGGCCGCTCGGCAGCCGCGTGGGCACCTCGCCGGTTCGGGCTGACGGTGGTGGCGGGGGTGGCTAGTGTCACCGGACCAACGGGCCGGGGTCGTCGGTCCGACAGGTGGTCGACAGACTGGGGAACGGGGCGTGGCCCTGCTCGAGGTAGCCGACATCGAGGTTCGGTTCGGTGGGGTCGTCGCGCTCGACGGGCTGAGCTTCTCGGTGGAGCGCCACGAGATCTGCGCCCTCATCGGGCCCAACGGCGCCGGCAAGACGACGCTGTTCAACTGCGTCAGCCGGCTCTACCAGCCGAGCGCCGGGCAGATCACCTTCGACGGCCAGGACCTGCTGGCCCTCGAGCCGCACCAGATCGCCCGCATCGGCGTGGCCCGGACCTTCCAGAACCTCGCCCTGTTCCCGGCGCTCACGGTGCTCGAGAACGTGATGGTCGGCGCCCACACCGCCGGGTCGGTCGGGTTCGGGCGGGCGATGCTGCGGATCGGGGTCGGTCGGGAGGAGCGGCGGCTTCGGGCCGACTGCCGGGCCATCCTCGATCGGCTCGACCTCGGCCACCTCGCCGACCGCCGGGCGGTCGGCCTGCCGTTCGGCACGCTCAAGCGCCTCGAGTTCGCCCGGGCCCTGGCCTCGCACCCGAAGCTGCTGCTGCTCGACGAGCCGGCCAACGGCCTGACCCACGGCGAGGTCGACGAGCTCGGCGACACGATCCGCGAGATCCGCGACCAGTTCGACCTGACGATCCTGCTGGTCGAGCACCACATGGCGATGGTGATGGCGATCTCGGACCAGGTGGTGGTGATGGAGTTCGGCCGCAAGATCGCCGAGGGCCCGCCGGCCCAGATCCGCAACGACCCGAAGGTGATCGAGGCCTACCTCGGGGCACCGGCGTGACGCTCCTCGAACTGCGCAACGTGTGCGGGGGCTACGGCCCGGTCACGGTGCTGCACGATCTCGACCTGTCGGTGGCCGAGGGCGAGGTGGCGGTCATCCTCGGCGCCAACGGGGCCGGCAAGACCACCACCCTCCGGGCCATCTGCGGGATGCTCGATCGGGTCGAGGGCGAGGTGTTCTTCGACGATCGGGAGATCACCCGCACCTCCACCCCGGCCATCGCCCGGGCCGGGATCGCCCAGGTCCCCCAGGGGCGGGGCACCTTCACCGACCTGACCGTCGACGAGAACCTCCGCCTCGGGGCGATCAGCCGGCGCGACGGCGGGATCGAGTCGGACCTCGACCGCTGGTACGAGCTGTTCCCCCGCCTGGCCGAGCGCCGCACCCAGGCCGCCGGGTCGATGTCGGGCGGCGAGCAGCAGATGCTCGCCATCGCCCGGGCGCTGATGTCGCGGCCCCGCCTGCTGCTGCTCGACGAGCCGTCGCTCGGGCTGGCGCCGCTGGTGACCCGAGAGGTGTTCGAGCGGCTCGGCGAGATCAACCGAAGCGAAGGACTGACGATGCTGATCGTGGAACAGAACGCCACCCTGGCCCTGGCCATCGCCACCCGGGGCTACGTGCTGGAGACCGGCAGCATCGTCGCCTCCGGGGACTCCGCCTCGCTCTCCGCCGACGAGGGCGTCCGCAAGGCGTACCTGGGGTTCTGATGGGGCTCTTCGTCGACCAGGTCCTGAACGGGGTGGCCGCCGGGACGATCTACGCGTCGGTGGCGCTCGCCCTCGTGCTGATCTACCGCACGACCGGGCTGCTCAACTTCGCCCAGGGCGAGCTCGCCCTGTTCTCCACCTTCGTCACCTACTGGATCGCCCACGAACAGGGCGTGCCGATCGTCGCCGCGCTGCTGCTGTCGGTGGCGATCGGGTTCGTGGGCGGCGCGCTGATCGAGCGGGTGCTGATCCGCCCGGTCGAGGGGGCGGCGAGCCCGCTGAACGTGGTGATCGTGACCCTCGGCCTGTTTCTGGCGGTCAACGCGCTGGCCCAGCTGATCTTCATCAAGCCGGGCCAGGAGGCCCTCCAGATGCCGGCGATCTTCCCGGCCGGCGACGCCCTCGGCATCCGCAAGACCACGATCGGCTTCGCCGCCGTGCTGGTGGTCGAGTGCCTCCTGCTCTACGTCCTCCTCCAGAAGACCAAGCTCGGGCTGGCCCTGCGGGCCGTGGCGTCCAACCCGGAGTCGGCCCGCCTGGTGGGCATCAACACCGGCACGATGCTCATGATCGGGTGGGGTCTCGCCGCCGCCATCGGCGCGGTGGCCGGGTCGCTGGCCGCCACCCGGGGCAGCGGGTTCGACGCCTCGCTGATGCAGCAGGTGCTGGTCTACGCGTTCGCGGCGGCGGCGCTCGGCGGCTTCGACAGCCCGCTCGGCGCGGTGGTGGGCGGGCTGGTGGTGGGCGTCGCCGACGCGCTGACGATCCAGTACGTCGACCCGCTCGACGGCATCGAGCTGGTCGTGCCGTTCGTGCTGATCCTGGTGGTGCTGCTCGTGCGGCCCAACGGGTTGTTCGGGCGCACGATCGTGGAGCGGGTGTGATGGCCGGGCGGGTGCCCTGGCTGCGGGTCGCGGTGGGGATCGTCCTCGCCGTGGTGGCCATCGGCCTGCCGTACCGCAACAACCCCGACGTCAACGTCCTCTTCTCGCAGGTGCTCTACCTGGCGGTGGCGGCCATGGGGCTCAACCTGCTCACCGGGTTCAACGGCCAGATCTCGATCGGCCACGGCGCCTTCTTCGGGGTGGGCGCGTTCACCACCGCGGTGCTGGTGGTCGACCACGGCTGGACCCTCGAGGCCACCATCCCGGTGGCCGCCCTGTTGGCCGCCGCCCTCGGCGTGGCCGTCGGGTTCCCGGCGCTGCGGGTCAAGGGGCTCTACCTCGCCCTGATCACCCTCGGCCTGTCGGTCCTGTTCCCGCGGGTGGCGGGCAAGTACTTCAAGGGCGCCGGCGGCATCGCCCTCGTCCAGCCCAAGCGGTCGGAGCGGGCCTCGCTGATCGCCGGCATGCCCGACGACATCTACCGCTACTTCGTCTGTCTCGCGGTGATGGTGCTGCTGTTCGTCCTGGCCTGGAACCTGGTCCGCAGCCGCACCGGGCGGGCGATGATCGCGGTTCGGGACCAGGAGGTGGCGGCGTCCACGGTCGGGGTCAACGTGGCCGGCGTGAAGGTCGGGACCTTCGCCCTCTCCGCCGCCTACGCCGGGGTGGCCGGATCGCTCGCCGTGCTGGTCGACGGCACCGCCGCCGACGCCACCAACCCGCTGATCTACTTCCAGCGCTCGATCGAGTTCCTGATCGCGGTCGTCATCGGCGGTGCCGCCACCATCGGCGGACCCCTGCTCGGCGCCGCCTTCCTCGTCTTCGTCCGCCACCGCTTCGAGGACACCAAGGCGATGGCGCCGGCCCTGCTCGGCGGCTCGCTGATGGTGATGATCTACCTGCTCCCCGACGGCATCGTCGGGGGCTACCGGCGGCTCGTGGCCCGGGTCCGCCGTGCTCGCGCCGCCGATCCCGACCCCCAACCCACACCCACCACCTAGGAGCACCTCCCCCATGCATCGTTCACGGACCCTGCGAAGCCTGCTGCTCGTGCTGGTCTTCGCCCTCGTCGCCGCCTCCTGTTCGGGACGCGACAGCGACAAGGGCTCCTCCGGCGGGAGCGGCTCCGGCGACTCCGCCGACCAGGGCACCGACGACAGCGCGACCGGCGTCGACACCTCCGACTGCCCCGAGGGCAACGAGACCGCCGGCGTCTCCGGCGACACGATCACCCTGGCCTCGTCCTTCCCGCAGTCGGGCCTCACCGCCGCCTTCGCCCAGATCTCCAAGGGCTACAAGGCCTACTTCGACAAGGTGAACGCCGACGGCGGCGTCGAGGTGGCCGGCAAGAAGTACAAGATCGAGGTCGTCGACAAGGACGACGAGTACAACGCCACCAAGACCGTCCAGAACATCAACGAGGAGGTCGGCGTCGACGGCGACGGCGCCTTCGCCGTGTTCAACGTGGTCGGCACCGCCAACAACATCGCCATCCGCGACAGCCTCGACGAGAACTGCGTGCCCAACCTGTTCGCCGGCACCGGCTCGCCGGCGTGGGGCAACCCGGACTACCCGTGGCTCGTGGGTTCGACGCTGGCGCCGTACACCCTCGAGGCGGTGGCCTACGCCAACTGGCTCAAGGAGAACCAGCCCGAGGCCAAGGTGGCGATGCTCGTGCAGGACGACGACTTCGGGAAGGCCTACGAGGAGGGCTTCAAGAACGCCATCGACGGCACCGACATCACGGTGACCGACGTGGCCACCTACCCGACCGGTGCCAACGACGTGGCCGCCCAGGTGACCAGCCTCAAGGCCACCGGGGCCGACGCCTTCTTCGACGGCGCCACGCTCCTCGCCTGCCCCAACGCCCTCACCGCGGCCAAGGCCGACAACTGGACCCGCACCTCCACGTTCGTGTCCGGCACCTGCATCTCCAAGACCCTGATGGGCCTGGCCGGCGACGCCGCCGACGGCGTGCTCGCCACCACCAACATCAAGGACCCGCAGAACCCGGCCTTCGCCGACGACGCGGCGATGAAGGAGTACCGCGACACCCTCGACCAGTACGGCGCCGACGACGTCGATCCGGACAACGGGATCGTCGCCTACGGCTACACCCAGGCCGCCGTGCTCGTGTACGTCCTCGAGCAGAGCCCCGAGCTGACCCGGGCCTCGGTGCTCGACACGCTCCGCACGATCGACACCGACGGGCTCGGCCTGACCGTGGACGGCGTGAAGCTGAAGATGTCGGCCGACGATCCGTTCCTGGCCGAGGACCTCCAGCTCATCCAGTACGACGCCGCCGCCAAGTACTTCGAGAACGTCGGCGACGTGATCGACTTCGAGGGCAAGACCGCCGACCTCACCCCCGAGGACCTGATCAACGGCTGACCTGCCCGAGCACGGCCCGTCCGTGCGAGGACCGTTCCGGAGGCGCACCGCGAGGTGCGCCTCCGGCGCGTCCGAGGTCGGTCAGCGGGCGGCGGCCAGGTGGGCGGCCAGCGCCTCGGGATCGGTGACCACGTCGAGGCCGCTCCGATCCCGCAGCCAGTCGCGGTTGCGGCGGTGCAGGTCGACCGTCGCGTCGAACCGGTTGAGGATCACGACCGGCGGGCGGCCCCGCTCGACGAACGGGGCGGCCGAGAGCACGACGGCGTTGATCGTGCCGAGGCCGGCGTCGGCCACCAGCACCACCGCGTCGGGCGCCAGCCGCTCGAACAGGTCGACCGCGTCGCCATCGGTGCCGATCGGGGACCGGGGGCCGCCCACCGTCTCGAGCCAGCCGAGGTCGGGGGCCGGGTCGGGCCAGGCCAGCTCGGCCAGCAGCTCGGCGAGGGTGGGCGGGGCCAGGCCGAGGACGTCGGCGGCCATCGGCGGCGCCAGCGGGACGCCGTAGGTCCGGTGGGGCGGGCACACCTCGTCGGCCGCCTCGCCGGTGGCGGCGGCCAGCACCTCGGCGTCGGTGGGCACCGGCCGGCCGTCGGCGGCGACCTCGGTGGGATCGAGCGACTGCGCCGGCTTGCGGGCGCTCACCGTCACGTCCCGGCGGGCCAGCGCGGCGAGCGTGGCGCCGCCCACCCACGTCTTGCCGATCTCGGTCGCCGTGCCGACGACGAGCACCAGGGTTCCCGGCCGTGCCATCCGGTCGACGTTACGCACCGCCGCCCACGAGCTGGGCGGCTCAGCGGGGGAGGGCGGCGAGCGCGGCGAGGAGGCGGTCGACCTCGGCGTCGGTGTGGGTGGCGCAGAGGGTGACGCGGAGCCGGCTGGTGCCGGGGGCGACGGTGGGCGGGCGGATGGCCGGGACCAGCAGGCCCTGCTCCAGGAGCCGGGCGGCGGCGGCGACGGCCCGGTCCTCGTCGCCGAGGATCACCGGCACGATCGGCGACGGGTGGCCGGCGACCACGCGGTCGACGAGGGTGCGCAGGCGATCGACGAGCGCGCGGCCCTCGTCGGCGCGGACGATGCGCAGGGCGGCGAGGGCGGCGGCGGCATCGGCCGGGCTCAGGGCGGTGGTGAAGATGCCGGGTCGGGCGACGTTCACGATCAGGTCGGCCACCGGCCGCGAGCAGGCGGCGAACCCGCCCAGCGCGCCCAGGGCCTTGGACAGCGTGCCGACCCGGACGACCTCGACGCCGGCCAGCGCGCCGGGCTCGGGGTGGGGACCGAGGACGGCGTGGGCCTCGTCGAGCACCAGGAGCGCCCCGGTCCGCCGACACGCGGCGCCGATGGCCGCCAGGTCCGCGACGTCGCCGTCCATCGAGAACACGGTGTCGGTGACCACGAGGGTGGGGCGGTCGTCGGCGGCGAGGAGCCGGTCGAGCTCGGCCAGGTCGCCGTGGCGCCAGATGGCGACGTCGGCCTTGGCCAGCCGGGCGCCGTCGATGATCGATGCGTGGTTGCGCTCGTCGGAGATGATCCGCGTGCCGGGGCCGCCGAGGGCGGTGAGCACCCCCAGGTTGGTGGCGAACCCGGTGGGCAGCACCACCGCCGCCTCGGTCTGCTTCCACTCGGCTAGCTCGGCTTCGAGCTCGCGGTGGATCGGGCGGGCGCCGGTGATCAGGCGTGACCCGCCGGCGCCGGCGCCCCAGCGGTCGAGGGCGGCGTGGGCGGCGGCGATCACCGCGGGGTGGGCGCTGAGGCCGAGGTAGTCGTTGCCGGCGAAGCTGACGACCGGCCGGTCGCCGTCCACCAGCCGGCCCCGCGGGCCGAGCGCGTCGAGGTCGCGGTAGGCCCGCCACCGCCCCGAGGCCCGCACCGCGTCGAGCCGGTCGGCGATCAGCCCGGCCCAGGCCCCCGGCCCGCCCGCCCCGCCCTCCCCAAGGCCAACCGCGTGCGGAAGTGGACCTCCCAGGTCCACCCGCGTGCGCGGTTCGGCGGAGGCGGGC
>WBZU01000964.1_pt1 | contig 23105 bp, 17 predicted proteins | sample 5204311 | NCBI WGS metagenome assembly WBZU01 (sample SAMN12344359, study PRJNA552823) | activated sludge metagenome | biome: Activated sludge suspended growth; feature: Nitrification reactor; material: Wastewater; isolation source: activated sludge from nitrification reactor of wastewater... | reverse complement strand
GCTCACTGTCGACGAGGCCGCGGATGCGGTGCGGGTCGATCGCACCTTCGTGCCCGACGAGGGTGCGCGAGCGGCATACGAGCCGATCTACGCCCAGTTCACGACGCTCTACCGCCGGCAGAAGGGCCTGTTCGCCGCGCTCAACCGGTGACACGACGAGGGGTATGCCGCGGGTGCGGCATACCCCTCGTGCGTGGTGGTCCGGGACGGGCCCGGACTCTCAGTTGCCGGTGAGCTTCTCGCGCAACGCGGCCAGGGCCTCGTCGGACGCGAGCGTGCCGGTGGCCGGAGCGGCCTCAGCGGCGGAGGAGGAATACGACGACGGGACGTCGCCCGCCGCCACCGCAGCCTCGGAGTCGGCCTTGGCGGCCGCCTCGACCTGCGCCTTGTGGGCCTCCCAGCGGGCGTGGGCCTCGGCGTACTGCTTCTCCCACTTCTCGCGCTGAGCCTCGAAGCCCGGCAGCCACTCGTTCGTCTCCGGGTCGAAGCCCTCGGGGTACTTGTAGTTGCCCGCCTCGTCGTACTCGGCAGCCATGCCATAGAGGGTCGGGTCGAAGTCGGCGACCCCGACGGTCCCATCGTTGGCCTGCTTGAGCGACAGCGAGATGCGGCGACGCTCGAGGTCGATGTCGATGACCTTGACGAAGATGTCCTCGTTGACCGTGACGACCTGCTCGGGCAGCTCGACGTGGCGCTCGGCCAGCTCGGAGATGTGCACCAGGCCCTCGATGCCGTCGTCGACGCGCACGAACGCACCGAACGGGACGAGCTTGGTGACCTTGCCGGGCACGACCTGACCGATCGCGTGGGTCCGGGCGAAGTGCTGCCACGGGTCTTCCTGGGTCGCCTTCAGCGACAGGGACACGCGCTCGCGGTCCATGTCGACGTCGAGGACCTCGACGGTGACCTCGGTGCCGACCTCGACAACCTCGCTCGGGTGGTCGATGTGCTTCCAGGACAGCTCGGAGACGTGGACCAGACCGTCGACCCCACCGAGGTCGACGAAGGCGCCGAAGTTGACGATGCTCGACACGACACCGGAGCGGACCTGGCCCTTCTGCAGCTCACGCAGGAAGGTCGTGCGGACCTCGGACTGGGTCTGCTCGAGCCAGGCGCGGCGGGACAGGACGACGTTGTTGCGGTTCTTGTCCAGCTCGATGATCTTGGCCTCGATCTGCTTGCCGACATACGGCTGCAGGTCGCGCACACGACGCATCTCGACGAGGGAGGCGGGCAGGAAGCCACGCAGGCCGATGTCCAGGATGAGGCCGCCCTTGACGACCTCGATGACGGTGCCGGTGACGACGCCATCCTCTTCCTTGACCTTCTCGATCGTGCCCCAAGCGCGTTCGTACTGGGCGCGCTTCTTGGACAGGATCAGCCGACCCTCCTTGTCCTCCTTCTGGAGAACGAGAGCCTCGACCTCGTCGCCGACCTTGACCACATCGGCCGGGTCGACGTCGTGCTTGATGGACAGCTCACGCGAGGGGATGACGCCCTCGGTCTTGTAGCCGATGTCGAGCAGGACCTCGTCCCGGTCGACCTTGACGATGACACCCTCGACGATGTCGCCGTCGTTGAAATCCTTGATCGTCGCGTCGATCGCGGCGAGGAGGTCTTCCTCAGAGCCAATGTCGTTGATGGCAACCTGAGGGGCGGTCTTGGTGACCGTGCTGATGCTCATGTAGTAGGAACTCCGATGGTGGACAGGATGTAAAGCCGCACGCCGGTCGGCCTGCGGGGCGGACAAGGTTGGGTGTTCGGTCTGATCGCTCGCCGACGGGATCACCGACGGCGGGCAGGCAGCATCGAACCGCGCCCCGAAGGGCACTGGGTCAGGGTACCGGTCCGCGCGTGACCGGGTCAAAGTTGCCCGGTATGCCGCCCAACCTCCAACGCCCCCTGCTTCCCGGAAATCCTCACACACGCCGACGATTTCCCGGCCGGCCAAGCCCCACCACCCGGAAACCCTCACACACGCCGACGATCTCCCCCAGCCCGCAGATCCGGCCACAATGGCGGCATGGACTCCGACCCCATCGCGCTGCGACGCGACGCCGGTACCGCCGAAACCGCCGCGGCCAACCGCACGTGGTGGGACGCCGAAGCGGGGGACTACTACGCCGAGCACGGGGCTTTCCTCGGCGATGACGACCTCGTCTGGGGACCGGAGGGGTGGAGCGAGGAACTCCTCGGACTCCTGGGCGACATCACGGGACGCGACGTGCTGGAGATCGGCGGCGGAGCCGCGCAGGGCGGCCGTTGGGCTCGTCAAGCGGGTGCTCGGGTCGTCTCCAGCGACCTCTCGCTCGGCATGCTCCAGCGGGGCCGGACCATCGAGGACGCGCACGGGTGGCCGCCCCTCCCGCTCGCCCAGTGCGACGGACTCGCCCTCCCGTTCGGTGACGCGAGCTTCGACGTCGTGTTCACGGCATACGGAGTGCTGCCGTTCGTCGCGGACTCCGGTCGGGTGATGGCAGAGGTATGCCGGGTGCTCCGGCCGGGGGGTCGGTTCGTCTTCTCGTGTACCCACCCGTTCCGATGGGTCTTCCCCGACGAGCCGGACGAGACCGGTTTGACGGTGCGGTTCTCGTACTTCGATCGCACCCCGTATGTCGAGCAGGACCGGCAGGGGCGGGCAACCTATGCCGAGCATCATCGGACCATCGGTGACCGGGTCCGCGATGTCGTGGCCGCAGGGCTGCAGATCCTCGATCTCGTCGAACTGGAGTGGCCCGACGGTCACGAGCAGGAGTGGGGCGGCTGGTCCCCGTTACGAGGGCGCCTCATCCCCGGCACCCTGGTCCTGGTGACGACGAAGCCCTGACCCACCGTCTTTGGGCGGGTCAGGGCTTCGTCGATCCATGGGCGCCGGTTGGCTCCCTCGGTTGCGCTTCTTTGTTACAGGCTGCTCTGGTTGCGCAACTCGGCCCGGGTGGGGTCCATGACCTGGGTCTCGGCCACCGGGTCAAGCCCCTCCAGACCCGCGACCGGTCCTTCGGCGGCACCGCTCCATGACGCCGCCGAACGACGACCCTTGCCGACGAGGAGGACTGCGCCGACGAGACCAAGGAGGACGCCCAGCAACGGGCCAAGCCAGGGCAAGGTGTTCTTGACGAAGCCGAGCTGGCTGCCCAGGGCGCCCCACTCCTGAGCGTTGGCCTTGATGGTTGACTCGTCAAAGCCGATGACGCCCTTCGTCGCGGCGACCGTGCCCAACGCGGACTCGAGGGTCTTGTCGATCGCTTCTTGACCCTTGACGATGACGCCGGTGTTGGGCTCGACCCACAAGGTGCGGACGTTGCCATACATCACCTTGGCGGGAACATCCTCGCCGGTGCCGTCGAAGATCGCCGCTGGAACGGTGCGGCTGGCCACTTCCTGCTTGTCGATGCGCTGCTCGAAGACGTAGGTCTCGGTGCCGAACAGGTCCTCGGTGCGGACGAACTTGGCCGCCGTTGCCTTGCCGAGGTCACCGTCCCACCAGGCGTAGGACTGCTTCTGCACGTCGAAGGGGAACTTGAAGTAGCCGCCCTCGTGGGTGATGTTCTTCATGGCATCGGGCTTCTCCAGGTCGCCGATGGAGACCTGGTCGCCGCAGCAGTTGTTGGCCACACCGGTGAGCCGGTCGAACGACACGGTCTCCATGCTGTAGCTGAGGTCGCCGACGCCGACAGCGATCGATTTGACACCGGTCTGCCAGAACGCCGTGGATGACTGCTTGTCGGCGGGCACGCGACCGGGGATTCCCAGCACCTGACGGGTGCTCTGCACAGTGACGCCGGTCAACTTGTCGTAGTGACCAACCTTGGCGTCGTCGGACCACAATCGCAGGACAGACATGTCACGGCCGACCGACACCGAGGTGCTCTTGTAGTTCAAGGGCACCGTGGCGAGTTGCGTGTACAGGACGGGTTTCGCCATCAACCCGACGACGAGCAGGAGGGCGCCAAGGCCGAGGGCGATGGCTCCGAGAGTGCGACGCACGTGATTTGCTCCCCACTAGAGTGACCGTCGATGCCTGCCTGATCCCCACGGGTAGGCTCGTAAATCTGACGGATCGTAACAGCGGCGCCCTCATTTCCCTACCTACTCGGCCAGATCGAGGTGACATGTCGCACAGCGGCGAACCCGCCCTCGCGTCGACAAGCCCTGATATGGGCTCTGCGGGCACCTCGGCCCTGACCGATTCGTCGCCGATGTCCCGGTCGGCACCGACCCATGGGTTGACGTCCACCTTCCGGTTGGGTGCGCTCGCCATTCTCGTGGTGACCCTCGTCTGGCGTACCTGGACGGTCTCTTCTTGGAGTTGGATCCAGGACGACTGGATCTACCGATCGAGGCGCAGCGCCAGCCGCTGGTCGACTACCTCACCCAGAACTACAACCAGCACTTCATGCCTGGGCAGTTCCTTCTCGCCTGGGCATCGACGACCCTGGCGCCGTTGGACTACACCGTCGCCGTCGTCGTCACGGTCGGGTTGAGCGTGTTGTCGATCCTGGCCTGGGCGGCCGCCCTGGCGGAGGTGTTCGGCGAGACCTCCCGGGCCCTTCTGGCCCTCGCGCTGGTGGCGCTCTCGCCGATCTTCCTGCCGACCAGCTTGTGGTGGGCGGCGTCCATCCAGGTCCTCCCCCTGCAGCTGACGATGGCCCTGGTCATCCTTTTCCTCTGCCGCTACCTTCGCCGGCCGGGGATCCGCCCACTGGTCGGGCTCGGCGCGACGTACCTTCTGGGCCTGTTCTTCTGGCAGAAGGCCCTGCTCCTGGTCATCCCCGCCGTCTTCCTCGTCCTGCTGCTCGGCACAGGCTCGCCGCTGGCGCGACTGCGCGCGTCCTGGCGGCCGCTGAGCCTCCTCGCGGCGATCACCGTGGTCTACCTGCCGGCATACCTGTTCGTATTGGCCAAGCCTGGATCGGCCGGAATGGGCGTGGACCGCACCTTCACGCCGCGGGGGCTCGGAGAGTCACTGTCGTTCTTCTTCACCGGGTTGTTCAACATCGTTCTGCCGTCGCTGGTGGGCGGGCCGTGGGGTGCCGCGGACAACACGACGAGCATTTACGACCCGGTGCCAGCCGTGCTCTGGTTGCCGATGTTGGCGCTGGCGGTTTGCGCTGCCATCCTCGTCGTCCGCCATCGCCGCCGCGGCGGCTGGCTCATCGGGATGGTCCTCACGTATGCCGTGGTGTCGTGGGGGCTGGTGTTGTTCAGCAGCCGCTACCAGTCGATCGGGGTGCTCAGCGTGCGGGAGGCAAGGTATTCCGCCGACCTCCTCCCGGTCACCTTCTTCGCGGTGGTGTTCGCCGTGACTCGCTCTCGGATCGAAGTCGACACCGGCACCACCCCCCTGCGCCGTCCGCTGCCGGCCATCGTCACCGGTCGGGTCGACGCCTTGGTCGGGTTGCTCACCGCCGCGGTGTCGTTGTCGGCGCTGGCCGGCAATGGCGCCGAGTGGCAGCGGATCGAACCACACTCCCCGAAACCGTGGGTGAGCACGATCGTGCGCGACGCGAGCGCCGTCGGCCCGCGGTCGCTGTATGACGGGGTCGCCCCCGACGGGGTGATCAACCCGGGGTTCTTCCCCGACTACGCCCACCTGAGCGACATGTTGTCCCCGCTGGGGCTCCCCCTGACCTTCGGTGCCCCGGCCAGGCAGGTGCTCGTCGCCCGCGGTGACGGGCATCTGGTGAACGCCACCGTCGAGGACCTCGTCCAAGTCCCCCTCGGGCCGGCGCCCGACTGCGGCTACCTCGTCAAGCCCGGAGAGACGGCATACGTGCCGGTCACGAAGCGGCTGTTCGCCTGGACCTGGTTCGTCCAGGTCGACTACTTCTCGGAGCGGGGCGGCGCAGCGCTGCTGCGAACGGACGCCAAGGACTGGACGATCCACCTCGAGCCCGGGCTCAACCAGCTGCAACTACCGATCGTCGACTCGGTGTCCGCCTTGGCCATCGCGGGAGCTGCCGACGCCGGCACCTCCTGCATCACGAAGATCCAGGTGGGCAACATCCGCGAGACGCCCGTGCTGGCGGTCCCATGACCGACACCCTCATCGACGGGCCCACCCGGACCCACCGGACCCTGCGTTTCCCAGCCCTGGACGGGCTGCGCATCGCCGGCGCGGTGGCCGTCGTGTCGACCCACGTCGGGTTCACCTCGGGTGCTTCCCTGAACGGCCAGCAGGCCGGACTGCTGGCCCGGCTCGATGCCGGGGTCCCCCTGTTCTTCGTCGTGTCCGGCTTCCTGCTCTACCGTCCCCACGTCATGGCCAGGCTCGCGGAGCGGCCAAGGCCAGCACTCGGGACGTACCTGCGCCACCGAGCGGCACGCATCCTTCCGGCGTTGTGGCTGGCCGTGCTCGCAGCAGCCCTCCTCCTGCACCACACCCCGCTCGTGGGCCCGAGCTCCTTCCTGCGCTACGCCACCCTCACCCAGATCTATACCGAGGTCCCGGCCCCGACCGGCCTCACCCAGATGTGGAGCCTGGCGACCGAGGTGGCCTTCTACCTCGCCCTCCCAGCCCTCGCCTGGGCCCTCGACCGCTCCGCGCCGACCCCCCGCGCTTGGGTCACCCGGACTCTTGCCGTCCTGCTGCTGCTCCCCGCCGCGTCCGCGGTCTGGGTGGGCGCCGCGACGGCGACCGGCGGCGGGTTGCCGATGGTGTGGCTTCCGGCGTTCCTCGGTTGGTTCGGGCTCGGCATGGCCTTAGCAGCATGGTCCGGTGCGCGAGAGGCGGGACTGCTGGGCCCGACGGTCCTGGATGAGCTCGGGCACGCCGCCGGCAGCGTGTATGCCGCGGCCGCGGCGCTCTACCTGCTGCTGTGCACCCCTATCGCCGGGCCGTACGACCTGTCGCCACCGACCGTGGGCCAGGCCGTCGTCAAGAACCTCGGGTATGCCGTCCTCGGTGCCCTTCTCGTGTTTCCCGCCGTGGTGGGCGCGGCCGCGGACCGCCCCTCGGCCATCGTGCGCGCGTTGGGCGGCCGGATCGGCAGGGCGTTGGGCGACATCTCCTACGGAGTGTTCGCCTATCACCTCATCGTGCTATCCCTCGCCGAGCGGGCGTTCAACCATCGGACCTTCGACGGACAGTTCGTTCAGCTGTGGGTGAGCACCATCGCGGTGACCTTCGCCGTCGCGTGGGTCAGCTATCGCTTCGTCGAACGACCGATCATGCGCTGGGCGCGCCGCCGGGAGCGCTGACACGGCGAGGGCGCCCCGCGCTCGGCACCCACCGCGGGAGGACCGCCCCAGGGGCCCCGGAGGCGGCCATGCCGGCGAACGCGGCGAGCACGAGCTGTTGAACCCCTACCGACATGAGCGCGGCCCCACCCTCGCCCCATGGTGCCGCGGCAACGGCGGCAACCGCCGCGGCAGCGAGCACACCCACCGGGGTGACACCGAGGCGCGGCCAGCGGCGGCCCACGCAGCCCACGACAGCGCCGATCACCACGGCGAGAACACCGACGAGCCCCGCGTTGACGGGAAACGTGACCACCAGAAGAACCGCCAGTAACCATCCGCCCGATGCCGATCCGGGCAGTGCTCCGGACAGCTGGACCGATCCGCCGTCAGGCTCGGCGATCTCGTTCCGGGGCTTTGCGCGAGAGCGCGTGGTCAGCAGCCACAGGACGAGCAGGGCAAGGAAGGCGACGGCCCCGACGACGAGGCCCGCGGCGTACCACCGTTGAGGGTCGTATCGCATGTGCACTTCGGTGGCTGCTCCTGCGGGGAGCACCCAGCCCTGCTGCCAGCCATTGACCCGGACCGACGCCAACGCCTGCCCGTGCCCGTCGGTGGCAACCCAGCCGGGGTTGGCGTTGTGGCTGAGCACGAGCACTCCCGGTTGCGTGCGTTGCGGCACGGCCCACCCACTGTCGCCCGCAGCGGCGATGCCCTGGCTCGCGGAGGTCGGGGCCGCCGCGGAGATCGGGGCCGCCGCGGCGGACAGCGGCGCCTCGACGCGGCGCAGCAACAGTTGGTGGGGCCGGAACTCCGTCGTGGCGGCCGCCGAGAGGGTATGCCGCCCCGCCGCCAGGTCGACTGTGGCGGCGCTCGTGGTGGGGCAGGCCGACCAGCGCAGCGGGGCGCCACGGAGCACCTGCTCGACGGTCCCTTCGACCTGGGTCGGCAGCCGTGTGTCATCGACCAGGACGGTCGGGCCGAAGCCACAGGGGACAGCGACGGTGCGGGTGGGGTCCAGGGCAGCGCGCAGGTCATCGGCGCCCTCGAGCCGCACCTCCGACACCCCGACGGGCAGGTGTGCGGCGAAACCGCTCACGGAGTCGATCGAGCTGGCTGCGCTGTCGCTCAGGAAGTCGATGCTCAGCCCACGCCCGGTGGTCGGCGAGATCGCGGCATACCCCTCGGCATCGACGGGCACGGTCGAGGAGGTGCCGTCGTCGCCGGTCACCGTCACCGAGGTGGGATGGGACGCGGCGAGGTAGGGGTCGAGCAGGAACTGCAGCCGGGTCACCGTGCGAGCCTGCGGGAGGTCGAGGCGCAGTCGCGGGCTCGGATCGGCGTCGCCGGCCACCCACCCGGTGCCCAGGTCGGCGTCGGCGACTGTCGCCGGCCGCGCAGCCGGGCTCTGGACACGGCTACTGCTGGCCGTGGCGGTGATCCGGCCAGGGAAGTCCAACAGTCGTTCGATATTGCCCCCCACGCCGGGAAGGACGGTGCCGGACAGTTCGTATGCCGCTCCCGCGGCAAGCGTCAACGACCGGAAGATGCCGGCATTCTCCTCACCGGCTCGCACGAGGGTGGGCGAGCACAGGGACCGGGTTGCGACGAAGGCGCACCCGGCCAAGGCGGGGACCTCCACGCGGCTGAGGATCTGGGCGGGGGCAGCCGGTCCCGTTGCCGGCATGACCAGCTCGGGCACAGGGTGAACGCCGGGGACGGTGAGCTCGGCGATCCCGAAGCCATTGGGTGCGCCGGAGGCGACCGCGTCCAGCTCGACCCGCAGTCGGGTGGTCATACCGGGTGGTGTCGCCAGCGCGACCACGGTGTCCGTCTCGAGGATGTCGCTCGTGACCGAGCCGGTGTCGGTGCTGACCCGCACCCGCGTGGGCTGGGCCTGGATCGGGTAGCCGCCAGACACCTGGATCGTGAGCCCGCTGACCTCCTGCGACGCTGACAGGCCCAGCTCCAGCCACTGCCCGACCGCCTCCCCATAGACTCCGCTGACCCACCGGGTGAGGGGGTCACCGTCCAGGGCGGCCGCCGGACCTGTTCCCGGACCCAGGCGCAGCGTCGCGCCGGCATCAGAGGCCGACGACGACGCCGTCACGGACCGGACCCCCCGCCACCGCGTCACCGTCTGCCCGGCGGTCCGGTCGCTGATGTAGTCGATGGTGCGTCGGCCAGTGGTGCCCGGGTCGCCGGCCGCAAGGACCTCGGAGGTCGTCGCCCCGGAACTGCCGAAGGCGACATCGCGGCGACGTAGGCCGTCGGTGACGACCTCCGGAAGTTGCGGGGCCAGATCGCCCAGCGCGGCCCGGTCCGATCCGAGGATGCTGACGACCCCGTCGGGCGAAGTCCCGGCTAGGTCGATGAGATTCTCCGGCCCGGCCGTCGCGAGCTGGACCTGATCCAGCGGGACGAACCGAGCTGCCGATGTCGCCGCACCGTCGAAGATCTCGACGCTCGGATAGGGCACGAGCAACCGGTCGTCCACCGTCACACCAGGAGCGTCGGCGAGGTAACCCGCCGGGGGGCCGAAACTCGCCCGGCGGATGAAGCCGGACTCGTCGAGCGCCTCGTGCAATGGCACCGGCCGGGACACCCCGGACTGCGGCAAGAGGTCGTTGCGCACGACGAGGAACCGGATGCCCGCCTCCCCCAGCACCCGGGCCAGGTCCGGGGAACCCATCCCGGCGGTGAGGCGGCGGGTCACCTCATCGAGCAGCCGGGTGCTCCCGGCGCCGCCCAAGGGCACCGCGTCCCGGACGACGAACGGCCGACGCATGAGGGCTTGCAGCGGCTCATCGCGGGTAGACCCCCAGGTAAAGTCCGCGAACGATGCCGACGGGAGCACCAGCACGGTGCCTTGGCCCTCCGCGTCGTCGAGCCAGGCGGCGGCCTCGTGCCAGTACTGCGGGATGCTCTCGTACCCGCCCGACCGCGGGAGGTTGGCGGCCACGGCGGGAGCGGCTGCCGCGACGACGAACAACCCGGTGACCGTCGCCACGAGCTCGACACGGAGCGCCCGCACCGGACGCCAGCGGGCGAGGACCGACGCCGCGTGAACCAGGCCGAGGCCGATCGGGATCCGCAGGACCAGGTCGAACTTGTGGGTGTTCCGCAGTGGTGCCAGCGGGCCATCGAGCAGCCCATGGAATGCGTCCGCGAACGGGCCCGATGCCGCCGACGAGAACCCGACGGTGAGGAGGAACAGTCCGACGAGGGCGCTCACCGCGAGCCAACCGCGGTGCGGCATCCGCGGGTGCGCCACACCGGACAGTCCCAGGACCGCGACGACCCCCGTCACGACGATGAGCGTCGGCTGGCTGATCAAGGAGTATGCCGCGGGCCAACTGGCCCCGCCGGAGCCTACGAGATACCCCAGCCAGGGTGTCGTGCCCTGCAGGGCGTTGAACGGGCTGGCCGTGCTCGTCGTGACTCGTGCGTCCTCGATCCAGTCGAGGAATGGTGGGCTGTATCGGCCGAGAATCAGCAGGGGGAGCAACCACCACAGACCCGCCGCAAGACACCACCCCAGCCACCCGAGCATCGGGCGCACGGTGGCGCGCCAGGGCCGACGGGTCACCCACCAGAGCACCGGCAGGATGAGAGCCGCTCCCGTCGCCACAGCGTTGACGCCGCCGATGCACCCGAACGCGAGCGCCGAGCGCAGGGCCCGGGCCCGCATCCGGGCTGGCCGCGGGTCGAGCAGTGGCGTCAGCACCCAGGGTGCGACGGCCATCGGCCACACCTCGATGGACGTCACCGCCACCTCACTGAGGAAGCGGGGCGATAGGGCGAACAGCGCTGCACCGAGGTAACGCGACCATGGGCTGCCTACCCGCAGGGCACCGGCGAGCCGCCAGAAGCCCACAAAGGCCACCCCGAGGATCAGCGACCACCACAGCCGCTGGACGATCCAGGCCGGGACCCCGGCGGCGCTGAGCAGGGCATGGAAGGGACCGCTGGGGAAGAGATAGCCATACGCCTGGTTCTGCAGTTGCCCGAGCGCGCCGTCGTCCCAGAGATCCAGGGCACGGGCCATCAAGCCGATCGGGTTCGCCGTGAGGTCGAGCTTCGTGTCGGGCACGACCAGCCCGGGGGCCTGCCAGAAACACATCGCCGAGAGCAGCAGGCAGCCGGTGGCCACCCGCAGCCTCCAGACCGGACCGCTGCCGCTCATCGGGGGCGGACGACAAGCATGACGTTCCAGCAGACGACCTCGCGCACGGCCGGCACACGAACGACCCACCGGGCCCAGGCCGGGTGATAGCGCGGCAGCGCGTCGACACGCTCGAGTCGGCCTTCATCCTCGGCCCGGCTGACCCAGCGCAGCATCCGCCCCGCCGAGCAGGCGAACAAAGACCGGCCGAAATCGTTCTTCGGCCGGTGACCGTGCCGCGCGGCATACCGATCGGCTGCTCGCGCTCCCCCGAGGTAGTGCCACGGCGAGGTCTCGTGACCGCCCCAGGGCGACAACCACGGCGTCCACGAGACGACGACCGTGCCACCGGGCCTGGTCACCCGGACCATCTCCGCGACCATCCCCTCCGGGTCCGGGACATGCTCAAGGACGTTGCTGGAGTAGGTGAGGTCGAAAGCGCCATTGGCGAACGGTAGGCATAGCCCGGAGGCGCGCATAGTGTTGCCCGCCACGCCGCCTCGGGCGGTGAGCTCCCCGGCGTCGGGGTCCACGCCGGCATATCGGGCGCCGGCGCTGGTGAACTCATCGGCAAAGTAGCCGGGGCCACCGCCCACGTCGAGCACCGACGCGCCGTCGAGGGGGCACCAGCGCTGGACCTCACGGATCGAGTCGCGCGCCAGCAGGGAGTAGAAGTAGTCGGGATCGGTCTGTTCGACCTGGAAGGCCCGGAACAGCTGGATCGAGCGTGACAGCGATCCGGAAGCAGCCAAGGCAGGTGTTGGCCGGTCGGTCATGAGACAAGCGCTGACCGGCTCAGGCCGTCATCGATCGCGGCGATGGGGGCGCCACCGCAGGCCACGTGGGTCAGCAGCGCTTCCCAGGCCTGGATCGTCCCCGACCAGGTGAAGGCTCGCGAGTGTTCACGGGCGCTCTCTCCCAACCGGGTCCGCAAGGACTCGTCGGCAAGCACCTTACTGGCCGCCTCCACCATGCCGTCGGTGTCGTGCACGAGGATGCCCGTGACGCCATCGATGATGGATTCGGACAACCCTCCCGCCCCGTGGTGGGCCAGCGTCGGGACCCCGTGAGCCGCCGCCTCGACGACGTTGAGACCCCAGCCTTCCTTCGCGCTGGGTGCCAGCGCGATCCAGGCGGAGGCGAGCTCCCGGTGTTTGGTGGCCTCGTCGACGAAACCGAGCAGGTCGACGTGCTCGGCCACGTCTCGGTCCTTGGCATGGGCGGCGACCTGCTCCCGCCACCAGCCGTCACCGACGATCCGCAGGCGCAGGCCGGGGTGACGAGGCAGCAACGCCGCGAGGACGTCGATCGCCAGTTCCACCCGCTTGTGGGGCACGAGCCGGCCGAGCACCACGATCGTCGGATGGGCGGTGCGGGCGGCGACCCGGCCGATCGGTGCATCGGTGCCGTTGTGGATCACCGAGATGGCAGCCGGGTCGACGCCGAGCCCCTCGAGTTCATCACGGGTCCGCCCGGACACGGTGACGTACTGCCGCCCCCGGTAAAGGCGCGGAGCAACCCGCGACTCGACCAACCAGCCGATCCTGGCCACGAGGGGGTTGAACACCACCGGCCACTGCTCGCGATGGACGTGATGGATGAGCGAAACGACAGGCGAGCCAGTCACCCAGGGCGCGGCGAACGGCACGCCGTTCTGCGTGTCGACGACAACGTCGAAAACGCCCTCCCGGCGCTCGATGTCACGCAGCCGACGCAGCGACGCCGGATAGACCGACAGCCGACCACCCTGACGGAACATCCGATAGCCGTCGATGCTCGCCTCGGTGGGCGCATCGTCGTGCGCCGCACAGAAGAAGGTCACGTCGTGGCCCAGGCGGGCCAGGCCCGCGCAGACGTTCTGTGCGTAACGCTCGGCACCACCCCCTTCGGGATGGGTCAGGTCACGCCAGTTGAGAAAGGCAACGCGCACTGGCTCGCGCCTTCGCGATCAGCGGCCGACGGCTCACCCGCCGTAGCCGATGACCTGGCTCGGAGGGACCACGTTCTTGGGACCGTTGATGACAGACTGGCTGTCGTTCGGACCCTTGGCAGCTGCCACCGCCGAGACGGCCGCGGCAGCGGCACCCCCACCGAGCAAAAGGCTCAGCAGAGCGATCAAGAGGCCGGCCCCCCGGCGACGATTGCGATTCGACACGTGCGGATCCCTCCCAGGTCGCTGCGGCGCCCGCAGCATTCTCGGGAATGGTACAGGTCACACCGCGCATGTAAAGGTACGTCGCGGTCAGCGCGGCACGCGCCACACTCTGAAGGTGTCGTCCGAGTAGACCAACGTCAGACCTGGATGCGTCTGTGGGACCGTGCCAGGAGTGGTGAGCCACTCGAACACCACGTCGATATCGCTGTCTCGTAACGAGGTCGCGTCGATGCGGCCAGCGGCCCAATCGGACGCTCCTGGTGGTGCCGCCGGGCCGACGTGGAACTGCTCGGGCCCGCGCTGCACGACGAGGTCCGCTCCCGCGAGCACCGGGCCGCGCACGGCCAGCGGCAGAGGGTCGAGGAACGGCTCCGGGCCTGCCCAGGGCTGCTGGCGGAACGGCTGCCACGGCAGGTCTAGCACCCGCCCATCGCCGACCGCGTCGACCGCGCGCGCCCAGCCCGCGGGGACCTCGACCGGTCGGTATGCCGTGTGAAGTCGGCCCAGCAGGTCCGGCGCCCCCCAGGGGCCGAGGGCAGCAACGACGAGCGTCCCTCCGACCGATGCGAGCACGCCGAGTCTGCCGGGAACCCGACGGGCCACGGCACCGACGATCGTCGCGGCGCCGACCCCACTGAGGATGACCAGGGCCATCGCCGAGACCGCCAACACGCGATGGGTGTCGCGGACGATCGAGATTCCGGGAAGTTCCTGGGCCAACGCCAGCCACCCGAGGAAGGGTTCGTTGGCCAGCAGGTAGACCAGGACCGGTGGCCCGGCGACCAGACCGATCCCGAGCATCGCGGGGGACGACGCGACCCAACCGGCCCCGTTGGGTCGGCGGCGCCACACCGCCGCGATTCCCACGCCAGCCACGACCAACACCAACAGCGAACCGATCCGCGGACCAAGCATCGCCCGCGAGCCCAAGGTCGCCGCAGGTGACCAGATCCCACCGCCGGAGAGCACCTCGAGCACACCCCAACCACCGTCCGCCCGAACCGCGAACGCCGCCGCACCCTCGCGTTGACCCCGCCCTGACGTCCCGACGAGGGCAGCCACCAGCCAGGGCAGGCACCAGGACAGGCCGAGGGAAGTCACCCAGGCGACGTCCGCGCGTGAGCGCACTTCCGGGAGGCCTCCGTCTGCTCCAGAGGGTTGCGCGAGGGCCCAGGTCCGGTCGAACGCGACGGTCGAGACGACGGTGACGAGGGCGACCAACCCACCGAACGGGGTGAGCGCGGCCGGGGCTGCTGCCAGCGCGACCCGCAGCAGCCACACCCACCGTGGCCCGCTCGACCGGGCCGCCACAACGAGCCAGGGCAGCATCGACCACGCCAGCAGGGTCGGTGGCTGACCGAGAAGCAGGCGCTCACCGGCATACGGGCTCCAGCTGGCGAGCGTCGCGGCAGTGACGGTCGCGACCCACCCGAATCGGCGCAGCAGCATCGTCACCCCTCCACCGGCCAGCAGGAGCGTGGCGCTGAGCATGACCTGCTGTTGCACGCCTGAGGGCAACACCTGAGCGAGCAGTGTCGTCACGAAGTCCAAAGGGACGGCCCGCGGAGCGGACCCGTCGGCGCCGATGACGCGGGCCGACCACACCGGATTCGGAACCGCGACGAAGTCCCGGTAGAGCAGCTGGCCGGACCCCCACGACGGCCAGAGCAACCCGAACGTCTGGACGGCGGCGGCCAGCCAACCGGCCAACACGGCGCCGCTATGCGCGCGTCCTGGCTTGAGCATGGGGCACTATGGCACACGCCGATCTTGAGGTTCTTCGACGCACAGACGGGTAACCCGCTTGAGCCCCTCGCCCCCCACCCGCCGCCTGCGTGGGCATGGTGCCGTGCTCTTCGTCGGAACCTTCCTGGGCAATGTGCTCAGTTACTTCTTCTTCGTCGTGCTCAGCCGAGCACTGACCCCACCGGATCTTGGTGCGGTCGGCTCGCTCGTCAGCCTGGCCACGATTGCGGCCGTGCCGGGGACGGGCATCCAACTCGTCGCGGCCCGCTGGGTCGCCGCCCCGCCGCCCGAGTCCGGCGCCTCACCCGGCACCGTCTCACCCGGCACCGTCTCCCCCGGCACCGTCTCCCCCGACACTGCCGCGCTCGATGCGGCCCTCGGCGCGGCCCTCCGGCTCGCCGCGGTCCTGTCAGCGGGCGCGCTGGTCCTTTCGCCGGGGGCGGCATACCTCTTGCGCGTGGATGTCGGGGCGGCGCTAGCCGTAGCCACTGCGGCGGCACCGATCACGTTGACCTTCGCCGTCCAGGGGTTGTTGCAGGGCCGCGAGCGCTTCGGGGCGCTGGCGACCGTGGCCGCACTCGTCGGGATCACCCGGGTCAGCGCCGCCGTCCTCGCCGCGGCAGGTGACCTCGGCCCCGACGCCGTCATGTGGCTGTTCACCGCCGGGTGGGCGCTGACGCTGTTCATCGCCGGGTTCCTGCTGCACCGCGATGGTGGGCCACACCTCATCAAAGCTGCACGCCACGCCTGGGGCTCGGCGCCCTCGCGGGCGATCTTCCACCAGTCAATGACGGCGGTGTTGCCGATGTCGGGTCTGCTCGTCCTGTCCAGTCTCGACATGCTCCTGGCACGGCACTTCCTGCCCGAGGACCTCAGCGGGGGCTACGCGATCGGCGCGGTGTTCGAGAAGGTCGCGTTCTGGGGCCCGACATTCCTGGCGACCCTCTACTACCCACGGATGGCCCGGGCTGCCGACCGGGCTCGTGCCGTCAGAGATGCCCTGCTCCTCACGGCATCCGTCGGCGCGGTCGGCGTGCTGGTCGCCTTTCTGCTCGGTGGTCCCCTGGTCGCTGTCGTCGGCGGTGGCGAGTATGCCGCGCTGGCACCCCTGGCCTGGCTGTTCTGCACGCTGGGGGTGGCGCTCGCGCTGGTTCAGGTGCTCGTCTACGCCGACGTCGCGGTCGGGAGGCATCGCGCCGGAGCATCCGTGTGGGTGGCCCTCGGCGCGGCTACCGCCGTCGTCGCGGGCAGGCACGACTCGATCGAGCAGGTCGTCACCGGGGTGCTGGGGAGCATCGTGGTGACGGCACTGCTCAGCGCGGCCTTCAGTCGGATACCTCGTCGGGGAGCAGGTGCTCGACGCGGTTGATCCACGCCGCGGCCGTGCGTCCCGGCACATCGACATCGGAGAAGCGCGACACCGACGTGTTGAGAATGTCGACCCACCCGGTCATCGTCGGGATGCCCAGCAGCGCCCTCACCAGGAATTGGCTGAAGTGCCCGTGGCTGACCACCCCGACCACGGCATCGGTGCCACCGTGCCGTTCCAGGATCCCATCGAGCACTCGGCAGGCACGCTCGGCCGCGCCCGCGTCCGGCTCCACCGGACCGTTCCACCACCCGTCGTCGCCTGCGTCATGGGGCAGTTTCAGCCGTGAGGACAGCTGCGTCAGGGCCGTCCGCCCGGCCCCGGGGTGCGCCCGGCGCGGCACGTCCTCGTGACCGCTCCAATCCAGCGGCCCGCCGACCTCGAACAGCTCCGGGTGCCCGTGCAGGTCGAGGTCGAGTGCCGCCGCGATCGGTGCCGCGGTGAGAATCGCCCGGCTCATCAGGCTCGCGTAGAGCACCGTCGGGGGCGCGGCATACCGGCCCCGTGCGAGCGCATGCGCGACGGCCGCGGCCTGTCGCTCCCCCAACGGCGTGAGCCGCGGGTCGGGGACTCGACCGACGGAGGCTCCGGTCTGAGCCCAGACGAGGTTGTTCTGCGACTGTGCGTGCCTGATGAGCAGCAGATCCATGTATGCCGTTCCCTCGCCCTTCGCCTCGCGGCGTCTGTAGTCCTCGGCCTCAATGGGCCGCGTCGTGCCAGGTGCGCCCAACCCCGACCGACACGTCCAACGGGACATCGAGCGCCACGGCGGCGCCCATCTCGCGGCGGACCAACTCCTCGACCTGGTCCCGCTCGCCAGGCGCCACCTCGATGACCAACTCGTCGTGGACCTGCAGGAGCATCCGTGAGGCGAGCCGATCCTCGCGGAGCGCCTCATCGACCCGCAGCATGGCGACCTTCATGATGTCGGCGGCCGACCCTTGGATGGGGGCGTTGAGAGCCATCCGCTCGGCCATCTCGCGGCGTTGGCGGTTGTCCGAGAGCAGGTCGGGCAGATAACGCCGCCGCCCGAGCATCGTCGCGGTGAACCCGGTGCCTCGGGCGTCGGCGACCAACTGGTGCAGGTAGTCACGGACCTCGCCGAACCGTTCGAAGTAGTCGTCCATGAGGGTCTTGGCCTCGCCGGTCGAGATCCCCAGCTGGCGGGACAACCCGAACGCCGACAGGCCGTAGGCCAAGCCGTAGGACATCGCCTTGATCTTGGAGCGCATCTCCAGCGTCACGGCGGCCGGCTCGACCCCGAACACCCGCGACGCGACGAATGAGTGCAGGTCCTCCCCCGAGCGGAATGCCTCGATCAGCCCGTCGTCGCCGGACAGATGGGCCATGACGCGCATCTCGATCTGGCTGTAGTCGGCCGACATGAGTGACTCGAACCCGGCTCCGACGACGAACATCTCGCGGATCCGGCGGCCTTCCTCGGTGCGGATCGGGACGTTCTGCAGGTTGGGGTCGGTCGAGCTGAGCCGCCCGGTCGCGGCCACCGTCTGCAGATAGGTCGTGTGGATCCGCCCGTCGTCATCGACGCTCTTGATCAACCCCTCGACGGTGACCCGCAACTTGGCGGCGTCACGGTGGCGCAGCAGCGCCTCGAGGAACGGATGCTCGGCCTTGGCATAGAGCTCGGTCAACGCCTCGGCATCGGTGGTGTAACCGGTCTTGGTGCGTTTGGTCTTGGGCAGGCCGAGTTGGTCGAAAAGCACTTCCTGAAGTTGTTTGGGGCTGCCGAGGTTGACGTCACGCCGCCCGATCGCCTCCCACGCGTCCTCCTGCGCCTCGCGCACCTTGCTGGCGAAGTCGGCCTCCAGATCGCGCAACGCGTCGAGGTCAACGGCGATCCCGGCACGCTCCATCCGGGCGAGCACCCCAACCAGCGGGAGCTCGACCTCGTGCAGCAAGGCGACGCCTCCGGTGCGCTCCAGCTCTGTATCGAGTGCGTCGGCGAGGTCGACGACCGCGCGGGCGGTCACCATCGCCTCGTTCGCTTCGTTGTCCCCCTCGCCGAAGTCGAGCATCCCCTGCCCAGTGTCGGTGGTGTCGTCGCGCAGCTGCCGGCGCAGCTGCCGAACCGCAAGGTCGGCCAAGTCGTAGTCGCGTTGGTCGGGCTTGACGAGGTAGGCCGCCAACGCCGTGTCGCTGCTGACCCCGACAAGATCCAGCCCGCGCGCCGCGAGCGCCGCTGCCGGACCCTTGCCGTCGTGGATCGCCTTGGGTCGGGTGGGGTCGGCCAACCAGCGCGCCAGCGCGCGTTCGCCCACGTCGTCGAGCCCGGCGAGATCCAGGTATGCCGCCGCGCCGGCCGCCGTGGCCAGAGCCAGAGCGCGAGCGTCACCGGTGCCCCGCCCCCAGCGGCCGAGCACGTACACCCCGGTGCGGACCCCCGCAGGGGCGTGCTGCGCCAGCCACCCGGCCACCTCGCCCGAGCTGAGCACCTGCCCGTGCACGGCGAAACCCGACTCGGCCTCCGGCTCGGGCGCCTCGAACGTCGAGAACAGCCGCTCGCGAAGCACCCGGAACTCCAGCGCGTCGAAGACCTCGTGCACTTGCTCGCGGTCCCACGAGTGGCGGGCCAGGTCGGCTAGCTCCACGCCGACCGGCAGGTCGTGGACCAGTTGGTTGAGACGGCGGTTGCGCAGCACCGACTCGAGGTGTTCGCGCAGCGACTCGCCGGCCTTGCCGCCGAGTTGGTCGATGTTCGCGACGATGCCGTCGAGACCGGCATACATCCCGATCCACTTGGCCGCGGTCTTCGGGCCGACCCCGGGGACCCCCGGGAGGTTGTCCGAGGACTCCCCCACGAGCGCGGCGAGGTCGCTGTACTGCGTCGGCGGCACTCCGTACTTCTCGGTCACCGCCGCAGGAGTCATCCGCCACAACTCTGATACCCCGCGGACCGGGTAGAGGACGGTGACGTGATCGCTGACCAGCTGGAAGGCGTCCCGATCGCCGGAGCAGATGAGCACGTCCATGCCGTCGTTGGTCGCCATGGTCGTGAGCGTCGCGATGACGTCGTCGGCCTCGTAACCCTCCACCGCGACGAAGGGGATCCGCAGCGCGCCGAGGATCTCCTGGACCAGCGAGATCTGCCCTTCGAACTCCCTCGGCGTCGCCGACCGGCCGGCCTTGTATTCGGCGTAAGCCTCGGTCCGGAACGTCTGACGTGACACGTCGAAGGCCACCGCGATGTGGGTCGGCGCCTCGTCGCGCAGGACGTTGATGAGCATCGAGGTGAAGCCGTAGACGGCGTTGGTGTGCTGCCCGGTGTGGGTGGAGAAGTTCTCGGCAGGCAGCGCGTAGAACGCGCGATAGGCCAGCGAATGGCCATCCAGGAGCAGCAGGCGGGGCGTGTTCGACACGTATGGCAGCCTAGGGCCCATGACCGACAGCACTCCCGTCGCGCAGGATCCGTCCGCGACCGCGCCCTCAGACACCCCGTGGGTCACGGTCGAGCAGGTCAACGCGATGGCCGCCGGCACCCTCCACGAGCGCATGGGGGTGGTCTTCACCGAGATCTCTCTGACCCGCGCCGTGGCGACGATGCCGGTCGCCGGGAACACCCAGCCTTACGGTCTGCTGCACGGCGGCGCCTCGGTGGTCCTTGCCGAAGGGGTGGGGTCGTTCCTCGCTGTCGTCCTGGCCGGTCCAGGTCGCGCCGCGGTCGGGGTCGACATCAACGCGACCCACCACCGTCCGGCCACCTCCGGCACCGTGACCGCGGTCGCGACGCCGATCTCCGTGGGACGCACGACCGCGTCCATCGAGATCGTCATCACCGACGAGGAGGGCCGGCGCACCTGCACCTGCCGGTTCACGGCACAGCTGCGCGACGCTCCCCCTCGCCGCTGAGGCCTAATCCTTGACGACGCGCCGTAACAGCCGCAGGAAGGTGTCCCGCTCGGCTGCCGTCAACCCGCCCATCGAGCGCTCCTGGACCCGCCCGACGACCGGCGAGACCTTCTCGAGCATGGCCAGCCCGGCCGCTGTCGGCGACACCAGGCGGGTGCGCCGATCATCCGGGTCGGGTTGCCGCTGGACCAGCCCGAGCGATTCGAGGTCATCCACGAGGGCCACGACCGCGCTGGGGTCCAGGCCGAGAACCGCACCGATCTGCCGTTGCGGGACGCCGCCGCCTTCGGCGGCGATCTTCACAGTCGCGTAGTGCCGGGCGCGGAATCCGAACGGTTCCAAGGCTGCGTTGGCGGTGCGTAACGCCGATCCGGACGCCTTCGCCAGCAGGACCACGACGTCCTCACGGATGCTCGTGCCCTGGTCGCCTGTCATGCCCCCATTGTGGCACGCAGGTCACAATGTTCAATGATTGACTTCCACAATCGTTGTGACTTATACATACCTCGGGACGTGGCGCCGACGCCCGGCTCTCCATGCCCCCCACGCAATGCCCACGCCACGAAGGAGCAGCAATGGACCTGTCCGGCAAGGTCGCGATCGTCACGGGAAGCGGCAGGGGGCTCGGGCTCGCCTACGCGAAGGCCTTGGCCAGCGCAGGCGCGGCCGTCGTCGTCAACGACATCGACGAGGCCGTCGCCCAGGCCGCGGCCGCCGAGATCACCGCAGCCGGAGGCAAGGCCGTCGCCGTCGCCGCCGCCGTCGGGTCGTCCGAGTCTGCCCAGACGCTCGTCGACGCGGCTGTCGAAGCCTTCGGCCGGCTGGACGTCCTGGTCGCCAACGCCGGTGTGCTGCGCGACAAGGTCGTCTGGAAGATGACGGACGAAGACTTCGACCTCGTCACCCAGGTGCACCTCAAGGGCACCTTCACCTGTGCGCGTGCCGCGATCGTGCGGATGAAGGAGCAGGGCGAGGGCGGCCGGCTCATCCTCATCGGCTCGCCCGCCGGGCAGTACGGCAACTTCGGCCAGACCAACTACGCCGCAGCCAAGGCCGGCATCGTGACCTTCGCCAAGGTGTGGGCCATGGAACTCTCCCGCGACAAGATCACCGCCAACGCCGTCGTCCCGGTCGCCGCCACGGCGATGACCGCGACTGTGCCCTTCCTCAAGCCCTATGTCGACGCCATGGCGGCCGGCGAGCCGATGCCCGAGTTCGCCAGGCGCGAGCTGGCCTTCGGAACTCCCGAGGACGTCGCCGGCCTGGTCGTCTACCTCGCCTCGGACGACTCCGCGAGCGTCAACGGCCAAGCCATCGGCATCGGCGGCGACCGCCTCTCGCTTTACTCCCACCCCGACCAGATCGTCAAGGAGTATGCCGCCGGCGGCTGGAGCGCCGACGCCATCGCCGCCGCCTGGCCGCAGGCGTTCGCCCCCAGCCAGCAGACGGTCGGCGAGACGTTGCCCACTGCGCCGACGGCCTGACGGCCGTTCCCGTGGACCCAGCCACCCGGCATACCAAGGAGCAATCATGACGATCAACGTGGCCGACCTGGTCGCCATCGACGTGCACGTGCACGTCGAGGTCGACGACCATGGGCACACGGCCCTGCCGCAGTCGTTCCTCGACTGGTCGGCGAAGTACTTCAAGAGTGGGGGCCCGCGGACCCCGACGATCGACGAGATCGCCGCCCGCTACCGCGAGCGCAAGATCGCGGCCGTGATCTTCACCGTCGACGTCGAGAAGTCGATGGGGCAGCCGCGGATCCCCAACGAGGTGGTCGCGCAGGGTGCGGCCCGCAACGCCGACATCCTCATCCCGTTCGCGAGTATCGATCCCGCGCGCGGGGCCGAAGGTGTCAAGGAGCTGGAGCGCCTCATCGCCGACCACGGTGTCAAGGGGATCAAGTTCCACCCCAGCCTGCAGAACTTCGCGCCCAACGACGGCACGGCATACGGGCTGTTCGAGGTCCTGGCCCACCACAAGCTGCCCGCGGTGTTCCACACCGGGCAGACCGGCATCGGCGCCGGTATGCCGGGTGGTGGCGGCGTGAAGTTGCGCTACAGCGACCCGATGCTGCTGGACGACGTCGCCGCCGACTTCCCGGATCTGCCGGTCATCCTCGCCCACCCGTCGGTGCCCTGGCAGGACCAGGCGATCTCGATGGCCACCCACAAGGGCAACGTCTACATCGACCTGTCCGGGTGGTCGCCGAAGTACTTCCCGCCCGCGCTGGTCAAGGCCGCCAACGGCGCGTTGCGGGGGAAGGTGTTGTTCGCCTCAGACTTCCCGGTCATCGACACGGACCGGTGGCTGGCCGACTTCGACACACTGGACATCAAGCCCGAGGTGCGACCGATGATCCTCAAGGACAACGCGGTCCGGTTGCTCGGGCTGGCCTGACCAGGACGACCAAGGAGACCCCCCATGACGACCACCGTGCACTTCGATGACCTTGCATCCCTGGTCGGGCAACCGCTCGGCGCGACCGAGTGGATGACGATCAGCCAGGACCGGATCAACACCTTCGCCGACGCGACGGGTGACCCGCAGTGGATCCACGTCGACCCCGAGCGCGCCAAGATCGGCCCGTTCGGCACGACGATCGCCCACGGTTACCTCAC
>WBZU01000960.1_pt1 | contig 23140 bp, 22 predicted proteins | sample 5204311 | NCBI WGS metagenome assembly WBZU01 (sample SAMN12344359, study PRJNA552823) | activated sludge metagenome | biome: Activated sludge suspended growth; feature: Nitrification reactor; material: Wastewater; isolation source: activated sludge from nitrification reactor of wastewater... | reverse complement strand
CTTGTGCAGAATCTGCAGTACAATCCGCACTGCGAAGTAACAAGGAACAAAGCGCGATCCGGATACCTGTGAGTAATATTCGGAACCGGACTCATCTCATCTTCATGCAGCGGATCATCTTCCGCATCTATGTCATCAAGCTCTTTTACATCCGGAACACACTGAAGCCATATCGGATCACCAGGATATCTTATTAATGAAAGATAGTAAGGGTTAATCCTCGCCTGAAAAAATTCGTCAAGCTTACCGGCAACCTCTTTGTCAATATTGAATTTCTCTACAAGATGATCTACAGTTGTAATACTGTTTCTAATCATTTCCTGCCAGAGTTCCATTATTTCTCCTTGTTTAGTTTATAATATTATTCACAGATAATTCGGTTTCTGCGGATAACTGTTTCTGAATTATCAAACTTATTTTTTATTCCGAATATTCGTTTTGATTAGTTTAAAATTTCAATTTATATACTTGCCATAGATTACAAGAGAATCACCTTTATTATAAAAATCCCTGATGTTTACAATCTCACTGTACATATTCTTTTCATAGAACTTTCTCTCCTTTTCATAAGACGGCTTACCGCTTGTTTCTATTAAAATCAGTCTCCCTTGTCTTTCTTTAATGTGATCTTCAATATACTTTATTAACCGGCTTCCGATTCCTTTTGACTGAACTTCCGGATTTACGGCAATCCAGTAAAGATCATATGTTCCTGTAGTCAGCGGTCTCGGTCCGATACACACATATCCTCTGATTATATTCTCTTCTTCATCTACAAATATTTCATAGTCTTTTTGATTTTCATCGTTGATATAAATGTTTATCAGTTCCATTGCAATGTTAATCTCATCTTCAGTAAAATTGCCGGTGCTCTCAAGTATTCGTTTTATCTTTTCCCTGTCACTCTGAATTAATTTTCTTATCATCACTGATTAATTATAATCATAAGCCGTTTCTGATATTCCATCTTTCACTTGCGAACTTTATAATATTTTGTATCAGCTCTTCATAACTCCACCCGTATGCTTTACCGCTTCTCGTAAATCCGGTGTCTTCATCCACATCTGAAGAAATATCAGGATTAGGATTCATCTCAAGTACATAAGGAATATTATCCTTCACTCTGAAATCCACTCGAGCGTAATCCGAAGCGCCGATTATTCTGTAAACTTTTTTTGCGGTGTCTTTAATTGTTTTCTCAAGTTCAGATGATAAGTTTTTTGCAGGACATACTGCTTTTGTTCCTGCAAACTCTACAGTCTTGTACATCCACTTGCTGTTATAACTTACGATCTTAGGATAGTCCGACGGCAGTTCGCTGAAATCTATTTCCGATATCGGAAACACTATAAGATCATTCTCATCCTTATTTACATTCCCGACTACGCTTACATTTATTTCTCTTCCGTCAATGAACTGCTCTACTAGCGCCGGCTGTTTGTATTCATCAAGTATATGTTCGATCCTTGTTTTCAATTCTGCGTCATTATAAACAATTGATTTATTTTCTATTCCTATGCTCGCATCTTCTCTCGATGGCTTCACTATCAGCGGATATTTATTCTTTAATTTTGAATATCCGTTTTTGTTAAAATCATTTGAATTTTTACAGACATAATGCGGCGCAGTAGGTATATCATAATAGTTAAGAATTTCCTTTACTCTCCATTTGTTGAGCGCAAGACCAAGTGTCAGAGCGCGGGAACCGGTATAGGGTATTTTTAAAATTTCAAATAACGAAGCAATATTCATTTCCTGTGTCGGATCTCCGTCAAGAGATTCGCACAAATTAAATATCAGGTCAGGAGTATCATTTCTTAATTCATCAATGAGTTTATATACATCAAGAGCAACTGCCACGATCTTTGTTTCATGTCCTGTCGGCTTCAGAGCTCTCTGAACGGATTTAAGTTCGTCAAGAACCCCGTACTCACTCATGTCTATCGGTTCGGCGACCTGATCTATATCTGTTACACCGTCATCATAGACAGTGCCTGTCGCATATTGTGTCGGATCGTTATATATAATGCTAATTTTCAAATTCTGATTATACGTTTTTATTTTATGTTATCATTTAACTTTTTCAGATTCTTCATTTTACTTTTGCATCAAAGTTCTTTGAACTGCGCAATTCAGAACGGTATTTATCATCGCATTATAATCCAGTCCGTATTCCCTGGCAGCTTTCGGATAACACGAGTTATCCGCAGGATCAGGAAGTATTCCGGGCAGAGGATTGATCTCAACTATATTCGGAATGTTGTTCCTGTCAAGTCTCACATCTATTCTTGCCCAGTCCCTGATTCTCAGCGCCTGATAAGCCGCTTTGCATACGTCTTCGATCTGCCTGTATAATCCGGGTTCGATATCAGCGGGACATCTGAAAATATCAAGTTTGTTTTCTCTTGTATCGAAAAACCATTTTACTTCATAAGAATATATCTTGTTGAATCCTTCGGGAACAGTGTCAAGATTAATTTCGACTACCGGAAGTACTTTCACATCATCTCCGTTTCCCAGCATTGCAACCGTAAATTCTTTTCCTTCAAGAAAATCTTCAACTATTGACGGCTGATTGTAACACTCTTTTATTCTGAGAATTTCATTACGAAGTTCAGAAGAATTATTAACTACAGAAGAATTGTAAATTCCTTTTGATGAACCCTCATGAAGTGGTTTTACAAATTTCGGATAAATAATTTTCTTTTCGGTTTTATGAATTGCATCTGTTATAAAAAATTTCGAGTTGGGAATTTTATAATAAGATAAAATTTCCTTGCAGCGCGATTTGTCATGACAAATTCCTATCGTTATGGAATCACTTCCCGTATAAGGTATGTTCAGCATCTCAAGCATTGAAGGTATGTGGGATTCTCTGGATGATCCGGATAAACCTTCGGCAACATTAAAAACAAATTCCGGATTAAGAGTTTTAAGTTTTTCGTAAGCGTCTTTGTTGCATTCTATCAAATCAACTTCGTGTCCGCCCGCTTCCAGCGCAGACTTCACGGCTTCTATAGTCTCTTCGGAATCCCATTCTGCAAACGTATCGTCAATTCTTTCCGGATAATTTTCTATGAGATTTTCACTGAGGTATTTTTTAAAATCTCTTTTTGGGGAAAATGATTCTTCTGATTTATCTGATAATGCCGCAACAGATAATTCATTTACAGTGTCTTTCTTTATGTTAAATGTTAATGCTAATTTCAAAAAAAATAAATTTGGTTAAAATTAATTTTTTCAAATATAACATTATAATTGTTATTGTCAATAAGCAGGACGGTTTATAAAAAATAATTTTGTAATTTTATTTCTGGTTTTTTTTTACTTGAAATGAAAGCGGAAGATTTAAAGAATATAAAGAAGAGCTGTCGCCGGAAAATTCCTGACTATTGCAGCAAAAGAAGATGAATTTTATTTAAACTAATTTACAGGTGGCTTAAGTGAGCTTATTCTGAACGAAACAATAATCATAAGTACGCCGGAAATAATTGCAAAAATTCCAAACAGAAAAATTACTGCTTCTGCAGTTGCTATGGCATTGAATAAAATCATTAAACCGAATCCAACCGTAAGAATACCGTTCAGAACATGCAGCCATTCATTCCGGATAATTTTTCTCAGTTTGAATGAATGATATATAATAAATATTCCGGCAATGATTGACCAGAAAGCGATGAGATAAAATGTTAACCTCAAAACAAAATCCGGTCTGTAAAGAAAAAGTATTCCCGCAAGAATATAAAATATTCCTTCAGTCGCTTTTAATGCAAGAGATTCATTCCTGTTTAATGCTGTTTCAATAAGAAGAAAGATGCCGCTGAATAAAGAAAGAAATCCGAAATACATTAGAAGCGTGTACATTACCATATCCGGAATGAAAACACAAAGCAATCCGAATACAAATATCAGAATGCCTCTTAGTAGAAGTATCCACCAGTATTTTTTTATTGTCTCAATCATTTGTTAAAATTTTATTTATTTAAAAACAAATATCAGAAATTTACAGGTTCAAATCCGGGAAACATTTGCTTTGACTCTTCCAGATCTGAAAGCGTTTTATACTCGCATACGCTTTCAAATCTTTTCCATAACTTGAGTACATTTTCATTTGTATGAGCATTGTTAATCGCTTCCTGCGACTTCCATTCAAAGACTTCAAGTATACTTCCGTCAGATGATCTCATAACATGACAGACTCTGTCAGTAATCAGACCTTCTGTTTTCAGAACAGGAATATGATCTTTGATTACCTCAAGCAGTTCTTTGTCTTTACCTTCTTTTGGTCTGAAACAGGTTATTACAATTATACCCATAATATTTTTACAATTAATAATTTTAAAGATCGTTCAGATCAATGCTATACATTTAAGTTCAATTGCAATAGGAGTAGGGAGAGCTTTTATTTCTATTGTTGTTCTGCAAGGCTGATTTTCCCTGAAATATTCCGCATATATTCTGTTATACGCCGTGAAATCATTCTTCATGTTTGTTAGAAATACAGTAACATCCAAAAGCTTTTCCCATTGAGATCCGGCTTCTTCAAGAATATATCTTACATTCCGGAAAACAGAATGGCACTGAATTTCAATATCATAAGAAATAATATTTTTATTTCCGTCAAGTTCTACACCGGGGATTTTGTCTGAACCTCTTTCTCTCGGACCTACCCCTGAAAGAAAAAGCAGGTTGCCGGCTTTTCTTGCGTGCGGATATAGACCCACAGGTTCAGGAGCTTTGGAAGAATTGATAATTGTTTCTGAATTCATTTTAGAAGTTAAATTTATTATCTAACTTAAATTACTTAAAATAAAAATTAAAAAATAATTAATTTATACGTTTACATTACTGAGAGTTTGTTGTTACCTTTTAAAAATATTTTATAAAAATTTGAAATTCTGTTCATATCTTTTTTTAATTTTCTTGTTTCTGATCATTAACAATGATCATTTATTTTCGCAAAAGAAAAAGCAAGCCTGGAAATTTGAAAATGAACCTGTATGGTCTGACGAGTTTGATTCAGGCAATAAAATTGATTCTGCAAAATGGAGCTTTGAAACAGGCGGTGACGGCTGGGGAAATAATGAATTGCAATATTATACTAACGGGAAAAACTTTGAACTCGATTCCGGCATTTTAAGGATCACTGCAAAAAAAGAAAATATTCACAGAAAGAAGTACAGTTCGTCAAGACTCGTTACAAAAAACAAGGCGGGATGGAAATATGGCAGGATAGTAATCCGCGCCAGATTGCCTCACGGCAGAGGAGTCTGGCCTGCATTCTGGATGCTTCCGGAAACAAACAGCGATCCTGAAAACGTTAACAACGGTGAAATAGATATTATGGAATATGTAGGTTTCGATCAGGATGTAATTCATTTTTCGGTTCACTCCAAAGCTTACAATACTAAACTTAAAAACGGTAAAACTTCTTTCATTAAAATTAAAGATGCAGAAAAGAAATTTCACATTTACAGATTAGACTGGACTCCTTACGGAATAAGAGGATATGCCGATGGCAAAAAATATTTTGAATATAAAAACAATTATAAAGGATCCGGTTACTTTCCTTTTGATAAGAAATTTTTTCTGATTCTGAATCTTGCAATCGGCGGCGACTGGGGAGGATTCAAAGGAATTGATGAAAATATATTTCCGGCAGCGTTTGAAATTGATTATGTCAGAGTGTATAAATTTATCAAATAGGATTTTGTTAAATTCGCAATCGCTCTGAAAATTTCCGCAGAATTTACATTACCGGGTTATATGACTAATTCATTTTTAAAATTGATCTGTGTCATAATATGCCTTAACAAATTTTATTAAATTATTTAACAAAAAGATTTTTATGAAAAAATTAGTTATTCTCGGAGCCGGAACAGCCGGAACCACTATGCTGAATAAGTTTCACAAAGTAATGGATCCTATGGACTGGGAAATTACTATTGTAGATCATAATGAAACTCATTTTTACCAGCCTGGTTTTCTTTTCATTCCTTTCGGTATATATAAGGAGGAAGATGTCATTAAGCCTAAAAGAGATTTTTTTCCAAAAGGCGTTAATGTGATAATGGAAATTATTGATAAGATCGTTCCGGCTGAAAACAAGGTTTATCTTAAAGACGGAACAGAGCTGGTATATGATTATTTTATAATTGCAACAGGTTCGGATATTGCTCCTGAAGAAACCGAAGGACTTAAAGGCGATTTATGGCAAAAATGTATTTTTGATTTTTATACCATCGAAGGCGCAATGAAGCTTGCAGAATTTTTCAAAACATGGGAAGGCGGAAAGCTAGTAATAAACATAACCAGAATGCCGATAAAATGTCCTGTCGCTCCTCTTGAATTTGCATTTCTATCAGACTGGTTTTTTACGGAAAAAGGGATAAGGGACAAAACGGATATTCATTTTGTAACACCATTATCTTCAGCATTTACAATGGAAAAATTCGCTGAAGTTATGTCGGATTATCTTGTTGAAAAAAACATAAAGACCACAGTGGATTTCAGCACCGGAAGAGTTGACAATGAAAATAAAAAAATAATTTCGCGTGATGAGATTGAAATTCCGTTTGATTGTCTTGTCACAATTCCTACCAACAAGGGTAATGAATGTATAGCGAGAAGCGGGATGGGAGACGAGCTGAATTTTGTTCCGACCGATAAGTATACTCTTCGTTCAAAAAACTATGAGAACATTTTTGTGATAGGAGATGCAACAGATCTGCCTTCATCAAAAGCAGGATCGGTAGTACAATTCCAGTCGGAAGTGCTTTTTGAAAATTTAATGAGTGTCATTGAAGGCAGGGAAATGAAAGCAAGTTTTGACGGACATGCGAATTGTTTCATAGAATCAGGATTCGGCAAAGCGCTGCTTATAGATTTTAATTATGAAACTGAACCTCTCAAAGGTCATTATCCCCTGCCTCTTGTAGGTCCTTTTTCCCTGCTGCAGGAAACAAGGATGAATCATTTCGGCAAGCTGATGTTTAAATGGACTTACTGGAATCTGCTGCTGAAAGGGAAGGACATTCCCGTGAGCAATGAAATGAGCATGAAGGGAAAGATAAAAGAATAAAATTAAATTGAAATTGTACGGCGACTATAGTATTACAAGGTAAACAAATTGAAGTTGATTAAGACCGGGAATTTGAAAAATCCGAATGACTTGAACGAAGGATTATCTGAAATTGAAAGACTTGAAGGCATTGAAAAATTAACCGACAGGCACTGGCTCTTTAGTAATTTTATGAGAAAAGAATTCGTGGAAAAGTCGACTGTCCGGCTATCGCAGACTCACAAAGGAAACGGGAATGTGCGCATTTGCTATTTCAAAAATGATGAAGAGATGGAGAAGCTTGGTATTCTTCAGGTAAGAGAATTCATTGAAATGATTCTTGATGCAGGACGTAAGATTTTTGCATGCAAAGCAAGAGTTGATATGTTTCATAGTAAGAATAAGATTTCTGAAAGGAAACGGATAATATGATTACGGTTGGACAATTTTATGAAGAATCTGCCGGCGCAAATTTTATTTTACATGATATCCGAACAATTACCTGACAAGCAGTTGAAAATAAAACCAAAATTGTATATCAGTTAAACGTTCATAGAATAAATATTTTAAAATCACTCTTCAGTAAAATATTATTGTTTCTTAAAGAGTCATAGGTTATTTTGCACAGAATAAAAATATTTTTCGGAAATTTTATTTTAATTTAAACAAAAAAATGAACTCATCTAAAAAGTATGCCGCTGAGTTTTTAGGAACTCTTGTGCTTGTTCTAATTGGCTGCGGAAGCGCAGTCATAGCCGGTACTGAAATATCTTTCACGGGTATTTCGTTTGCTTTCGGACTTGCCGTTCTTACAATGGTTTATGCAATAGGAAACATTTCGGGGTGTCATATCAATCCTGCAATTACAATCGCTATGCTTACCGCAGGAAAGATAAGCGGAAAGGAAACTGTCGGATACATAGTTTCGCAATGTCTTGGAGCAATTGCAGGTGCAGGAATACTTCTTGTCATTGCAAAAGGGATTCCGGGATACTCGCTTGAAACCAATGGACTTGGTCAGAACGGATTCGGGGAATTTTCACCGATGAAATATTCAATGGAAGCGGGTTTTATTGCTGAAGTTGTTCTCACTTTTATTTTTCTTCTTGTGATCTTCGGGTCTACCAGCGAAGATGCTCCGAAAGGATTCGCAGGAATTGCAATCGGTCTTTCGCTTGTTATGATACATCTTATCAGTATCCCTGTTACCGGTACATCTGTAAACCCTGCAAGAAGTCTCGGACCTGCATTGTTTGTCGGAGCAAATGCTATCGGACAGCTCTGGCTTTTCTGGCTCGCTCCTGTAATAGGCGGAGTGCTTGCGGCTCTTGTCTGGAAAAATCTGCTTGCAAAAAAATAGTTTACTGTATTGATTTAAATTCACACAGTCTTTGAAATCCTGTCTTCCGGATTTTATCAAAGACTGTTTTTATTTCTATACTGAGTTATAATTTCATATATCAAGAATTTTTTTGTTTTTAATCTTTCCATCAGCCGGAATATTCTTAATAATCTCTTCTTTAAGATGTTTAAGAAGAGTTTTTCTTGGAAAGTCGGATTTAACTGCAAGACTAATTTCCCTGACAGGCTTAGGATCAGAGAACTGTCGTACGTTTTCAAGCTGATCTTTTTTAAGATTCAGAACTGCAAGTCTAGGAATAATAGTAACTCCTTCGTGCCTGTCAACAATGTTAATCAAAGTTTCAATACTTCCGGATTCATAATGCAGATTAATATTTTCCGAGTCCTTCTTTCTCAGTTCGCACAAATTCAGAACCTGATTTCTCAGACAATGACCTTCCTCAAGCAGCCACAGATGATTCAGATCAATCTCCTTCGGCAGCAGATATTTTTTCCTGGGAAGTTTTTCTTTCTTTGAAGCATAGGCATAAAACTCTTCATAGAAAAGCGGAATTTCCGTTATTCTCCCGTCACTCAGAGGAGTTGCAAGTATGCCGATATCAATATCTCCATTTTTGAGTTTATCAATGATCTCATCTGTGATCATTTCCTTTATGAATACTTTAAGATGCGGGTACTTGCCGGTAAAAGATTTAAGAAAGAGAGGAAGAAGATACGGAGCGAGTGTAGGGATAATGCCGAGATTCAGTTCACCGGAAATTTCACCTTTAAGTTCTTTCGCGAAATCTCTTAACTCTTTTATCTCTGCAAGAATCTTTACAGCTCTTTGAATTATTTCTTCTCCTTCTTTTGTAGGGACAACAGGTTGTTTGCTCCTGTCAAAAATTTTTACTTCCAGCTCTTCTTCAAGTTTCTGTATCATCATGCTAAGAGTCGGCTGCGTAACAAAACAGCTTCTCGCCGCTTTGACAAAATGACGATGATTGCTCAGTGCAATAATATATTCAAGTTGTTGTATGTTCATTTATTGAAATTAAATATCTTTGCGGGAAAAATATAAATACTCCTTATATCTTTCAGCATAGTTCTTTTTACCGGAAATGATAATCATTAAACAGCAGATTGTTTTGACTTTGCTATGAAAGCCGTAATGACAGAAGTAATTATACCCATTATAAAAGCTCCGATCAGCCCCTGAATTATATAGTTTCTCAGATTGAAGTAATTTTCAGCTTCTTCCTGTTTGAGTAAACCCGTATTGACTGAGTATTTAATTACGTTCGGAAAATATTCGGGACTTATTACTTCGGAAACGATAAGCTGCGTAAGAGGACTTAACACTGTAACTATCGCCGTAATGACAAGCCCGCATACAAATCCCTGTTTCCAAGACATTTGTCCGGAATAAAAATTCTTTCGTTTGTCATACATAGCAAGCAGATAAATTAAAATTGCGGGAATGGCAATAAAGTTTGTATAGACCGGATGCTTGTCAATATGCTCACTGTGCAGACCGGCAAGTTTTTCGATAAACATCCACGCAAAAGTCATTATGATAAATAAAAACGCCCATTTAATTTCAATTGAATACTTTTTCATGTTGTTAAGGTTTTGTTTAATAAATATTTTTAAAATATATTGATTGTAACTGAGCCGGATGTTACCATTAAATTAAAAAAAGATTTAACTAATTGTAAAATAATTTATTTTTCTTAAAATAAAAACATTTATGTTAAAATCAAATCTGTTTAGCATCAATAATATTTTTTTCAAAAAGAGCACAAACATTAAATTCACAAATTCATTATCTCCTTACATTTAAAAAAATAATAACATATTTTTATTTAATCACAAATCACTTTTCATTGCCAAAGGAAATAACATACAAAGGCGTTCCCGCATCTCCGGGGATCTCAATCGGAAAAGCTTATATTTATACCCGTAGCATTTTTGAAATTGACATTCAGATTCTTAATGAAGGAGATGTTGAAAAAGAGCTTCTTGAATTTGCTAATGCAATTGAACTTTCCAAAAAAGAACTTAATAAAATAAGAGCTTTGTCCTACGAAAAGGTCGGTGAAAATAATTCTCTGATATTTGATGCGCAGATTGATATTTTAAATGATAAATTCTTTTTTAATAATGTAAACCTTAGAATTCAAAATGAAAAAAGAACAGCAAGCTATGTTTTTGATGATGAGATTACAAAATTAGGTCATTTACTTGTCAATTCAAAAGATGAATATCTCAAAGACAGATTTAATGACTTAAAGGATATAAGGAACAGAGTATTCAGAAATCTGAAGAAGGAAAAGTTGGTGTCGAAAGTTGAAGAGAACTCTATAATAATCGGACACGAACTTTCACCGGCAGATACTATTCTTTTCAGCAAAAGAAAAGTTCAGGGATATGCTTCCGACAAAGGCGGACTAACATCTCACGCCGCGATAATATCGAGGGCTTTAAGAGTTCCTGCAGTCGTCGGTATGAAAGATATTTCAAAAAAAATAAATTCCGGTGATTTAATAATTATAGACGGATTAACAGGTTTGATAATCTTAAATCCTTCGGATGAAACTCTTCTAACATACAAAAAAAAGCTTGAGGAATTAAAAGAATACGAAAAGAAACTCAAAGAAATACTGTATCTCCCGAGCGAAACATCTGACAATAAGCTAATCGAACTTTCGGCTAATATTGAGTTTGATGAAGAAATTGATTTCATTGTAAATACAGGTCACTGCGGAATTGGTCTGTACAGAACGGAGCATTTATTTCTTGAAGCGGGAGATTTTCCTTCCGAAGAAAGACAGATCGAAGAATACACGCACATAGCGAACGTCACTTATCCTAATACTGTTACTATCAGAACTTATGATATAGGGGGCGATAAGCTTTTGCCGAGATCAGAAAAAGAAGATAACCCTTTCCTCGGGTGGAGGGGAATCAGGATATGTCTGGACAGAGTGGATATATTCAAGGAGCAGTTAAGCGCACTGCTAAGATCATCTAAAGAAAAGAATATCAAAATAATGTTCCCGATGATCTCATCAGTAAGCGAAGTGATCAGAGCAAAGGAAATACTTAACGAAGTAAAGATAGATCTTGAGAGCAAAGAAATCAATTTTGACAGAAACATTCAAATCGGAATAATGATAGAGGTGCCTTCTGCATATTTTCTTGCAGACGAACTTGCAAAGGAAGTTGATTTTTTCAGTATTGGTACAAATGACCTGATACAATATCTTCTGGCTGTTGACCGGGGAAACGAATACATTTCAAATTTATTTCTTGAATTCCATCCCGCCGTCATCAGAGCTTTAAAAAAGATCACGGATTCGGCACACAGAAATAATATTAAGATCAGTGTTTGCGGAGAGATGGCGTCTAATCCGCTTGCAACTGCAGTACTTGTCGGAATGGGAATTGACGAGCTGAGCGTTTCTCCTTCGATTTTTCCGGAAATAAAACAGATTATCAGAAAGATCAATTACTGCGAAGCTAAAGGACTTTGCGATGAGATATTAAAGTTTTCAAATGAAAAAGAAATTAAATCCCTTGTTACAGAGTATTTTAATAATAAAGTTGCATGCTGAATAATTTCATATTAACGGGAGTAACGCTGAATATGAATCAGTAATTTATTGGCATTAGTATTTAATTTTAATATTATTTTTCGGATTTTGTACTTTCACAAAGTCTATTATATAAATGTCGGATTCATTAGTTAATCTAATTATCATTCTTTCAAAAATCGCCGTTGTTCAGGGCGTGCTTCTCACTGCGGTAGCTTATTCAGTTTATGCTGAAAGAAGGGTTTCCGCTTTTATACAAAACAGGATCGGTCCGAACCGCGTAGGTCCAGCAGGACTTTTTCAGCCGATTGTAGATGCAGTTAAACTGCTACTTAAAGAAGATATTGTTCCTGCAAACGCCAACAAATTCATTCATTCTCTTGCGCCTTCAATATCCATTATAGTATCACTTTCTACTTTTGCAGTGATTCCTTTCGGAGATACTATAACTATCGGAGATAAAGTTATTAAGCTTCAGATTGCAGATGTAAATATCGGAATACTTTATTTTCTTGCTATGACTTCTCTCGGCGTTTACGGAGTTACACTCAGCGGTTGGTCTTCCAATAATAAGTATTCTCTTCTCGGAGGATTAAGATCATCGGCGCAGATGATAAGTTACGAACTTTCGATGGGACTTGCCGTTCTTGCAATTATTCTGATGAACGGTTCGCTTCAGCTCGATACGATTGTTCATAGTCAGGCGGGATGGAAATGGAACATTTTACTTCAGCCGGTAGGATTTATTATTTTTCTTGTGTCGGCTTTTGCTGAAACGAACAGAACTCCTTTTGATCTGCCTGAAGCGGAACAGGAACTTGTCGGAGGATATCATACTGAATATTCATCAATGAAATTCGCTTTGTTCTTTCTTGCAGAGTATGCAAATGTTATTGTTTCTTCGGCGATGATAACCACTTTATATCTCGGCGGATGGCAGTTTCCGTATCTTCAGAATTTCGGTTTGCCGCCAATGCTTGTCAGCATTCTTCAGATATTTACATTCATTGCTAAAGTTACTTTCCTTGTATTGTTTTTTATCTGGGTAAGATGGACTGTACCGAGATTCAGATATGATCAGCTTATGAATTTAGGATGGAAAGTCATGCTTCCCCTCGGCATTGCAAACCTTGTGGTTACAGCCATTGTAATTCTTTTTATGAAATCTTAACACTCCCCCAAAAAAGTTAAAGGATTTTCATTTTCATTAATTTAAAAATTTTTTCTGATGAAAAAAGTTTTTTTCTTTATCTTATTTTTATTATTTATTTCTCTGAAATCTTACGGTCAGACTTTTAACGATTTCACACTTCAGGATCTTGAAGGCAATGATGTAAAACTCAGCAAACTGCTTGAGAAGGGACCTGTTATGATTTCTTTCTGGGCTACTTGGTGCTCGCCATGTAAGGAAGAAATGAAAAAAATGTTTCCTGTTTATGAAAAATACAAAGACAGAGGGTTTACTTATATTGCAATAAATCAGGATAATCAGAAATCTGTTTCAAAAGTGAAGTCATACATTAATGCGAACGGTTATTCTTTCCCTGTGGTGCTCGATCCCGATAAATCAGTATTCGAATCATACAGCGGCGTGGGAATTCCTTATTCGCTTTTAATTTCAAAAGACAGAAAAATAATTTCAAAGCATCTTGGTTATGTTACCGGAGATGAGATCAAAATTGAATCTGAAATTAAAAATGCTTTGTCTGCCGAATGATGCGGGAGATTAACTTAACTTTTTCTTTTTACTGATTTAATATTTATTACTTATGAAAATTGTTTTACTGATTTCCGTTTTATTTTTTATTTCATTTCAGTTTGCTTATTCGCAGTTAAATCTGAATGCAGACGCAGCTGTGAGCAATGTTTTCAGATACGGCAGCGGGTATGAATATACCGGGAGCATTAAGTCGGCAAAAGAATATTTTGAGAATCTTACCGATGCTCGTCTGATCATTAACGGAGTTACTTTCGGAATGAGACTTGAGATCAGCGATCCTATAGAGTATGGCCTTAATTTTAAAGGCGTCAGAAAAAGATTTATAGAATATGAACATGAATCCGGAATATCATTAAGAGCAGGCGATTACTGGGAAATTCTTTCAAAGGGATTATCTTTGAATGTTTTTGAAGACAGACCGCTGGGTTATGACACGGGTATTGACGGCATCAGGATCGCTTACGAAAAAAAATTCGGCAAAAAAAATCCCGTAAGATTTAAATCCCAGATGCTCGGAGGCAATATAAATTACAGTGATTATATAACTCCCGAAAGAATTGAAAAATATAAAATCAGAAATGTTTATTCCGAAGTCAGTCCGGTTAAATCTCTTACATTGGGATTAGGTTATCTGTATTCAACGGGCGAACTTCCTGAAGAAGAAGTAAACACTGTTGTAAAAACAGACCTCCCGGAAATTAATTTAAATTTCAATCTTTCTGATTTTCAGTTTTATGCCGCATATTCCCATAAGACATCGCTTGTTTCTCCGAACGAAATTTTTCCAAATCCATTAACGGCAAAAGGAGACGGATTGTATTCATCGCTGTCTTATTCATTCAGTAAATTCGGACTGACATTCGATTATAAAAATTACAGATACGACATTACTCTACCGGATAACAGAAGCAATACAAGACCTACTAGAATGCTGCCTTATCAGAATCCGCCTACAGCGCAGAAGGAACACACATCCACTCTGATAACAAGAAATCCGCATGTAGTGGATTTCAATGATGAAGTCGGAGGACAGATTGATGTTGTTTATTCGCCTAATGAAAAACTAAGTTTTAATCTTAACGGAAGCATCGCGTCAAGACATTATAAGTATGAAGACTCTGATACGTCGTCCGCATTATCATATAAAAGAATTGACCGAAACAATAATTTCATACCCTCTCTCGATGATCCTTTTTCACCCTTCTGGGAAATCTTTGCTGAAGGAGAATATTATGCCTCTGAAAAGGTTTATGTTAAAGTTGCCTTTGCAAGACAAAGCAGTCTCGTTTACAATCAGATAAATCCTTTTTCATCTGAAAGAATTTCCGCTACTACAATACCGGTTGAAGTAAAATATTCTTTGAGCGACAAAAACACTCTTACTTTTATCGGCGAACAGCAATGGGCTAATAATTCCATAAGGATTGGCGAGAAAACTTATATGAATCATTACCTTTCCCTGACATTTTCGAGATCTCCTGATATTAATCTTACATTAAATACAGAGTTTACAGATGATGAAGAAGAACCTACCGGAAAAAAATTCTGGTGGCTGACCGAAGGATCTTATAAAATTAATGAATCAAATACAGTTCTCGTTTCTTACGGATCGGAAAGAGGCGGTCTAAGATGTGCGAACGGCATTTGCAGATTTGTAAAACCATTTGAAGGATTCAGACTCGGGATTCAGAGTTCATTCTAATAATTTATAAGGAGTTAATTTAAATATGAAAACAAAAATTTTACTTGTCTCCCTGATATTGTTGTCGCTTACAATGTTTTATTCCTGCGAAAGCAATGATAACCCGGCAAACAATAATGTTCCTTCTTTAAATGTTCCAATTCTCATTTCACCCGGAAATAATTCCACTGTTTCCACTCTTCAGCCGCTGTTTGACTGGTCTGATGCAGCTTCAAGATACCGGATTCAGATTTCGGGAAACCATGCTTTTACAAATATTGTGCTCGATACATCCGGGCTTGTCTCTTCTCAGTTTTCATCACCTGCTTCATTGCTGAATGACGGCGGGTTTTATTTCTGGAGAGTGAAAGGAATTAATTCTGCTGACACAACTGACTGGTCTTCTCAATTTTTGTTTTCTCCGTTACTGCTGCCTGTCAATGCGACTAATAAAGTTCTGACAGAATTATTTACAAACACAAGCTGCATACCGTGTGTTGACCCCAACAGGTATCTTGATGATGTAAACGATCTGACCGGCATTACTTCAAGTGATGTTTCAGTAATTATTCTCAGAGTTCATACAACTTTATTTGCAGGAGATCCTTTTTATCTTTACAACACAGCTGATAATTCAGCCCGTATGAATTATTACAATGCCGCGGCAGTAAATCCGAGAGGATTTCTTATCGGAACATCACTTGGCTCTTATACTGCGTCAGGCTGGACAAATAAAATTAATGAGAAGCTTGGATCTCTCAGAACATTTGCAATAAAACTTTCAAATACTTATGACACAGTTTCACGGAACGGAAATATCAGTTTTAATATCAGGCAGGTTTCAGGTCAGACAGTAACCGATCTCGTTTACCATGTCGCTGTTTCGGAAAACGGAATTTTGTATACTGCGCCTAACGGTGAAGCAAAGTTTGAAAATACTCTCAGAGATCTTATAACTCCTCCTGACGGGCAATCCTTTGATATAAGCGCCGGTCAGACTAACTGTTATTCGCACAATTACTCTTTAGCAGGTATTATAAATCAGAGAAAAACAGATTTGATCGTATTTGTTCAAAAAATTTCAACAAAAGAAATATTTGCCGTTGAAAAAATCAGAATTGTTCAGTAAAAAAATTCTAATTTATATTTACTCATCTGCTGTAACCTGATCGTCCTGATTACATTTCAGATAAATTTACACTTCTTATGAATATTTTAATCTAATTTCAATATTCGTATATTTGCCGGGAGGGAAATATAATGAAAAAAAATATATACATATTGTTGCTGATGCTGATGGTACAGAGAACGGAATTATTTTCTCAGACTGATACCACAAAATTATCAGCCGACACTACTGATCTGAGAAACATTTTTCAGGAAGAGATATTAATGGAAGATTCAAAAGATGAAAGCGATGACTCAAAACTTTTTGACCTGCTGGATAACCTGAAAAGAAATCCCTATGATCTTAATAAAGTTACTCAGGATGAACTTAACAATATTCCTTTCCTGAATTCAATCATTGCAAAAAAAATTATAGATTACAGAAAACAGAATAAAGTTTTTAAATCTAAACGCGCTTTGCTGAATGTAGAAGGCATGACAGAAGATCTTTACGAAAAGATTAAAATTTATTTAATTGTCAGACAGTCTTCAAAAGACATTATTATTGATGAAACGGGAAATAAGTTTTCAGTAACTGATGCAAGCCGGTTTCTGTCTTTCAGAACCCGGCTTCGTTCAAGATTTATACAGGATCTTCAGCCAAAGGCAGGATATCTCAACGGAAAATACGAAGGTTCCAGATCAAAAATATATAATCAGATCAATTCGAAATTTCTTAAACTTGATTATAAGCTTGAAGCAAATCTGACAATTGAAAAAGATGCAGGAGAAAAAAATCTGACTGATTTTGTTTCCGGATTTTTAGAAATAAAGGATTACAGGTTTATTAAAGAAGCGGTAGCGGGAGATTACACTCTTAATTTTGCCCAGGGACTTTCAATGTGGTCTTCACTTTCTTTTTCAAAGGGAATTGATGCTGTTTCACCTGTTAAGAAAAAAGGTAAAGGTGTGGACGGATATTCTTCGGTAAATGAAGTTCAGTTTTTCAGAGGCGGTGCAGCAAAATTGGCTTTCAGTGATTTCAATCTTAATATGTTTTATTCAGATAATTATTATGATGCGACTATAGATACGACACAGGATGAAGTTTCGAGTTTTTATTATGACGGTTATCACAGAACTTCTTCCGAGATCAGCAGAAAGAATTCCGCCAGAGAAAAACTTTTCGGAGGAAGAGTGACTTATGAAAAAGGCAGTCTGAAACTCGGATCCACTTACTGGACAAGCACCTTCTCAAAGCCCATAACAAATGATTCGGTAAAGATTTTGTATAATTTTTCAGGAACGAAAGCGAATATGCTTGGATTTGATTATGATTTCATTTTCAAAAATATGAATTTTTACGGCGAGATCGCCCGGTCTCAGTCAAAATCAATTGCAGGTATTGGTTCACTGCAAATGACTTTCTTCAGATTTGCAGACATACTGCTTCTTTACAGAAACTATCCAAAAGATTTTGCGCCTGTTCATTCATTCGGATTTGGTGAGAGGAACGGCGAGACGAATAATGAAAGAGGTTTCTATGCAGGGATATCGCTTAAGCCTTTCAAAGGTCTTAATATCAACAGTTATTTTGATCAGTACGAATTTCCTTACAGAACTTATTTCAATCCTGTTCCTACTTCAGGAAACGATTTCCTTACAAATATAGAATGGAAGGCAGCGAAAGGTCTTGTACTGAATCTGAAATACAAAAACGAAAATAAGGAAGATACCAGAACCGTACAGGATGAATACGGCAGGGATGTAAAAAGAATTGACAACAGAAATCAGCTTAATGTCCGCGCAGGGTTGATTTATCAGGTTACTGACAGGTTCAGGGTCAGAAGCAGATTCGAATATGTAAATGTTGACTATAAAAATTTTGGCGGGGACAATAAGGGAATGCTTTTCTTCTCTGATGTAAGAATTATTCCCGTGACAGGGCTTTCATTTGACATGAGATGTATTATTTTTGATACAGATGATTATGACAGCAGGATATATGAGTTTGAAAATGATATAAAAGGAGTTATGTCTAATGTAGCTCTTTACGGAAAAGGAAGAAGACTTTACGCTGTTATAAAATACAAGCCGTTTCCATATACTGAAGTATCAGCTAAATATGCCGAAACTTTTACTGACGGAGTTAAGAGCACTGGAAGCGGGAATGACGAGATCAGAAACAATATCAACAACAAACTATCCATCGGGCTTGAACTGTTTTTCTGATGATATTTTTTATATCCAATCTCTAACTATAAGCAAATTTATTTTTAATACTTGTTAAAACCTGAAATAATTTATTCCGCTCTGTTTAAAAAATTTCCCGAACTTGTTTTCGGATTCAGCACAAAGCAAGGAGGAGTCTCGCCTGAACCGTTTTGTATGAACCTCAGCGCTTCGGTTGGCGACGACATTGAGAATGTTAAAATGAACCGGGAAATATTTTTCAGACAGTTGGGAATAAATGAAGACAATGTTACTTTTCAGAAACAGATTCATTCTACAATAATAAATTACTCGCCTGCTCCTTCTAATTTTGAAGGATGTGACGCAGTTTACACTGACATTAAAAATAATTATCTGGCGGTAAGCGTGGCAGACTGCATACCTGTGTTTTTATTTGATCCGGGTAAAAAAATAGTTGCAGGTATTCATTCGGGATGGAAAGGCACACACGGTAAAATAGTCACAGGCGCAATCGAAAAACTTAAATCAGAATTTTCGGTGAACCCGTCCGGATTATTCGCTTACATCGGACCAGGAATTTCTCAGGAAAAATATGAAGTCGGACCGGAAGTCGGGACACTTTTCAGCGAAGAAATATGTATTTATAAAAACGGAAAATATTTTCCTGATTTGAAAAAAGATAATTTCAATCAGCTTATAAGTAACTGTATAAAGTAATGATCAGCATAAAAAATCCACCCGTAAGAAAAGGATACTTATATCCCATGAACTGATAAACAAAACCGCCCCAGACCGGTCCGAGAAATCTTGCAAGCGATCCGAGGGACTGATTAATACCGAGAATTGTTCCCTGCTCTTCTTTACCGATAGATTGTGAAAGCATACTGATAGATACAGTATTATTCAGTCCGTTTCCAAGTGACAGAATGACAATAACAAAGAGAAGGAAAATTAAGTTAGTCGAAAACCCTATAAGACCCAGACCGAAAATTGCAATAAAGCAACCGAGTATAAGTGTATTTTCCTCGCCTATTTTTCTGTTGATTATCTTAAGCAGAAATATCTGAACTAAAGCGCCTGTCAATCCCATGAAAGAAAAAATAAATCCGATTTCCGCCTGATTCATATTGAGACCTTCTTTCCTTTCGGCAAAGAGCTGAAATGTTCCGAAAATATTTGAGAAAGAAAAAACAGCTACAAAAAAAATAATCATGTATTTTCCGTAAGTCTTGTTGCTAAGTGCGGTCAGGAAAATTCTGAGGTTAAGGGGATTGTATCTTTTTTTACTGAGTCTGTTTTTCAACTGAATTTCCACAGAGAGTGTTTCTTTGAAAATAAAAATACAAAGCAATGCGGCAATAAGCGAAAGAACTGCTGAAATATAAACAGGAAACGAATATCCGAAACTCTGCGAAAGCACTCCGCCGATTGAAGGTCCGAATACAAATCCAAGCGCAAAGGCGGCGCTAATCATTTCAATGCCTTTGGTTCTTTCTTCATGAGAAGTTACATCTGAAATTACCGCCTGCGCAGCGGAAATATTTGCAGCAAAGATACCTGCAAAAGCTCTTGCTAATACAAGAATCGAAGCTGAAAGGATTATCCCGGAAAAAACAAATGCAAGAAGCAGATTAGATACAACGCTTCCGATGAGACTCATTACCAATATTGGTTTTCTTCCGTATCTGTCCGATAAAAATCCCCAGACAGGGGTGAATAAAAACTGCATTAGAGAATAAATACCTGCAATTAATCCTATCATGAATTCATTGATATGCAAAACATTTACCGAAAACGAAGGCAGCAGAGGTATGATTATTCCGAATCCGAGCAGATCAATAAATATTGTAAGAAATATTACGACAAGTGTGGATTTATTTTTCAAAGAAAATTAAATGAAAATTATATTTTGCTAAAAATAAGTAAAGAATTTTTTTATTAAGCTTCAAACACAGGAACGGGACAAAAGGAAACTATAAAAATAAAAAATGTAAACCAACCGGTTATCATTCTGCCTGTTCCTAACGGCTCTTCAAATTCCGAATAAGTAGGAGGATGCTTTATCTTAATCACAAATAAAATAAGCAGCGCCCAGACAAGCCAGTTAATGGATCCTATGTTTATGTTAATATCAGCGAAAGGAAGAAGTCCCGCCAGTCCGAAGATCAGAAGCATGGAAAAGAAAAAGTACGCTACATATTTATGCTTTTGTCCGAACATTGCGTACGAAATGTGTCCGCCGTCTAACTGTCCGATGGGTATCATATTAAGAGATGTTATAAGAAGTCCGAACCATCCCACGCAAAGAAAAGGATAATGATACACTTCATTCATCGGCGGCATAAATACATTAGAGCCGGAAGCAAATACTTTTTCAAAGAAAAGAAAGATAAGACTGTAACCGAATGTAAATCCGCTCAGAGGAATTCCCGTTACTGCATATTCAGGATGAATATTATACAGATAGTTAACAGGCGGAAGATTTATAAATCCTGCTATTAAGATTATAAGTGAAGTTATCCATCCGGCGATAGGTCCGGCTGCTCCGATATCGAGCAGCGCTTTTCTGCTGTAATACTGAGATTTCATTCTTATAACCGCTCCCATTGTTCCGAACGGATTCAGAAAAATAAACGGAAACGGAATGTAATAAGGCAGAGTTACGGGAACTTTGTGATACCTTGCCGCAAAGTAATGTCCGAATTCATGTGTTGAAATTACAAGAAGTATCAAAACGGAATAAGTGATACCGTATGTAAAATTATTAAATTGATAAGGATCTTTATTTGCCCAGAAAACTCCCGCAATTACCGTGGAAAAGAATGTAAAAATAAAAAGGATAATATTTATCAGGAATCCGAATCTGCCTGATTTTTTATTTATTTCGTGTCCGGAATAAAATTCGTTTTCCTTTTCGTCTGACTGAAGAGATTCGTATTGATTCATTGGATGTAAAATAATTCTATTCTTGTATTAATTCAATCTGAAAATCAATTTAATTCAAATAAAGAATTTTTTAGTCTTTACAGATTTATATTTTTTAATCCGGATAATGTCTATGTATCTTTAAATAATATTCTATTTTAATGATATTGTTTCATTCATAATCATTAGCAGCCGAATAGTTTTGGAAGATTTTAATTTCAATGATACAGATTTAATTCCCGGTAATAAAAACAAGAAGGGTCCGCTTTCAAAACTTTCTCCTTTGTTTTTTATTTTCATGTCACTTGCTCTGGTTTTCTTTCTTTATCAGATAATCGGAGGTGCCATGACCTATATATTTCTTGGTAAAGATATGCAGACGATGAATGATAATCTGAATCTGACAAGAATAATTATGTCCTTTGCTCAGTTCATGTTTATTTTTTTTCCGGCTGTTGTTCTTGTAATGCTGCAGGATCACAATCTGAAAGAAACGTTCAGATTGAAAATGCCGGGCATACCTGTGCTGATCTTATCTGTTATAGGCATACTTGCAATCCAGCCGTTTCTTCAGGCATATCTTTATTATCAGAATGAATTTATTTTTTCTCTGCCGTTTGGACAGGAAGTTATTAATCAGCTCAGGGATTTATTTGATGCTCTTGAATCGGCTACGGAAAAACTTGTTGTTGCTACATCCTTTCCGGAGTTTCTGATTATAGTTTTTGCCATTGCCGTTACTCCCGCTATATGCGAGGAGTTTTTATTCAGAGGATTGGTTTTTAAAAATTTTGAAAAGGTTGTTCCGCCTTCAAAAGCAATATTCTTCTCGGGACTTTTATTTGCTTTGTTTCACTTTCATCCTTTCAATATTATACCTCTTACGGTTCTCGGTGTTTTTTTATCGTTCATTGTTTATCACAGCGGGAGCATTTATACAGCTGTCATCTGTCATTTTTTGAATAATTTTATTTCAGCAACTGCCGTGTATCTCTACGGAGCGGATTCGCTTGATACTGAAAAAATAAGTCCGGATGATCAGATGCAGTTTATTCTGCTCGGCGCATTTTCATTAGCGGTGTTTATAATTGTGATAATACTTATTAAAAAATATTCGGTTATTAACAAAGACAGTATCAATTACGACAATGCAGGTTCGGCAAATCTAACTAAATCAGGTTCGTCAGATGAGTAAACAGTTAAAAAGAATTATCACGGGCATTATTGGCATTCCCGTTTTAATATTAATATTTTATTACGGGGGAATATATTTTTTTATTTTTTCTCTTTTGGTAACATCGCTGGCTTTATGGGAATTGTTTTCAATGTTTGAAAAAAAATCTTTTTACCCCTTAAAGATTCCGGGAATTGTTTTCTCTTCGGCTCGACAAACGTTTGGGAGCGCGATTTGGACGCATAGACCACACATAATGGCGAGGGTGAGAATTGTTTTGGAAAAGGAATTCTTCATGATGTCTCCGGCGGTGTTCGTTTCACGAGTTGAAACAGATAGTTTT
>WBZU01000959.1_pt1 | contig 23154 bp, 30 predicted proteins | sample 5204311 | NCBI WGS metagenome assembly WBZU01 (sample SAMN12344359, study PRJNA552823) | activated sludge metagenome | biome: Activated sludge suspended growth; feature: Nitrification reactor; material: Wastewater; isolation source: activated sludge from nitrification reactor of wastewater... | reverse complement strand
TGCTCATGAATAATGCAGGCTAGTATGTGATTGGCTCACTTAATCGTGTGTGGAATCTGATATCTCAGTAGCAGGCCCATGTTTGATCGGGCGCGTGATGAGATCTCCCCTCCCTCTCGCTCTCTACCCCTCCTCTTCAATTACCAAGTGCGCTCCTGTCTTACCGCCCTCCCACTAAAGCCACTTGTGAAACTCACCCGCAATCGGTACTCTGCGTTTCCTCATGCCTACCTCATCCAGTACCCAGACGCACGCCATGGCGCATCCCCGTGATCCCCTGCACGGAATCACATTGGAGACCATCGTCACAACCTTGGTCGCACGGCACGGATGGGCAACACTGGGCGCACGAGTGCCCATTCGCTGTTTCCGCCATCATCCGACGATCCGGTCGAGTCTGACCTTCCTGCGCAAAACCCCGTGGGCACGCAAGCGAGTTGAACAGATGTTTATCGTGGAACGCCACTCACATCCAGACTGACTCTATGGCATCGAACGCGACCATCTATAAAGCCGTGCTGCAGATCGCCGATCTGGATCGTCAGCACTTCCAGGACCATACACTCACGCTTGCGCGCCATCCGTCCGAGACTGAGGAGCGCCTGATGATACGGGTGCTCGCTTTTGCGCTCCATGCAGACGAAGCCTTATCTTTCGGCAGAGGGATCGGCACGGAAGATGAACCGGCTTTGTGGCAACGTGATGCAACCGGGACTATTGATCTCTGGGTCGAAATCGGCCAACCAGACGAGAAGACGCTACGTCAGGCATGTGGCCGCTCCAATCAGGTCGTCGTGTATGCCTATGGAGCCCGGAGCGCAGAGGTATGGTGGGCGAACCAGCGTCAGTTGCTCGACCGGCTGAAAAACCTCTCCGTGACACTGCTTCCCATGGAAAGCGTTCGTGCCCTAGCAGAAATGGCGAGACCCGCCATGCAGCTACAATGGACGATTCAAGACGGGCATCTCTGGATCGCGGATGGGACGCAGACGCTCCAGATTGAGTTGCAGCGATTGAAGGGCTGACGATACCTTTTTAAACTGTCTCAGCACAATAATCCGCAGAGCATTCTTGTGCTCCTGGTTCCCTCAAGGTAAGATTAGGACTAGTCTCCGTAAGTTCCCACAACATCATCACAGCCAGCATGAAGACCGTCGTCCACACAGTGGCACCAGCACAGCGGGAACAAATCTACCAGCGGCTCCGTGACGAATTGGAGCGAGTACCAGGAGTACGGTTTACCTATCTCTATGGCTCCCTATTGGAGTCAGACCGAATCCATGATGTGGATGTCGGACTGTTTCTTGATGAGACAACTGCAGCTCACAACACAAGTCTGCTCGACCACCTTTCTATGACACTTCGTGCCGCCGTCAACGTGCCCGTTGATGTCCGAATCCTCAATGACGCGCCGCTCTCATTTCTGTATCATGCGCTGCGAGGACGACTCCTATCCTGTCGGGATGAGGCATTTTTGACCGACCTGATGGAAGACGTCGCACGACGGTATCTCGATCTCGCTCCCATCCTCCGCATCAGCACGAAGGATGCCTTCGCCGCATGACGCTCAATCCGGCCCTCATCCGGGCTCGCTGTGCAGAAATCGATCGTCATTGAGCCGGCTTGAGGCACTCCGTCCCCTCTCTCGTGAAACATTCTTGTCCAACCAAGACACCCTCGATGATGCCTGCTATCGCTTGCTCATTGCCATTGAGGTAGCGTTGGCAATCTGCTTTCATGTCTCTGCGAAGCAACTCCATCGGATCCCGAATGAATATGCTGGCTGCTTTAGCTCACTCGAACAGGCCGGGCTCATTGCTCCAGACCTTTCCACTCGCTTGCAGCAGATGGCACGATTCCGAAACCTATTGGTCCATGTGTACTGGAAAATCGATTACGGGCAGGTCTACGACATCATTGCCGCTCGCCTCGACGATCTGCGTACGTTTCGTGCTGCCATGATCGAGCTGATCTAACCTCCACCCAACTTGACAGACCTCACCGCCCGGACACAAAATTTGTACCCAATTCTAGCGCTTGCGTCCGAGAATGCTCGCTGCCTGTTCCGACACTTCTTTCACCAAAACTCCCATCTTCGGATGCGACGGCTCGAAGTCGACCGGCCAGTCGAAGTGGCGCAACCGTTCGCTTGCGGCGGGCCCGATGGAGGCCACAACCAGTTTCTGCACCGCGTCATGAAACGGGATGACCTGTCCGTCCTGCTCCAACACCTGCATGACATGATCGATCTGCATGGCATTGGTAATGAGCATCACCTCCACCCGTCCGGCGATGATACTCTCGCACGCAGCACGCATCGGTCCGAGATCCTCCGGTAGGGCCCATTGGTAGATCGGCACGGGGAAGACGTCTGCCCCGCGCTGTTCTAACGCCTTCACCAGTGCGGTATTGGGAATGCCATATTCCTGCACCGCGATCCGCACCCCAGGCTCGAGGCTGTATTCATCAAGGGCAGACACCAGATCGATCCAGGTATTGGGCTCCGGCACCGTGATCGTGGGGATGAGCCCCAAGGCCTTGAGAGCTGCAACCGTCTTTGCTCCCCGAGCAATGGTCACGATCTGTTGTAAGGCCTCAACGATTGACGGCCAGGGATACCTCGGTTTCAGGATTTCGAAGAGCGCCTCCGTGCCGACGCCGGTCAGCAAAACGAGCATATCAATCTGCCCCGCCATGAGTCGCGCTCCGAATTCATAGGCCACGGTGTTGCTCTCCAGCGGAATCTCGCGCAGCGCAGGAGCCACCAGCGGGCGCCCTTCGTACCGTTCAATCAGCTTGGCCAGCTCCGTCGCCATCCGGCTTTCGAATGCCACTACCGTCATTCCGTTGAATGTCATAGACATGACCACTCCTCCACGACCAGACGCTAATCATACTACACTCGTCGACGCGAGTGAGAGCCGGTTTTCCGTTGACGGCTGCTCGTTGCTCTCCCTACTATATGGATGCACGTTTGTTCAACGAGTGCGTGATACTTCATGACGGCACCACTGCATCGCGGCCTTCGGCACCTGGCGCTTCGCGTCATAGATCTTCCTCGATCGCGTCGATTCTATGAACAGCTGCTCGGCATGAAGGTCGTCTGGGAACCGGACCCGGAGAACGTCTATTTCAGTTCCGGAGTCGACAACCTGGCACTGCATCAAATCTCGAAGCGTGAATCGGAGTCCTACGATCCCTCGAAGACCCAACTGCTCGACCACATGGGCGTGATTCTGGACAGTCCGCAGGCTGTGGATCAGATGTACCGTGAGATTGTGCTCTCGATCGAGTCGCTGGGTGGACGAATCACGAAAGAGCCTAAGCAGCACCGCGATGGCAGCTACTCATTCTATTTCTCAGACCCTGACGGCAATGTGATTCAGGCCCTTTACGAACCAACTATCAGTGGATTGGAATGGGTGAAAGGCAAGACGTGAGCAGTGAAATAACCTACCCTCTCTTACGTTTTACGTTTTACGTTTCACGCTCATGAAAATCTGGGAAACCCTGCCTCGCAACCATTATGTGAGTCTCGTCCCTTGGTGTTGGGCTCAACTGGAAAGTGCGGAGCCACCGGGTCCCTTTCCGTTCGTCGGCGGCATTGCCCCTGATGTTGTGGCCAGCCTGCACGAGGCTCATAGTCTCCTGGCCAGCGCGATCGATACCGCAATCAGCGATGTCTTCTCGAAACGGGCGTCCCTCGACGAGCCCGAGCGTCGGCGACGACTCGAAGATGCCTATGCAGAGCTGGTCAATGCCCGACCCTATCTTCAGCGACACATCCGCTGTAGCCGCCGACCGGACAGCACCTTTCAGTGGGAATTCCCGACTGATCCGACTCAATCCGCAGCCGTTACGAACGGCGGCCTCCGTGTATTTCACGCGATCAACCACCAAGCCCTCCCGTTGGGATTCAACAACCGCCGTCTGGGCCCATCAATCGGCAAACTGCTCGGCCTGCTCGATGGCACCCGTACGACCGACGAGATCGGCACGGTCGTCTCGTCTATGCCTCGCGACCACCAGAGTCTACTGACCACATTCATGGAACTCTTGCAGCGTCATGGATGTCTGACTACATCGCCCACCGCGTCCCTGCGCCGCCATTGGTTCGACGTCGTTCAGGATCAAGACACCGTGCACCTTGGACATGCAGCCTTGCTCTACCGACAACGTGACACGGTGTTGCTCTTTGATCCATGGCTGTTGCCCTGGTTCGCAGAATCACCCTTGCCGTCACTATGGGGCGGGCTTCTCCCCAAACCTGCCGCAGTATTTCTCACACATGATCACGATGACCATGTGGATCCCCGCACCTTGCTCCATCTGCCGAAAGAAGTCCCCATTATCGTCCCCAGCCGGCGCAATCGCACACAGCTGTTTTTTGACTATCGCTCACTCCTGGCAGAGCTGGGATTTGAACAGGTAATTGAGCTGGCTCATGGCGAAAGTTGGCCGTTTGAGGGAGGCACCGTCGTTTCGGTCCCATTCTATGGTGAGGATCCCTGTGACCTCAATATGCCGAGGAATTGCTACCTGATTTCCGATCGCGGCCACAATGTCCTGATTCATGCAGACAGTGGCCCAACCAACGACGGACGGTCGGCCCTCAAAGATTCGGTTATTCAACAGTTGGTCTGTAAATACGGACCGATTCCCCTCGTACTGGCTTCCCAACAACAGCTCCTCGAGCTTCGGACCCATGCGGCCCACGCCGCACTCTCCCACCCCGGCCAATGGCTTGACGTCGGTGAGAACGGCTATCTGACGAACAGCTATCTGGCCGAACTCTGTGCCGCTGCTCGAGCACAGCTGTTTGTTTCGTACGCCACCGGTGGGGCGGACTGGTACCCCGACCACCTCTCCTTCATGTTCAGTCGCCGCAATCCCTCCAGAACCGCGCTCTTGACCGCGCACTGGGAACCGGCAGAAAAGTTGAATGACCTTCTCGCTTTACAGAACTGTCGCTATCATCATGCCCACGCCCTAGACATCTATCGACCCACGAATGGTGGAGCGATCGGTATCCAGCCGACAGGAGAAACCCTTGCCCCACTCACGCTCTATCGTGTAGATCATGGCGACCCCCCATTTATGAAAACCGCGCAGCAACGATAGACCATTACTTTTTGAGGAGTAGCGATGAGCGAAAGACCATCAACGATTCTTGTCACCGGAACCGCGGGATTCATCGGATTCCATGTCGCCATGCATCTCTTGGACCGAGGCGACCATGTCATCGGCCTCGACAACATCAATGATTACTACGACGTCCGACTGAAGGAGGCTCGCCTCGCGCAACTGAAGCCTCGTGAACGATTCACATTCGTTAAACTGAACCTCGCCAACCGACAAGGCATGAAAGATCTTTTTGCCAACCAGCCAGTCCGGCGCGTGGTACACCTGGCCGCCCAGGCTGGGGTTCGCTATTCGCTGGTCAATCCACATGCCTACACCGAGAGCAATATTGAAGGGTTCATGAATATCTTGGAAGGCTGCCGTCACAACCAGATCGAGCATTTGGTCTATGCATCTTCAAGCTCAGTCTACGGCGGTAATACCCACATGCCGTTCTCGATCCATGACAATGTGGATCACCCTGTCTCGCTCTACGCCGCCAGTAAAAAGGCCAATGAGCTCATGGCGCACTGTTATGCCCATCTGTATCGGCTCCCCTGTACCGGACTCCGCTTCTTTACCGTCTATGGACCCTGGGGACGCCCCGATATGGCGCTCTTCATCTTCACCAAGGCAATCTTGGAGGGTAAGCCGATCGAGGTCTTCAATCAGGGCAAGATGAGGCGTGACTTCACCTATATCGATGATATTGTCGAAGGCATCATTCGGACACTCGATCGCCCGGCAACGGCCAATCCATCCTGGTCAGGGAACCAACCTGATCCCGGAACGAGCTCCGCTCCGGCACGCCTCTACAATATCGGCAACCATCAGCCGGTGGAATTGCTGCAATTTATCGAGGTCTTAGAAAAGGCGTTGGGCAAGAAAGCGGAAAAGAACCTGCTGCCTATACAGCCCGGCGACGTCCCCGCCACCTACGCTGACATCGACGATCTCACGAAGGATGTGGGCTTCAAGCCGAGCACCCCGATCGAGGTGGGGATTTCTCGTTTCGTGGAGTGGTACCGAGAGTTCTACAGAGTATGAGGAACTGACCTTGTCACGTTAAAAACACCCTACCGGCACAAACCCTGTCCCGAAGAGCCTCGACAACGCGATGTAGCGCGCATTGTCATAGAACGAATGGCTGGCCCCTCGCTGATTTCTCCCTGTGATGTCCCCCCCATAGGACGGATCGGTCCCGAAGAACATCCCTCCCCTGGTCTTCTGTACGAGGTGCATCCATTCCATATACAGCGCGCAGGCTTCCGCCTGGACTGAGCCAGAAGCCGTGTTGCTCGCATACCAGTCGCGTGCCCATTCCGGCACCGGTCGTCCTGCACCGACCGACTCACGGTCCCGAGCGGGAGGCAAATCAAACTGTGAATCCCTCGTTGCCTGCGTTCGAGGAATGGTCGGCATATTCACCAAATCAGGCACGACAGAAAGCGGTTTCAGATCCATCGCTTGGCACCCGGTCCGCTCTTTGTTGGTGTACAGCGAGGTCCCGTCTGCCTCGAGACATTTCCAGGTCGTTGGACTAGCTCCCATATCCCCCCGCGCTATTCCCGTGGACAGGACCACCAAAATGGTCGCAGAGAGGAACATTCCTTCAACCTGCCGCATGGGACACCTCCAGATCATGTAGTCAAGATAGGCGGTGCCTGAGCACCCCTGGTCACCCTCAATAGTTGGTGCGCACACCCTACTCAATACTTTGTTTTCCGTCTATGCAGCTTTAGAGGGGGAATCACAATCTATGGCTCCTCGACCAACTGACATTTACCGTGGTTTCACCCGTCGCTCACCGCAAGCCTATGCGGGGCCGGCACCCAGTAGCCTACCTCTACATGCCCGGGCTCCCTTACCTCAAACCGCTCCTGTCCCACACCCTGCATTACCTTGTCCGAGATAGAAACCTCAGGTATCCTGCCTGTCATAGTCTCGATACACTGTTGGATAAAGCAACATAGGCTCGTACTCTCACGTCGTCAGTAGTCTCTGGACACATTCATCAAGCAACGACGTACGATCGATACCGGCCCAGTATGACCGACTATAATGTCCTCACCAATCTGCTCTTCATCTATACCGTGTCGATTGCGGTGGTGTTTCTGTTTCATCAGTTCCGACTCCCCTCGATCGCCGGATTCTTAGTCGCCGGTGCGCTGATCGGCCCTCATGGGCTCAATCTCATTTCCGATATCGCCACCGTCCAGGTCTTGGCGGAAATCGGCATCGTGCTCCTCCTCTTCACCATCGGCATTGAATTCTCATTGGTCCAACTCGCCTCCCTTCAACGCCTGCTGCTGATCGCAGCTCCGATCCAAGTGGGAGGAGTCATCGCCATTACATCGCTTGGCGGCACTCTCGCGGGATTACCAACCTCTCAGGCAATCTTTTGGGGGTTTCTGCTCTCACTCAGCAGCACCGCCATTGTGCTCAAAGCCTTGACTGCCAGTGAAACAAGCGATTCAGCGCACGGACGGGCGACGATCGGGATCTTGGTCTTCCAAGACATCGCTGTCGTACCGATGATCTTGCTCACACCCATTCTTGCCAGCCCTGGCGATGGGGCGCTTGCACCGGTATTGCTCTCTCTAGGCAAATCTTTGGTCGTGGTGGCCTGCATTCTGGTCGGCGCGTGGTATGCAGTTCCGATCTTGCTTGAACACATCGTCCGCAGTCGAAGCCGAGAACTGTTCTTGTTGACCATCATCGTTCTCTGCCTCGGCATCGCCTGGCTGACCTCTCTCGGTGGGCTCTCGCTGGCGCTCGGCGCCTTCATCGCCGGCCTCGTGATCTCCGAATCAGAATACAGTCACCAAGCTATCGCCGAAGTGCTGCCTTTTCGAGATAGCTTCAATAGCCTCTTCTTCGTGTCCATCGGCATTCTGATGGATTGGCATATCCTGTTGGAGTACCCCTTCGTCGTGACCGGCCTTCTGCTGATCGTCCTCTTGGTAAAATTCTTCGCGGGCGCAGGCGCCGTGCTTGCCGCCTCCATGCCCCCTCGTTCCGCGGTCATGACCGGCATCGCACTCGCACAGGTAGGAGAGTTCAGTTTTATCCTGGCACAAGTCGGCCAAGAAGATCAGCTCCTGTCCGGAACACAGTATCAGATATTTCTGGCCGTCTCAGTTTGTTCAATGATCATTACCCCGATCCTCATTCAGCTGTCACCGTATCTCGGTCGACGGGTCGAGGCCATTCAGCGACTCCACCGCTGGTTTCCCGAACAGACCATGGCACATGTCCTCGAAGCGGAAGGGCGGCATCTACGCATCAAGGACCATGTCATTATCGTGGGATATGGATTGAACGGCCGCAACCTCGCTCGTGTCTTGGGCGAGACGGAGGTTCCCTATATTGCATTGGATTTAGACGGTGAAACCGTACGCCGAGAGGCGGCCCATGGATTACCGCTCTACTACGGAGATGCGACCAATCCAACCGTCTTACGGCATGTCAAAATTGAACAGGCGCGCGTCCTGGTCGTGGCCATCTCCGATCCCTTTATGGCGCGCCGGACCGTGCAGGTTGCTCGAGGACTGAATCCAAAGATTCACATCGTCGTCAGGACTCGCTATTTACGTGAGTTGGAGGAACTCCATCAGCTCGGCGCTGACGATGTGGTGCCGGAAGAATTCGAAACATCGATCGAGATTTTTGCGCTCGTTCTCCGCACCTATCAGATGCCGCAAGACTTCGTCATGCGCAAGGCGGAGCAGGTGCGTCGGGAAGGCTACGCGCTCCTTCGGCGAAGCGAACTGCCCGAGCTGGCCCACCACTTGCGCGGCGGCACTCTCGCCGACGTTGAAGTAGAGACCTGCCGGATTGAGGAAACCGCACCGGCAGCAGGGAAAACGCTCGCTCAGCTGGCACTGCGTCTGCGGACCGGAGCCTCGATCATTGCCCTGACCAGAGCCGGGGTGACGGAATCAAACCCGTCGGACAAAACGAAACTCTTGGCCGGAGATATCGTGGTCTTACTCGGATCACGCGATGAGATTCGTCGCGCGACGGAATTCATCCTCACGGATCAACCTGACCGATAACTTCAGACTCTCCGCTCCGTCTGGTCGTTTCTACGAGGTTCAGCTTCGCCAGTGGAGCGTGACTCGTTCTTTGAGCGGGTGATCGAAGGGACGCCCGGTCTGAACCGATTCAAGATAGGCGGCCTTGAGCTTGTAGTACCATCGAGCCGGCATATCAGCGTCCCCCAGAAACATTGATGAGGGCTTGTGGCGGAGACCCACCGCCAAATGCTTCATGGCCCGTTCATCCTGGCTCAGAAACATCCTGGTCAGCGTACGAAAAATCAGATTGCCGAAGGGCAGCCAATGCAGACCAAACCAGTAAGCCGAAAAGTCAATGCGACATTCCATCTCGGATACCGGTGTGGCCATCAATCGATTGGCAACCCACGCGCTACCACATTGCATCAGCTCGACCCGCTGATTCGGGAGGATAAAGTCGATCGTGGTCGTCATCGGCCCGCCGTAAATACGCTCGACCCAATGAAACGGCCCGCTATTCTTCGCCGGCCGGTGCGCAGTCATCCGGAAGCCATAGGGGATGGGCTCAAAACTTTTCGTCTTCTCATGCATCCGCGCATCACTGCGCCACCAAGAATGGACATACGGTCCATGAACAGGATCGATAAGCCCGATGACACCATCATCGGCCGTGCAGGTATAGGTCAGGGAAATGTGGAATGACTGCCGAGGCTCCGCAGGAAGAGGCATGCGCGGAGCAGGTGGCAACGGGTCCCTGTTCCCTCGTTCATCAGCCAGATACAACCAAATCATCCCGTCCGTCTCTGCAGCGGGATACGAAGTGACACCGACCTTCTCCGTTTGGAACGTGCTTCCGTCAGGTAACGCAGGAATGCGACGACATCGCCCCTGCGTGTCAAACTGCCAACCATGGTAGGGGCATTCCACCCGTTCACCATCAAACCGTCCGCATGACAACGGCATACCCCGGTGAGGGCAGAGATCGCGCATGGCAGCCACACGTCCCTCTCGATCGCGGCATAGCACGATCGGCAAACCCAACATCACTAGCCCTTTCATCGTCCCTGGCCGCAGCGTATGGCTCGGCACAGCCGGATACCAGAAGCCGAAGAGCGGAGCACTCCTGGATGATATGACTTCAGGTGATGGGGTTTGGGTCATAACTGAACAGGAGGGGCACAAGAAGGCGTCCTAAGATCGGTTTATGACTATAGCGGGCGGCGGAGAGCAGGTCAAGCAACGAACGGACCAAGTAGGATAAGCCTGTTCCTTGACACTCCTAAGAACCACATACTATTCTGTTTCACTACTGATCACTCCGAGTCTTTGCCTGATGTGAGGTGACACGATGATTGCCACACAGATCGAGCCGACGGCGACGTTGGCACAGCTCCAAGAATCCAAGCCAGAAAGTGTCACCATCGTCTTGTTGAGCGGTGATCTCGATCGGGCGATGGCCGCTTTCATCATTGCGACAGGCGCAGCCGCCATGGGCATGAAGGTCACGATGTTCTTTACCTTTTGGGGGCTGAATGCCATCCGAAGAAAAGGCGCGACCAGTTCGGCAAAAGACTGGCTTCGCCGAATGTTTGGGCTGCTCAACAAGGGCGGCGCCGACAGCCTTCCGCTATCCCGTTTTCACATGGGCGGGTTGGGCACGAAAATGATGCAGAAAGTCATGAAGCAAAATCGCATGCCCGATGTACCTGAATTGATGCAGACCGCCCTGGATCTGGGCGTCCATTTTATCGCGTGCACGACGACCATGGGGCTCATGGGCATTACCAAAGACACCTTAATCGATGGCATCGATCAGTTCGCAGGGGTCACAACGTATCTGGCGGAAGCGAAACGGGGCAGCGTAAATTTGTTCATTTAATCTGACAGCTCTCAACTGAGCGTGAGGGATATCTTCATGATGCAGGCCGATGTGAAACTCGATACCTTAGGGTACTTTTGTCCCATGCCGATCATTCTGACGTCGAAGAAGATCAAGGAGCTGGCCCTGGGCCAGGTGCTGGAGGTCGTCTCCGATGATGAAGGCATCAAGAAAGACATGCCGGCTTGGTGCGAAACTACCGGCCATCAAATGGTGGGACTGGAAGAGGAGCAGGCGAAGTCGGGGCGGATTTACAAAGCCTTCGTCAAAAAGACGAAATAATCAGACTTTTTCAAGATCACCCAGGACCAGAAGCCGGAAGGACCAACGAAGTCCTCCGGCTTTTTCGTTTACGCTCAGACGAATGGCATGGACCAAATCATTGAATGTGTGCCCAACTTCAGTGAAGGCCGGAATCGAGCCACCGTTGAAGCCATACTCGACGCGGTAACCTCGACACCCAACGTCGTGTATTTGGACCACTCGATGGATCCAGACCACCATCGAGCCGTCCTGACCTTCTGCGGAGCCCCAGAGTCAGTCGTCGATGCGGTTTTCCGTGCGATCCGTACCGCAACCAACCTCATTGATCTGCGAAACCATGCCGGCGTGCATCCTCGGGTGGGCGCCACAGACGTCGTCCCATTCATTCCAATCAAGGGGACGACGATGGAAGATTGTGTCCGACTTGCCGCACGACTCGGGGAACGAGTTGGACGCGAGCTAGAAATTCCCGTCTTTTTGTACGAACGTGCTGCGACGCGAGCTGATCATGTCCCCTTGGAAGCAGTCAGACGCGGGGGCCTAGAAGGATTGGCTCTCCGAATGGCATCCGATCCGAATTGGGCGCCCGATTTCGGCCCGCCTCGACTCCATCGGAGTGCCGGAGCCATCGCCATCGGGGCTCGACTTCCGCTGATCGCCTTCAACGTGAACCTCCGCTCTCAGAATATGGAGATCGCCCGTTCCATTGCCAAGACCGTCCGACAATCGAATGGCGGCTTGCCCCATGTGAAGGCGATCGGTGTGGAACTGGCCAGCCGCGGCATGGTCCAGGTTTCCATGAACCTGACAGATTATCAGGTGACGCCAGTACAGTCCGCGTTTCAGGCTGTCAAAACTGAAGCAGAAAAACAGGGGATTCCAGTAGCCGGAAGTGAATTGATCGGTTTACTTCCGCAGGCCGCGTTAGAGCACGCTGCGGTGACGTCGCTTCAGCTGGAACGATTCGATCCATCACATATCCTGGAAAAAAGAATTGCCGAAGCCATGGAGACAAAGGACACATCCGATCAGACGCTATCGGACTTTCTGAGCGCCGTCTCTGATACCAAACCCATTCCCGCAGGTGGAAGCGTCGCCGCTCTTGTGGGCGCCTTAGCTGCCGCGTTGGGAGTCATGGGCGCGCGCCTGGCCAAACAATCGGACGGAGAAAGAACTCTTCTGCGATTGAGTCGGCGGCTATACGACCTCGTTCAAGAAGATGCAGTCGCCTATGGGGCCCTGATGGAGGCCTACAAGATTCCCAAGGAACTCTCAGATCGTGCTGGTACAGTTTCGAACGCACTCCTCAAGGCGACGGAAGTCCCTCTGGAAATTGCAGAAAGAGCCTGCGAGGTCGCAGGTCTCCTTCATGGCTTACGACAGGTGGTCAAGCCAACAGTCTATTCAGACCTTACGGTGGGTATGATCCTGGCCATCGCGACTGCTGACGCAGGTCTCTTCACGGCACGGACAAATGTAAAATGCTCAACAAATCATCATGTTATGGAATTAGTGCAAGCAAAAATCATAAAGACACGCGAAAGTCTTGAGGAGCTGAAGAGGTTGTGTTAGACTCCGCGGCTGCATTGTGACGAACCATCACCAACAGGCTGGATTGGCCTGAGAAAGTCGGTAGTTAGCCGGATGGAAATCAAGGTCTTCAATAACAACGTTGAAAAAGCACTGAAAGTTGCCAAAAAGAAGCTCGCAGGCGAAGGTCTGTTTCGCGAGCTCAAGCGTCGCCGTTTTTATGAGAAGCCAAGCGTGAGGAAGAAGGCCAAGCAACGCGAAGCCCAACGACGCCGGCAGAAGTGGTTGTCAAAGCGGAAGCCTGAGTAGAGACTCCCGTAGGATTCTCCACCCCCCGTCATTCGCCTCCTCCTCGGTCGTGTCCACGCCCCTATGCGTCAGGATCAGATCCATGCCGCCGTCCGCATCATCAAGCGGGAAATTCGCCGATGGCAGGAACCGGTTGTTGGGGTCGTTGCTAAAGAATCCAACCGAGATCCCTTTCTGATCCTCATCTCTACCGTCCTCAGTTTACGAACCAAAGACAAGACAACCAGAGAAGCCGGTGATCGGCTCTTTGCCTTGGCTCGCACTCCAACCACGATACTGCAGATACCGCTGAAGAAAATCGAACAGGCGATCTATCCGGTGGGGTTCTATCGGACCAAGGCGAAATCAATCCACGAGATCTGCCACCGGTTGATCAACAACTATGGTGGAGCCGTTCCAGACTCGATCGACGAACTGGTCAGCTTACCAGGAGTCGGGCGGAAAACTGCGAATCTCGTGGTCACGATTGGATTTAGAAAGCCTGGAATCTGTGTCGATATTCACGTGCACCGCATCAGCAATCGCTGGGGCTACATCAAGACTAAGACGCCGGAAGAATCGGAAACTGTGCTCCGCCGCAAACTGCCGAAACAATACTGGATCATCTACAACGACCTTCTCGTCCCCTATGGACAGAACCTCTGTCTTCCTGTGTCGCCCCTGTGCAGCACGTGCAAGCTGACGGACCTATGCGATCGCGTAGGAGTCACGAAGTCGCGTTAAAGGTGAAAGGCAAACGGTGAGACCTAAGAATATCTCGGATTCCTTCTTTACGTTTCACCTCACCTCTAACACGCTAGCAGTGTGTCGACAAACCCTGGCTGCCTGAAAGAGGAATCTGTACAGGATGGTTGCTGAGCAGATCCGGATGGCCCGCAGGCTGTTCAGAAAGGCCGCAGCGACTGAAAAGGTGAATCGTACTCTGCCCTGTACGGTGAGCCTCTGAGCGACGCAAAAACGCCGCTGGCGGTCTTTGTCAACAGCCTACTAGATAAAGAGTTTCGTTTCCGCTTCGGCCGTTAACGACAGGATCGCTGGCAAGCCCATCACTTCGTCGACATTCTTTTCAACCGCGGAACTGTCCACGCCCATATATTCCAGGCCGGCGCTGCAGGCGATCAGCCGAAGCGTCCCAACGTGCTTCGCATCTTGGAGCATTTCTGAAATCTTGGGGACCTTCTTCTCCTTGAGCAGTCGAGCGACCTCCTCCGCTGATCCCGCATACTCCGGCGGAAAGTCAATCTGATCGATCTTGCCCTCGGCCAGCTTTTTAATCGTCCAAAACAACAACACCACAATCACATCTTTGCCCATCGCGGCGGCCGTCATGCCGAGCGTCGCGACCTGATGCAACTTATCGTAGGTCGCATTGTGCGCGAAAATGACAAACTTCGGTTTGGTCGACATAGCTTACTTCTTCCGTACCCTGGCTTTCACACTGTTGACATAGTCTGTAATTGCAGCATCCACTTCATCAACCGTCATCGGCCGATCATGTGTTTCACTTTCATCGATGAGATACCGGTCCTGTTCTTTTTCCTGTTTCAAAATGACGGCATTCTCAGGGGTCACCTCGATCAACATAAACCATTCCTTAGCCCCTTGTGACAGTACCACCTGCTTACCGGCTCCCCTTCTGGTGATCTCAATCTGAAGCCCATCACTTGTTTCCGTCGAGGGCCAGACCCCGCTTGCAAACGACATATCCCCAATGACGACCGTCAAGATGCCTAAAAACGTTGCGGCTCTGGGATTCACCTGGCACCACACTGCTGTCACGATGCGATTATAGCGAGCATGGGGCGACTCCGTAAACCATGGAAATCTACCTCGTTTGCCTTGAGAGGCGTCGGAACCCGTGTTAGGATGCCGCCCGATGGACGAACTCATTGCAACGGTTGAGCAATATATCTCCACCGAAACACTCGTCACCCTGACGGCCCTCTCGATCGTCTTTTTTGTCGGATCGTTGATCGCCATCCCGTTCATCCTGGTCAGGTTGCCGACAGATTTTTTTGACACGCGTGTACCACGACGTTGGATGGAGAATCATCACCCGGTGCTTCGGCTCCTCGGCCATCTCGCGAAGAATGTGGTCGGCGCAATCTTCGTATTCGCCGGATTCTTGATGCTCTTCCTGCCAGGTCAGGGTATCCTCACGATGTTAATCGGGATCACGATGCTGGACTTTCCCGGCAAGCGCAAACTCGAAGCCAAGATGATCGGCCAGCCAGCCGTTCTGGGCACCATCAACAACATGCGCCAGAAGTTTGGGAAGCCTCCGCTCACGATCGCGCCAGACCCCTGACCAGGACTGAGATAACAGTGCTGAGTCCTGAGATGGGGCGGATGATCTCCTCTCAATACTCAGCCCTCAGAAGTCCGCCCTGAAAGAGCTCCATGTCTGAGATATCACTCCAATCCAACAAGCGTCCCACTCTGTATTTGATCGACGGTAGTGCCTATATTTATCGCGCCTTTTTTGCCCTGCCGGCCCTCAATAACTCCAAAGGCCTCCAGACCAACGCCGTCTATGGGTTCATGACCACGCTCCTCAAGATCATCCGTGAACATCACCCAGATGGGCTGATCGTCGCATTCGATGAGAAGGGGCCGACTCTCCGGCACGAGGAATTCAAAGAGTATAAAGCGCAGCGTCCGCCGATGCCCGACGGCATGAAGGCTCAGATCCCGTACATTCATCGAGCCGTGGAGGCACTGAATATCCCCGCCGTCAAGCAAGTGGGCTACGAGGCTGATGATCTCATCGGCACCCTCGCTCGCCGAGCAGAACGGGCCGGCCACGATGTCATTATTGTCACCGGCGATAAGGACATGCTCCAACTCATCACACCGCACGTGCGCATCTACGATCCGGTGAAAGACAAATGGTCCAGCGATGCGGAATGTATCGCCAAGTTCGGTGTTGAACCGGCGCGTGTCGTCGAAATCATGGGATTGATGGGCGACAGCAGCGACAATATCCCCGGGGTAAAAGGCATCGGCGAGAAAACCGCCATAAAACTCATCGCTCAGTTTGGGACCATTGATGAGCTGCTTCGCCGACTCGACGAGGTGACACCCACACGCATCAAGACCCTCCTGACGGAACAGGCGGACAATGCACGGCTGAGCCGGAAGCTCGCGACCATCGACACTCAGAGCCCGGTGGACTTCCAGCCTGAATCCTACCGGATCAAACCACCGCACGACGAACAGCTCGCCGAACTGCTGCGCGAGCTCGAGTTCACGTCGCTGTTGAAGAGTCTTCAGCCGTCCCCCAAACAGCCAGAGGCGAAAACTCCTGCGCCAGTCGTCATCGAGGATGAGTCAGCCGCACAGCGGTTCGCTGAAAGCTTACCCAAACATACTCCGCTCGCCGTGCACTGCCTCTTCGTCGGACAACCAGGTGTGCATGCCGATCTGAACGGTCTCGCGCTCTCGAGTGGCGGCCACACGGTCTTCGTCCCGATCGATATTCACGCCTACATGCGGCCGATCATGCCTCTCCTTCACGATCCACAGAGAACCAAAGTGGCACATGACCTCAAAGCCACCCTATTAGCCTTACATCGCCTGGGCGTGACCCTGGCACCACCCTATGTCGACACCATGGTCGCCGATTATCTACTCAATCCCAATCGCCGAGACCATGGCCTCGAAACGATCGCGATGGAACGGCTTGGAGAGCGGTTCGGATCGGATAAGGGAAAGACCGCTCAACCTCAGTCGCTCTTTGATATTGATTCCGGCTCCCGAGAGCAAGCCACAGAAGCCGCTTCGTACTTGGTACAACTCGAACCCATCCTCGCAAACCAATTGACGGACCAGGGAAGCCTGCCCCTCTTTACCGATGTCGAGATGCCACTCATCCCGGTCCTGGCAGACATCGAACGAAATGGGTTCTTGCTCGATGTCGAAGCGCTACACACCTTGGGTAAAGAACTCGAACGGGAACTCGACCGCATGATGGACACCATCGCTGGAGTAGCCGGAGGCGAGTTCAATATCAATTCACCGAAACAGCTGGCTACAGTCCTGTTCGAGAAGCTCGGCCTAAAACCCCTGCGGAAAACCAAAACCGGGTACTCCACCGATGAAGACACCCTGACCCAACTGGCATCGCAACATGATTTGCCAGCGCAGATTTTGAACTACCGTAGCCTCAGCAAGCTCAAGTCCACCTATGTGGACGCCTTACCAGAACTCGTCAGGCCAGAGACGAAACGGCTCCACACCTCGTTGAACCAGACCGTTGCCGCAACAGGACGGCTGTCGTCGACCGATCCTAATCTACAAAACATCCCCGTCAAAGGGGACTATGGCCTCCGCATTCGTGAAGCGTTCATTGTTCCGAAGGGTCATGAACTGCTCTGCGCCGACTACAGCCAGATCGAGCCGCGCATCCTCGCCCACCTGTCACAAGATCCTAGGCTGCTCTCGGTCTTTGCCAAGGAAGAAGACATTCACATGGCCACCGCCATGGAAATCTTCGGGCTCCCCTCCAGCCAGATCACGAGAGACATGCGTCGCGCGGCCAAGACCGTCGTCTTCGGTATCGTCTACGGCATCAGCCCGTTCGGCCTTTCTCAGAATTTAGGAGTACCCCAGCCCGAGGCAAAGAAATACATCGAGACATTCTTTGAGCGATTCGCTGCGGTGCGGGCTCTCATGGATCGAAACATCGCCGAAGGGCGAGAGAAGGGCTATACCACCACCATCCTCGGCCGCCGCCGGCCGATTCCTGAGCTCCAGAGCGGCGATCCTACACAACGAGGCTTTGGCGAACGCATGGCGGTGAACAGCCCCATCCAAGGTTCAGCGGCAGACTTGATCAAAGTGGCCATGATCAACGTCCATAAGACGTTGCACAAGGAACTGCCCCACGTGAAGATGATCCTCCAGGTCCACGACGAACTCATCTTCGAAGTGCCGGATCATGACTTGGGCGAAGCCAAGCGCCTTGTGAAGCAAGAGATGGAAGGCGTCGGCAAACAACTGGGCCTCTCAGTGCCGCTCAAAGTCGATCTCGGCGTCGGCAAAAACTGGCGCGTGGCGCATCCATGATGCGATATCCTCATTCGGATCAAGCGCGTTGTGTTAGCTGCTCACTACGCATTCAGCGAAAACGCTTGAATTACAACGGAGTGGATCGCCTGACAGAGTTTGATGTCGACGAGTCGATCTTGAGCGACGTAGCCGTTTCAGAGGTACTCCGCACGACAAACATCCAGCAAAGGCGTGAACGCTGAAGCCTCACGAATGCCCGGTCTGCGACGAGAACGTCTATGACCGTGAGGCCATGCGAAAAATAGACGCGCACTCGCTGGATTTTGCAAAGGCTCGCGCTTCCCAGTTCATGCGAGCTTTTGGGGAGAATCGAGTCGTACATCCCTCGCCAACGCCATATCTCAAAGAGACAAGAACAACAGTTTTTGAGGTTGACGGCTAAGATCGCAGGCTGCGATGAGTCATACGGATCTCGCTTAGACTGAAACCCTTGCCAATTTCCCGAGAACAAGAATAGCTCACTGAGGACTCGAACCCAATTCTCACCGTTGACACTTGCATCCTCGTCAATCAGCGGGTACATAGGAAGATAGCGGATGTCGGTAAGCAGATGAGATCATCCGCTTCGAGCAAGATCTATCTGGGCGTCGGAAGGAACTGACGCGTCGAATTCTCCCAACCCACAACCGATGCGAGGTGAGATATGCTGACCATACGGATTTCAGTCGCGTGGACGATAGCAGCCATCACCCTTGGAACACTCGGCATCTTACTCTTACTGGGCCAACCGTTCACAGTAAAGGCTCAAGAGCCGAAGCGGTTTCAGTACATGATCGTCGAGGTACTGCCTGACACCGAGAATATGCAAACCAAGCTGAACGAATTTGGTGCGAGCGGGTGGGAACTGGTGGCAGTCCCGATGGGGAACATGACCGAACCGAGACTGATTTTCAAAAAGTAATCAGCCCAGTTGGCTGAGAATTCATCCCCGCTGACTCTTAATCAGCGGGGATGCCAATGAGCTTTCGGTCCTCGTTGCCATGTCGCAGTCCATCCAGTTATTCTCTGCCTCCATGTCATACACGCCAAGATCAGCGATTTCCCTCGGTTCTGTGCTTGGCGCTATGCGATGCGCTCTAGGTTCCCTTCGTGATAGGAAGAACATTCCATTTTCTATCCTACTGACAGAGACAATGAGAGAACTTGCCCAGCTTGGGCATCGCGTTGAAGAAGGCGATGACTACCACGGGGCCTGGATACGGCTAGGAGACACACACCCACTAATGACCCTTCTCATCGAGGGCTACTATCAGCTCTTGACTTTGGGTTACATCGTCTCGCTCCCACAGGGAAACCAAGCTCCCAATCCAAACTTTCTCAACATTACTGAAAGGGGCAAGCAGTGGGTCTCGTTTGCAGGCCCAGTCCCGGAAGATGCGGATGGGTTTCTTGTCGCCCTGAATACGCTCATCCAGACTCTTGACCCAGTCGTGAAGCAATACGTTGCCGAAGCGGTTGTCACCTATAACCGCCAAGCCTGGTTCGCAGCAGCCGTCATGGTCGGGGCGGCGAGTGAAAAGGTCGTGTATATGCTTGCTGATGCCCTCTTGAACGTTACCGGAGGCAAGGACCAGCGAGCCCTTGAGAAAACCATCAAGGAACGCAACATCCCCAACTTGTTCGAGCAGCTCAACAAAGTTCTGACGAGTCACATCGAATCGGACTCTCTTCCCTACGAGATCCATGAGGGAAGCGAGCCTCATTTGATGTCTCTCTTTGAGGCGATTCGTGTTCAACGAAATGAGGCCGTGCATCCAACTGTGGGGGAAGTGACGCCCACTACCGTGCGATTGACTCTTTCGGCATTCCCCTCTGCCTGTCGCAAAGTGTACGACCTCATTGGCTGGTGTCAGCCGCGCTGAGCGATCAGGGCGCTGCCGGTTTAAAGAGGAACAGGAACTCATGGACAAAGAAACCATTGCGAGATTCGAAAGGGAAATGAAGGAAATAGAGGAAGGAAGGAGACTTATTGCGCCGCATGAAAGAGCGTTGGGAAAGTTGAGCATTCGGTTCTCTCTGCTCCATCTAATGCTAGAGGAGTTTGGCTGGAAGGTCTGGGGCCTCGACAGCCAGGTTGGGTCTACCTGACAAAGGACCTGCCGACGAAACATCTTGTAAAGAAGATCCGTGACAGTGCGGACTTGTTTATCGACAAGAAGTCCGTCCGTAAAGAGTTCCTCGCCATTCTTAACAGGGTGGAGAAGGTGGCCGACCGTAGAAATGAGTTTTTGCATTCAATTTGGTTGATCCGTGCAGGCGAGCCAACCCTGTGTATCAGTAGAAAGCGGGGACCGTTGCTCGACCAAGAGGCTCCATCAGCGGATGGATATCAATGACCTCAGTCGCATCATCATGAACGTTGTCACTGACTTCATGGAGATGGAAGATGGGAAGAGCCTCTTGACTCGTATCAGTGAGTCGAGGGCCGGTATGAGCTTGGACCAATAAGATCCCCTTTGGTGCCAAGCTGGTGCCAAACGTACTGAACCAGGCGAACGAGGATGGAGTACTTTCATGTTTCATCCTCGCTGACTGATGGAATTTCTTCGTCTTGAGTATCCTGAGTGTTCTCAGGTTGGAGAGGGGCGGGACTCTTAATCAGCGGGGATGTTCTTTGAACTCTCTACCTTCCCTTATTCTTTAGCTCCATTGTTCGACAACCGCTCATGGCCTCCCGTGGAGGTCTGATCTTGAATCATGCATCAAGCCATCATCATGCGTAATAGCAAGCATTTTAGCCGACCATTGGCTTACATGAGCTCTTTCCACAAAGAGCACGATTCTTGACGCTATTCCAACTGATTGCTATCATTCTGATATCATATAAATGAAGTCAGCCACACAAGAGGAACCCTATGGCACAAATGCTTGTTCGACAGTTATCTGACCAGGTCGTCAATCGGCTAAAAAAGCGCGCGAAAGAACATGGGCGGTCGCTGCAAGCGGAGGTCAAGACGATTCTCGAAGAAGCGGTACCAGACTATGAGCAAGCCTGGAAACGAATTGATACGCTGCGAGATAAACTCAAACGATCCGGCAAAACCTTCAGCGACAGCGCCGCCCTGATCCGAGAGGACCGCGATCGGTGAGACGGTACGTGGTCGATGCCAGCGTGGCCATCAAGTGGTTTATTCCAGAAATTCATTCTGACGCAGCTCTTCGGACCCAGCATCGTGAAACACTCCTCCACGTCCCGGCCTTCATGGTCCTTGAACTGGGCAACGTCCTCGCTAAAAAGATCCGCCGCAACGAACTCACGCCCAGGGACGGAGAAATGATCCTCAGGGAGCTCAAACGACTCCCACTTCAACGCCATGCCGATGACCGATTGTTTGCTGCGGCCTATCAGCTCGCACTCGACACTCGTCGAAGTCTCTACGACTGCCTCTATCTTGCCCTAGCCGAAGTCATTGATGGCATCATGGTGACAGCCGACCACAAGTTTTTTACCAGCCTGACGAACGGACCCTATGGCAGGAGGGTAATGTGGGTGGAAGACCTTCCAGTCCTCACATAATTCAAAGCTGGGAACAGCCTCCAATCGCTACGCCCCCATGGCTAAATGAACCTGAATCGCATTCCAACTATGCGGATGCTCCCTCGATGAAAAAGATCTTCGTCTCTCAGCATCTCTTCGAAGTTGAAATGCGCAAGGAGCAGCTTGAGCAGGCCGGCATCCGGTGCCTGATCAAGAACCAGCGTTCATCCGGCTTGGCCGGAGAGATTCCTTTTACTGAAGTGTTCCCTGAACTGTGGGTCATCCAAGACGAGGCCGCCTATCGGGCGCGGCAAGTCCTCGACGAAGAGCTGATTACTCAGCCGTCAAACCCAGGCCCTTGGGTATGCACCGGGTGTGGCGAACAACACGAACGTCAATTTTCTGAATGTTGGAGGTGTGGAGGAACCAGCGTATCGCCGTGATGCAGTGCACTTGCAAGCTCAGGCTTCACTACTTTTTCCCGCACAAAAATTTCCACACTGACTGCGCAAGTGTCCCTCTGGAGATGGGCACCCAGCTGGACTCACCCGATTTCTTATAGATCGAGTGACCGGTCCCCATATTTCCAGCAAATCGCTCAATCGCCACAAGACGAAACCGTTCTTTCGAACAATCGTGTTCCTCCTGGTTACGAGTGGATAAGAACGTGCTCAGCCCTCTGGTGCTGGCGGCCTTGAGATCATCTAAAACTAAGGCCCTCACGATCTCCCCATTCCGGCTGATGCTCTCCGAATCGACGTAGATCGCATCCTTCTCGTTACGATCGACCAACAGCCACTCCGCACACACCGCTCCTACACACCACAACTGAAGAGCCATCAATACGAGAAGAATTCCAGGAGACGTCCGAAAAAACCTACGAGTGGACGGCATGCACAACCTCAGTATAAGCATGTTGGAACAGCACCACGAAGAAACGTGGCGCCAACGGAAGCGACACTCACTGACAGACATGCCGTGTGGAGAACACGGGAATTCGTTGTCACTCAGATGGTGGCTTCATACCGAGCTCGTCGACCCGTTTCAAGCAGTCGTTGAACCCCTGCCGACGTTGGACAAATGACCAAAACAATTTGTACCGATTCAGCATGTCCAGCTGTTGTACATGTTCATCGCAGGTCTTCTGTTTCCAGGGCTCGACGTTGTCCGGCGGCGCGGTCACGACCCATGCTCCCCCAACCAAGGCCGAGACGAGCAGTACCGCACCACCGACGGCTATCATTCCTGTCTTGACGCTCATGAATCCCTCATTCAGTACGTTGAACATCGAAGAGCCAGCCGACCCCTTCGGGGAAGAACCGGGCCTGTTGTATCACTATGGTGCCGGAGACCGGGATCGAACCGGTACGGGCCTTTTGAGCCCGAGGGATTTTAAGTCCCTTGCGTCTGCCTATTCCGCCACTCCGGCGAAGGGCGGATTTTAGCATAGCCGCAAGGCGCCCTACAGCCACTTTCTCACGTCC
>WBZU01000958.1_pt1 | contig 23158 bp, 23 predicted proteins | sample 5204311 | NCBI WGS metagenome assembly WBZU01 (sample SAMN12344359, study PRJNA552823) | activated sludge metagenome | biome: Activated sludge suspended growth; feature: Nitrification reactor; material: Wastewater; isolation source: activated sludge from nitrification reactor of wastewater... | reverse complement strand
ACGAGATCGTCAAAGTGCTGGAAGACTTTCAGGGAATGTTTTTAGGACTGTAGGGTGACAGGACAGCGAGCCGCCCGTCGGTACTTGCCCGGCATTCTCTAGCAGAATGCTGAAAAAGTCCTCCAGCGGCGTTCTCGCATCACTCAGCGGCTCGACGTACCGAAGCGTACGCCTCGCCCCTTCGCTCGCTGTGGCCTTGCTGGACGGCCTTTTTGAGCATTCTGAGGTGTAGAGTGCCACAGGTCCTTCTGGCATCGTGCAACGATGTGCGAAGCAGAAACCGCGTTTTTCAGCAAACTGCTAGATGAGGAATGGATGGCTCCCTCTCAATATGACGTGGCGGTAATCGGCGCGGGGCCCGGCGGCTATGCCGCCGCGTTCCATGCGGCAGACCTGGGCTTGCACACCGCTTTGATCGACGAAGATCCGCAACTGGGCGGAACGTGCTTGCTGCGCGGCTGCATTCCCTCCAAAGCCTTGCTGCACGCCGCCCGCTTGCTCACCGACGCGGAAGAGGCAACCGCCTGGGGTATTCATTTCGACAAGCCGCGCGTAGACCTGGAGGCATTTCGCGGCCGCGTGCAGACGATCATCGGGAAACTCACGAAAGGAGTACAGACACTCGCAGGCAGCCGCAAGATCGATGTTATCCACGCACGGGCATCGATCAAGGATGCGACGACCCTGCGGCTTACCGGCCCCGGCGCTCCGCCCGAACTCTCGTTCGCTCACGCAATCCTCGCACCAGGCTCCAGACCTGTGGTTCCAGCTTCACTGCAGCTCAGTGATCCGCGCATGATGGATTCTACAAGCGCGCTCCAATTGGCGGATATTCCCGCGCGACTGCTGGTCATCGGCGGCGGATACATCGGCCTTGAGTTAGGAACGGTCTACCAGGCCCTTGGCGCAGAGGTGACCGTGGTCGAGGCACTGCCACGCCTGTTGAATGCTGTCGATGCGGATCTCGTGCGGCCGCTCCACCAGCGCATGCAACGCCGGTTCAAAGCAATCCGATTGGATACCATCGTCGAAAAACTGGACGCCCAGAAAGAGGGTCTTGTTGCGACGTTCACGGATACCCAGGAGACCAGCACCGGCATCTTCAACCGCGTGCTGGTTGCCGTGGGGCGCAAACCCAATACTGAGCGGCTCGGGCTCGAACATACAAGGATCGCACTCACACCGAGCGGCTTCATTCACGTTGATCGGCAGATGCGCACAGCCGAGCCGACGATCTTCGCCATCGGAGACGCAACGGGCGAGCCGATGCTCGCTCATAAGGCTACGCATGAAGGGTTGATCGCCGCCGAAGTCATTGCCGGACGGCAGACAGTCTTCGATGCGGCGGCGATTCCGGCCGTCGTCTTCACCGATCCTGAAATTGCCTGGTGCGGACTGACGGAAGAAGTCGCCAAGGCATCGGGCCACGCCGTAAAGGTCGCGCGGTTCCCCTGGGCCGCCTCGGGACGCGCCATGACATTGGGCCGCACCGAAGGCCTCACCAAACTCGTGCTCGATCCGGAATCCGGACGCATTCTCGGCGTGGGACTTTGCGGCGTGGCCGCAGGCGAGCTGATCGCCGAAGGAGTCCTTGCGGTCGAGATGGGCGCCGTCGCGGAAGACCTCGCGGCCTCGATTCATCCGCATCCGACGCTGAGCGAAACGGTCATGGAAGCGGCCGAAACGTTCCATGGATCACCGACACATCTCTTCCTGCCGAAGCGGGCATAACGTGCCGGCGCTCCGCTTGATCGATCTCACCCTCCCCCTTCCTGAAGAGAATCTTGCGCTCGATGAGGCATTGCTGGAGGAAGTAGATGATCAGGGCGGGCATCCTATCCTTCGGTTTTGGGAGAGCGACCGTCTCTTCGTCGTGTTGGGCCGCGCCTCACGAGCGGCAGAGGATGTCGATCTCGCTGCCTGTGACAAAGCCGGTGTGCGAATCCTTCGACGTGCCAGCGGCGGAGGAACCGTCTTGCAGGGACCAGGATGCCTCTCCTATGCCTTTGTGTTTTCGCTCGATTCACATCCTGACCTCGCGAACATTCGCACCACCAATCGTTTTATCCTGGAACGGATCGCCACAGCGCTCCACGCCTGGGAACCAACTACAAGCTTCCAAGGGATCAGCGACCTCGCCATCGGCACCATGAAAATTTCCGGCAACGCGCAGCGACGTACCAGAAAATCGCTGCTCTTTCACGGGACCATTCTGCACTCTATGAGCGCCGATCTCGTTGCACAGTACCTCAAGCACCCCTCACGGCAGCCCGACTACCGACTGGACCGACCTCACAGCACATTCCTGCGGACAATCAACGTTCCTCCGCAAGCCATTAAACAAGCCATGGCTTCCGCATGGAATGCGAAGGCGACAGACTCCGGCTGGCCCGTAGCCCGCATGCCCCACGCCGTCGAGTCCGTTCTTGCGCGAAGCCGGGAAGAGCCGCCGAGCATCTCGTAAACACATCCACCGCTGTCAGCGTCCTTGACCACTGGATTGATGGTTTGGACACATCCGTTCCACATTGGACGGGAGGCCGGCGATCAGGTTGAGCAACCAGATACACCTGGCTTTGACTCAACAACCGAAAGCCGGATCCGGAATCGACACCAGTGAATTGAGCTCTGTGAACCGCTCGCTTCCTCGATCCAGCTTTCGCGAAGAGAAGGGACTGAATCATAATCTCAGCACGATGCAAAGTTTGCACACGTCTCCCACACATGAAGTCTAAGACCCGCGAGTCTCGTGATCGCTTGTAATGAAGCTTCTGAAAAATCGAGCCGTTATCGAGTCGATTCGCAGGGCATCCGAATTGCTTAGGCAACTTTGTCGCTCAGTGAGGGCTCGACAGTTCTGGGCGGGACTTCTTACAAACAACACGGGAAACATGGACATAGAGCTCCCAGATAATCTGTGTGAGTCTTGCGGTTATCCGATGCCTCGACTTGTCTTCGACGAGGTGCACAAGCTGCTTCTCTGTGGGCGATACCTTGAAAAGCGACCATTTCAAGAAGACAGGAGCGAGCTGCCGAAATCGGAAACATTCTAATGAAGATCTGATTAATTCTCACTTTTGACCAGCCACCTCTCAAAACATTGGAGATTCGACTGGTTCTCTAGGGAAGCTCTGAATTAATCAGACCTTCCCTAGATCTGAGATGGGAGACTTACGCAGGGCTGCGCTTCCCAGCGCCACACCGGTTCGCTACCAACAGAGAGCCCGGGAGGATTCATGCTCCGATAACGAACCGCGCGCGGTCCCCGAGAGTCAATGGCCAGGTCGTGAACGGGAAGTGCGGATCGTCATAAGTTGTCGTATCCCGATGAGAACAGGAAGGAAACGTCTTGATCGCCCAAGTCCTCACTCGGGAATCGACTAGAACCAGATCGATGGTCGGCTATTGATCACAACGTAGAGGAGGTCCAATCGTGGAACAATCAATCGGCGAATTACATGTTGGTCAAAGTCCCATCGTCGGGTACTGCGATCGTTGCGCGCGGCGGGCCTCGAAGCTCCTGTGCGACGACCTGACGTGGCAGGAGCTCTGTCAGGAATGTTGGGAGCGGTTGAAACGAAAACGAGAATTGGCTAGCAGTCTCGCGATACTGAAGAGATGAGCGGTCCGTCTGGCGGCTGACAGAATCTTCAAGGTTCTTGTGCCGGGGGGAATCGGGTGTGTGACAGGTGCTGTCCCGAATGCTCTGCTGCCCTGCTCGAACCATTGACTTCAACGGTTGTTCACCCGCTATTTTCCCATCGGTTGGTCGGATGTTATCTGCGCTTTGTAGGGCTCGGTGCAGCGGCCAGCTCGGGCATGGTAGCATAAAGGGCACACACGCCTTCTGACGTTTCAATGTTCAGACCCATTCCAGAAACCACGCTCTTCCAACGCATTCCCTATCGGTTGATCGCGTCCGTGCTCCTCCTCCTCGCCTTGGTCGTATCCGTCATGTTGCTCGTCAGCCTCGAACGAGAAAAACTCTTGCTCCGAGGATTTACCGAAGGGGCGAAGGCTCCGACCGAACTCTTCCAGGCCCTCTGGCAATCGCGCAACGATCTGATCGTCGAGACTCTTCTCGGCTTCCTCGTCAGTGCGATCGGGATCGCGGCGGTCATGACGTTTCTTCACTATGACGCCACGCGAAGAACCCTGGAAGAAGTCAAGGAACTCGCGCGGAACATTCTCCAGGGCATCCCCACGGGTGTGCTCACGGTTAGTCAGGAAGGACTCGTCAGCGCGATGAATCCCGCAGCTGAGGTGGTATTGAATCGCGTCTCACCGAGCTTGCTGGGGAACAGCTATGACGCGATATTCCTCGAAGCAGACCCGATCCGACAGGCTCTCGACGAGGCGTTGAGAGCGCACCGGCATGTCAGTCAGAAGGACGTCCTCTATGAGCGCAAGGACCTCCCACCGAGGACCCTTCGCGTGAGTACAGCGGAACTGACCGGGGACGATAAGAAGGCTGCGGGCGTGATTCTGCAGGTGCAGGACGTCACCGAATGGCTCGGCCTTGAACAGCGAGTCCGGGTCGCAGAAAAGTTAGCGGCCCTGCATACGCTGTCCGCAGGAATGGCGCATGAGCTGCGCAATCCCATAAGTGCCATGGATCTGAATTTGCATCTACTGGAGGAAGAACTCAAGGAGAAGGGAACGCCAGGACAACAAGGTTGGCAATACCTCCATGTCTTGAATGCGGAATGCCACCGTCTGTCTGGAATTCTGGACAACTTTATGAGGTTCGCGCGCCCAGGCGCAATAGGCCTGCACGATATCAACGTCCAGGCACTGATCGAACACATCATGGCCCTGATGCAGTTTGAGGCAGAGGAACGTCATGTTCTGCTTGACTATACTGTGGGAAAGGATTTGCCGGCAGTGTTGGGTGACGACACCCAGATCAGCCAAGTCTTGGTGAACATCATTGTGAATGCGTTTCATGCCATGCCGAACGGTGGGCACTGTCATATCGGAGCGGTGCGACGGGAGGCGGGTGGGAAATCGTGGGTGGAAATTGCGGTGGAGGACAGCGGCGTTGGGATTCCTCAGAAGGAGCTTCCCCGATTATTTGAACCTTTTTACACAACCAAGTCGAGCGGGACCGGACTCGGTCTTGCCATCGCGTACCGGATTATGCAGGATCATGGCGGCACGATTCAGGTATCGAGCGTACCCGGAAGTGGAACGATGGTGGTGACACGATTTCCCCTCGCGAGTGATCACCCACACCACGTGGGTCTGGGATCATGACGCAAGCCGCGCATATTCTCATCGTGGACGATGAGGTGAATATTCGGAGTGCGCTTGTGACGATGTTGGAGAAAAAAGGCTATCACGTTGCCGGAAAAGGGACAGGGGCAGAAGCGTTGCAGCTTCTTGAGGAAGTCCGAACGGACCTGGTGATCACCGACCTGAGGATGCCCGGGATCGGCGGAATAGAATTCCTCCGTCGAGTAAAGGAGCAATGGCCCGACACGGTCGTCGTAATCATGACGGCGTATGGGTCGATCGATACGGCGGTGGAAGCCATGCGGTTGGGAGCCTACGACTATCTGACCAAACCGGTCGACCGTGAGCGGCTCCCGGTCGTGGTAGCCAAAGCGCTCGAGCACCATGCCTTGGCCTTTGAGAACAAGCGCCTCCGCGACCGTCTCGACACGCGGTCACGATTCGAGCAGATGAGCGGCGAGAGTGCGGCCATGCAACGAGTCTACAGCCTGGTGGAGATGGTGGCAGACCGCGATGTGACCGTCCTGCTCACAGGGGAAAGCGGAACCGGCAAGGAACTCGTCGCGCGCGCGATCCACCATAAGAGCTTGAGAGCCGACGGGCCGTTCATTACCGTCAATTGCGGGGCCTTACCGGAGAATCTTTTCGAGAGCGAATTGTTCGGGTATGAGAAGGGCGCGTTCACCGGCGCCATGGCAACCAAGGTGGGGCGGTTCGAACTGGCAGACGGCGGCACCCTGCTGCTGGACGAAGTCGGCGAACTCTCCCTCAAGTCGCAAGTTGACTTCCTGCGTGTACTGGAAACGAAAGAATTCAGGCGCTTGGGGGGAACGAAGTTGATCAAAGTCGATGCAAGGATCATCGCCGCCACGAATCGGAATTTGGCTGAAGCGGTGAAGCAGGGGGATTTTCGAGAAGATCTTTATTATCGGCTGAACGTCGTGCCGCTCCATCTTCCGCCGCTCCGTGAACGAGGGGACGACATCCCGCTGCTCGTGACACGGTTTCTGGTGGAATGCTGCGCGCAACATCAACGAAAACCCAAGGAAGTTTCTCGTGAGGCCATGCGACTACTTCGATTGTATGCTTGGCCCGGCAACATTCGCCAGCTGAGAAACCTGATGGAGCGGTTAGTGGTCACCGTGCCGGATACAACGCTTCAACCAATGCACCTTCCCGAAGAAATCCAGATCAGTAAGGAAGAGCACCGCACCATGACGGTGACGCTCGGAACACCGATTGAGCAGATCGAGCGAGACGTGATCAGTCGAACCTTGAAGGAAGTCACCAACCATCGAGAACAGGCCGCAAAGCTGTTAGGGATCAGCTTGAGAACCCTCCAATATAAAATCAAAGAATACGGCATTCGCGACTGAGGGTTCTCGCCCATAGTCTCTTCTTACTGAACACCAACGCCCCATCAGCGTAGCGAATCATTCGTCCTGCATCGATATGACAGGCCTTAGAACTCATGCCACAGGCGCAAGAACTGCACCCCTAATCGCTCTAGAACAGCTTAGTCCTGCAATTCTTGCACGAAGGAGTTTTCGGCAAGAGAGATGATGTCCTCATTTCTTCATCGCGAAAACCATAACCCCTCGATAAATTACATTTCCGAGTAATAATCCTGTGCCTGTTCCACAGCGGCATTATCCCTGCAAGAACTTCGATGTGTGGAGGTCATGTGGCGATAAGAATGGTTTCGTCATGAAGTGGAGAGGCTTCCGTCAGCTTCCCATCACATTCGTGGCAACGGCCCTCATGGGGGCGCTCACCTGTTGTGCGCAACCGCCTATCGAACAACTTGCGGCCGCCAAGAAGGCGGTGGAGTCGGCGCAGGCCGCCGGGGCAGCAGAGTATGCAAGTGAGGGCTTTGCCAGACTGGAACGAGAATTCGCGTTGGCGAAAGAGAAATTTACAGGACAAGAACACGTCTTCTCAATAGTTCAATCCTTTTCCGACGCAGAAGAATTGTTGATCAAGGGGCAAGAAGATGCCTGGCAGGTTGAGGCCACCGCGGTTCAAAACAAGGAAATGGCCAAAGCCAAAGCTGCAGCTCACACCATGGAGCAAGAGGCCAAGCAGATCTTAGCCTCGGCAAAGAGATTCATGTCGCACGGACCAATTGGACCGGCACAGGCTTCAAGGACACTCATCGAGTAGGAACTCACCGGCTTACAGAAGCGTCTTCGTGCGGTGGGTCAATTGATCGAACACGAGGATTATCTCGATGCGGAAAAGCAAGTCAGGACATTGAAGGAGAACGGTCTGGCGGTTTCCGAGCAAATCCAACAGCTCTCCCAAAAGACCACGGGTACATTGGGCCGGGTGAGGCAGAGATCGTGACAAGGGAAAAATGAAGGAGCCGGGAACCATGTCCCAAGTTCGTGAGCAGCAGATCTGGTTGTTGAACGTGCTCGAGTCTCTGGCGGCGGTGCTCGTTGTAGTCGGAGCTATCGCCTGGGGCTGGTATCGGACTCTCCTGGTTGCCTTCATCCTGACGGTTTTACCCTATGCCGGGTGGCGCACAATACGAAACCTCGAACAAGAACCCGATCCGTCTCGTCATCCAGAGGAACTGCTTGCAAAAGAAGGATCAATCGCGCCGGGGCTGATCTCCTGTTGGCCGGTGGATCCAGAAATGAAACACGGCCGTACGAACCGAGTCGATCAACCAGTGATCCAAACAACCACAGCCATGGAACAGAAAGGAACGCTACATGAATCCATTGCATGCCGTCACGCGTGAGCGCGTGATCGATGTCGGTCCAGCCGGATTTCATCCTCCCTCGGCGATGGAATTGGGGGTGACCCATCCTGACTCCGGGTTCGGGTTGTGCTATGGCCAGCACGCGCCGGCCGATGAGGTCATTGCCGAATCAGCGCGGCAATTATATACGCGAAAGAATCCCACAATCTTTCCTGGCCCCTTGTACCTCTGGGCTTGGAATCCCGACTGGATCGCTAAAGGACAGGCCCTGTTGCGGCTCGCCGCCGAGATTCCGAATGTGATGATCATTCCGATGCCGGACTATCGGCCGAAGTATCCCAAGATCGATCCGGAGGAAGGGATCAACCCCAATCATCCAAACCTCACGATCTGGCACAATAAGATCGAGGTTGCCCTGTTCATCGGCATTCATTGCCACTATGCCAACTTGGCGCTGCGCATGGTACGAGCCGGAACGAATTGCCTCACCATCGCTTTTTGCCACGACATTCATGAAGACGCGATGCTCAGCCTCCAGGATCTCGAGGTGAGCTACATGAATCATGTCATCGAGATTTTTCGAACCGTGCGCAAGGAACTGGGTGTCGAGATGCCGCCGGACGGGAAGACCGTACGCTTGACCGGCACGCAGATGCACGCCAACCACGGAGTGGAGTGCGTGCATCCGTATCCGGGAGCCTGAGCGGATTGGGGAAAAGGGGCAGAAAGAAGAGGACTCGAAGGATGCCGGGACCGGAGAAAGACTCACGCGGACCACGACGCAGGACGGACCCGTTTGAGAGCGAGGACTGGTTGGCACAGCTCATCCGACTTCAGGACGCGCTGACCCTGTGTCCCACAGACATCACCTCACGCTGTGAGTTGGCGGCATTGCTCGAAGCACTCGGGCAACCAGAGGAAGCCTTCGTCAATTGGAAAGCAGTTTTGAGCACCGATCCCAACAGTCTCACGGCACGAGAAGGAATGACGCGTTGTCACCGGAAGGTGGGACGACCGCTTCAATCCAGCTTGTGAGAGGAGTACGGTGATGCCGGCGATCTGAGGCACAGTTGACCGAGTCGATACCAGCACCAACTGTGCGCAGGTGAAGGCTCCCCTGTCCAAAAGCAGGACGATTCGTGGCCGAGTGCTCGTGACGGCACACACGCGGATCGTCCGAGGTATTGAGCGGATCAATCTTTCCAGCCTCTGTGTGGGGGAATCGGTGGAGATTAGCTACCATCATGGGTGCAAGGGAATCAGAGAAGCGGAGATGAATTCGATTCGATCCGACAGTGCCGTCTGGCTGTTTTAGAGCGCCACTGGGGAAAGTTCGTGCTCAGTCTTCGTAAGGAGTTGAGATGATCCCCGAATCACAACTGATGAGGTAGTCCATGGCGACGAAACGGAAGGCACCGGCGAAAACGCTATCCGAACAACAGCCAGCAAGGAGAAGAGGAAAGGGGAAGAGCAATAGCCCGTTGAGAGGAGGGGGCTCACAATGTCAGGACATGCCGATATCGTTCTGGTGCAATATCCACGGGGCGCCACCGCTCTGGTGTGGGTCGATTTACGCACAAGGCGGGTGATGACCAACCATGCCGGGTTACAGGTCACGTTACGCCGAGGCGTGAAGAACTGGGCTGGTCAGGTTCTCCGTCCGCACGATGGCGCGCTCTTTCTCTCCGCCGTCTACGACCACTTTTTCCTCAGCGGGTATCCGGTCCACTGGCTTGGCGTTTCTGGGTTGCAGGGAGTGCAGAACACCTATCGTGTATAGGATAAACGCGATCGACATGGCTCCCTTCACCGCATGGCTGCCGGCTCGGCCCGATCAAGAGGTGGATCTCATCATCAAGATCGTGGGGCCTACCGCCTCGGCGCTTGTGAAAGACTGGGCGGTCATCGCCCAATCCCTTATCCAGAAAGGTCTCTCGGTTATCATCCAGAGTAGCCGAGTCGATGGCGACCGTAGCCCATTCACCCTCACGATTCGTTTGGCCACAAAACCCTTCTCTTCCATGGGATCCGGGTGCGATGTGCTGGTCGATCTCACGGGGACGGATCCGGAATGGCAACGGGTTGGGCTTCAACCGGGAAGCGTGCTGATCTGGGAGCCGTCGGCTGAAGAGCAGACACATCGCTTCCTCTCTCAAGGGGTGGTGGCCTATCACATTCCACTTAAGGAGTTGTCAACCAGGCAGGGCGAAGGCTTTCACGGAAAGGCCTCTACCGCGTTAGGGGTACTCTTCCATCTACTCGGCGTACCGGAATCTACGCTCTGTCGGTGGACGCCTTCTCTTTCTGCACCCCGATCGTTTACTGCCGGACATGACTATGCGCGGCAGTCTGTCGAGAAACGCGATGTCTATGCCCTTCCATCTCGCTCGGTCGCTCCCCGACGTGGCATGCTGCTCAGTGCAGAGAAGGCGATCTTGTTGGGCTTTGCAGAGAACGCTTGCGAAAATCGAAACGCTTGTGCGACCGAACTTATGACCACCCCCTGCCAGTGGGTCGCCCACCATCTCGACCGTGCGCAATCGATCGTATCGGTACTTGAAAGCGAGTGGCATCCGGGTGTGCAGACCTATCGAGCGCCAAAGGGAAAGGTCATGGTCCTTTCCCGAGCGGACGCTTCTGCTATCGGCTCCTGCCTCCATGGCTTCAAGGCATCTCATATCTTCGTCGCCGCAGATCTTGCGGATGCACTGAGGCTGACAATGCTGGGACAGGCTCTCATTCGTGCCAGCGTCAGCGACGGAGTGGGGATCCTCGTGGAAGACACCATCGCCCTTCAGCAGCAGACGGTGGAGATTGGTTCTTTGGTCGAGATGATTCGTCGGCGACGGCTCGACGACACCTGTGCACATGACGAAAGCCTCGCGCTCTGCGAGCGAGATGGAGACGGCAACGCCGAGGTGGGGTACATCGCCTGGGGTGCGGCGCAGGGCGTGGTGCGGGATGCGGTGAGACTCTGCCGAAGTGTTGGCCTGCGAGTGGCTGGATTCTATCCTAAACTGATCAGACCGTTTCAGCACCAGGCCATTGATGCCTTCGCCAGAACCGTCGATCGGGTCGTCCTCGTCGAGTCTGATCCGGCTCAGGGTTATTGGGATGAACTGCAAGCAGGCTTCTCGTTCCAGTATTCGCTGCTCACGCCACCAGCGGGCCAATCACTCACACCGATGGATATTTTCCTCCGAGAAGGGTTGGGGACCGAGTGACCTCATGTTGCATCCACATCGCAGAAAGGAGTCGTCGAAATGAAACCGTATGAAATGACATTGGGGCCGGAAGGATATCTCCCGCCATCCGTCTCGGAACGAGGCGTCGTGGGCCCATCGAAAGGCGAGGGGCTCGTGATGGGGAAACGGGTCCCTGAACAGCAGGCCATCGATGAAGCGGCGCGTCGGCTCCTTCAGGCCAGGAATCCCACGATCTTTCCGGGACCGTTGGTGCTCTGGGCCTGGAACGAACGGGCCGTCCGTGAGTCCGAAGTGGTACGAGCGTTGGCCGAAGCCGTTCCAGCCAAGCTCATTCCGATGGCCGATTATCGTCCGAAGTATCCGAAGATTGTTGCCGAAAAGGAGATCAATCCGAACCACCCCAATCTGACAATTTGGAAAAACAAGATTGATGTCTGTCTCTTCGTCGGTGTCCACTGCCATCAATCCAATATCGCGCTCAAGATCATTCGTGGAGGCACGGATTGTTTCACAATTGCGTTATGTACCTTCAGTGGCGACGATGAGGCCCACATCACCATCAGAGACTTAACCGCCGACACGATTCAGCGCATCGTCGATTCGGTTCATCGGCAGAAGCGACAACGGCCTTCGTAGATACACGAGGGTTCTGGATGCTATCAACGCTTATGATACGAGGTCTTGTGATGCGACGCATTCTCCTTCTGGGACTGATCGATATGACGACCGCGATGGGCTGCCGCCGCCTGGTCTTATAACGAAACCATCGTCAGGGATGGTGGACAAAGGGTTGGCACAGTCCGACTCGATGGCCAGGCCAAGAAACAGTAAGTGTATACACTTACGACACTGCCGGATCCGTTCTACTGCGATCGCATTTCCGATGGGCAGGGCTGGCGCATCTTGCAGCCGTTCAATGTGGGGCTGGCCGGTGCGCCGACGAAGTAATTGGTCAAGCTCAGTAAAGGTCGCCGAAGCTTCGTCATGCGGTGCGGGTTTCATGCCTATATAGAAAGTTGAGGGGGGGGCCATGACGAATCCCTACTTTGCAAAAACAGAATGGAGGAACTGTAGGGCTGATCCGTCATCCGGTCATTCAATAAAAACACAAGACCTCTACACGACTGCATAATTGAGCTTATTCGAAATCCTTTTCGGCATGTAGGCAGTTGGGATCTTCCGATATCGCAATAGGGGCGAGAGTGCAAATATTTGACCGAAATTACATCGGGCGACCTCTCAACTTCCGGCACCCTTCTGACCTCGGAAATTGCGTTGTTAGTTTTGAGACTGGTCTCGTTAAGAACCATAAATTCCTGGTCTCGCATGCTTGATACCGGTACGCTTTTGGTGCTGTGGTATGGCTAGCGGAAAGCCACGTATGGTGATTCTGTGGGGGGGGGATGTATACCTCCTTGGAGTTCGAGCGAGCCCTGGATTGAGGCACCAACTTCGTTGCCCTAGACTGGACCCTGGATGTGCTCTTTTCCAAAAACCTCGTCCACTTCCGAACGACTCGCCCCCTTGCCCTACCATAGGCGGAAAAAGAATCGAAAAATACGCCAGTCTGGGTTAGTCAACGCTCACTTGATACCAACGCAGCAAGCGAATGGACGGTAGAAGAAGCTCGTTTTGTACCCATCACCATCTCCTAAGCATTCTACGCGACCTTCTTGCCGTCGAGCACATCTCGGACTTTTTGAGTGAGGACATTTGGCGTAAAGGGTTTATGGAGAAAGGCCGTATCCCGCTTGACTCCGCCCTGGTCGAACACCGGATGGTCGGGGTATCCCGACATGTACAATACTTTGAGCTCAGGCCGTACCACCGTCAACTTCTCCGCCACCTCCGGCCCGCTCATCTGTGGCATGGCCACATCGGTCAAGAGCAGATGAATCTGCCCCAAATGCTTGGCACCCGTCAGAAGCGCCTCAATCCCGTGGCGCGCGACCAATACCTCATACCCACTGAGGCGGAGGGTCTCTTGCACAAAGCCCCGAACCGACGGATCATCCTCGACCACCAGAATCGTCTCTCGTCCGGTCGCTCGACTCATCGATCCACCGAGGGTCGGAGCCGCCTGAACCGCCTCGTTCACTTTCGGGAAAAAGATCTTGCAGACGGTGCCCTGCCCCACCTTGCTCTCGATCACAATCGTTCCACCGCTTTGCTTGACGATCCCGTAGACCGTCGACAGCCCAAGCCCCGTCCCCTTCCCCTTTTCTTTCGTCGTAAAAAACGGTTCAAAGAGATGTGCTTGCGTTTCTTCACTCATGCCCTGACCGGTATCCCTCATTTCCAGCAGCACGTAGGCACCCGGTTCCAGCATCACCATCTGACGCCGACTGCCCTTTCCGATGGTGACATTCCTGGTCTGAATCGTCAGTTTCCCGCCCGTCGGCATCGCATCCCGCGCATTCACGGCCAGATTCATGATCACCTGCTCGATCTGTCCGGGGTCGGCCTTGATGGCCCAGAGCTTCTGATCAAGATCCGCAGAAAGCTCCACAATGTCCTCGCCCAGGAGGCGTCGCAACATCCCGTTCATGTTCATGACGAGCGCATTCAAATCCAGGACCTTGGCCGCCACAAATTGTCGCCGACTGAAGGCCAAGAGTTGACTGGTCAAGCCTGCCGCCCGATCCGCGGCCTTCTTCACTTCGTCCATCTCCCGTCGTGCAGGATCCCCAGGTGCCAAGCGACTCAGAATCAACTCGCTATATCCGCGAATGACCGTCAGCAGATTGTTAAAATCATGGGCCACACCACCGGCAAGCCGCCCGACGGCTTCCATTTTTTGGGCTTGCCGGAGTTGCGCTTCAGTTTGGCGTAAGGCCTCCTCGGCTCTTGTCCGCTCCCCGAATTGCCCGATCTTCAACCCGACATCGGCGATCATACTGAGCAACTCATTATCCGACTCACGCACCTGATGGCTGAAAAACTCAATCACCCCTTCGATGTCCCCACCGATACGGATCGGAAAACCGAAGGCGCTCCGCACACCCGTCTTAGCAGCCAGATCGGCCCGAATAAAGGACGGCTCCGTCGTCACATCTCTGACCCAGACAGGACTTCCGCTCTCGAGAATCCTACCTGGTAATCCCACTCCCGGCTTGAAGACTTGAGACTGTACCCCGGTAATGAATGCATCGGTCACACCCGTCTCGACTTGCCAATGATTGAGACAGCGCAAGGTCCCCGACTGTTTTTCCAGTCTCCAAAAGACCCCCAGGTCCCATTCCAGACTCTCACCGACCGCTTGGATGATTTTCGGAACCGCTTGCTCCAGTGTGATCGATTCCGAAAGCACCCGCGTCACCGCATATTGGGAAGCTAGACGTCGTTCAGCTTGACGGCGATCCGTAATATCGCGGACAAACGCGCTGAAGATATAGGTTTCCCCGATCCGTGCCGGAGAGACGGCCAGCTCGACCGGAAACTCATGACCGTCCCGATGCCGTGCCGCAATCTCGATCCGCCGATTTAGCACCGGGCCGACACCGGTCTTGAGATACTCTCGGATCCCACCGGCATGGGCCTCCCGGTCACGTTCCGGAATAATGGTCTCGGACAGCAATCTCCCCATGGCCTCTTCTCTCGCCCATCCAAAAATGGCCGTGGCCTGCGCATTCCACTCCGTCACGATACCGGCCGCATCGATCGTAATCACCCCATCAAGAGCCGTATCGACGATGGCCCGATTCCGTTCCTGGCTCTGCAGCAACGCCGCTTCCGCGGCACGAGCCCACGCGCTTTCTTGCTGGGCTTGCCGATATTCTGCCCGCAATCGACTGGTCGACCAGAGTAACAACACCAGGAGGGGAAGCCAGACGGCGGCAACGATGCCCCGCTCTACACGGGCGAGCATGAACGTCCCCACCCCAAGCGTGGCCAATGTGAGGAGCACCATCACAAAGGTGATCCATTCATAGCGCCGAGTCGTTGAGGCTGTTCGCTCTTCCGAATGCGTCATGCGGCCTCCCTTGTTACGATCCAGGTCGCCAAGACCGAGGTTGGGTGATAGGCTGACTTTGCCGCACGCAGCCCTGGAAGCCCGGCATCATCCATGGCGTTGATCCACACCGCTCCTTGCGCCGACGCCATGCGACAGGTTTCTCGGAAGACCCATTGGGCGAGACCGGGGATGGTGCGGTCCGCCACTTCAAAAAGAATACACCAGGTGTGTGGCGTCAACCAGTACCCAAACGTGTACGCCGCGAGATCGTTGTTGACCTTGCCCACGGTGCCCAACAGACCAATCTGGTCATATTCTTGAAAGACACGAGCATGGGCGGATTCCGCATCCTCCAAAAGCAACATCCCCATCTGATCGAGCTGCCCTCGGCGCTTCTGGTCAGCCCACCGTCGATGCAATGCCATGCAGGCCTCACGATGTTCACTCCGGTATGGCTCGATCGTGATCGTCTGTTCCCGCGCTGCTCGATTGCAGAGCGCTCGCTGAGATTTATAGGAATCGCCCGCCAGAGTGGCCAGCGTCGATGCAGAATACAGGTAGTCACCGTCTTTCTTGTAGAATTGACATCCCTCGATACTCAATAGCTGTCGTTGCGCATCCGTCACATTTTCAATCCGACTCACCGGTGACGGTCCGTTCCATTGACGCATCAGCCCAAAGGCGTCATCCACGGCTCGATCCAACGGCCCTGGCCCAATTGGCGGCAGCGGCATGAACCATCCATCAGGGGACTGGGCAAAGAGAAACAAGGTGTCAGCCCTGTCCAACCACCAACAGGGCAGCAACGAGGTCCAGATGTAATGATAGGGAAAGGCAAAAGCCGCCGGCGTGTCGTCCCGAAGTACCTGCGCTCGTTCAAGCGCCTTTGCCATACGCGATGCATCTAACAGAGTAAGTGGCTGGAGCCGCGGATCGACTTGTGCCGCACGAATGCGTACCGTCACTTTCGGCAGCGGCATCAGCACCACCACGTCGTCCTGGAATCGGCCGATCAGTCGAGAATTCGCAGCCAGCTGTTCGATCATCGCGTCGCTCCGCAATACCTTCTCAACCTGTTCGGCATAGGCCTGAATCGAACGAGAAGGCTCGTCCCGCATGAACGGGCATTTCGTGTCCCAACCAAGGAGCACCTCTTGGCCGGATGCATCCCACATCAAGGCCAGTGGATACAGCTGACAGTCCAAGGGCCGGGCGTTGTAGATTCCACACTGACCAGACGCTGCATCAAAAGCCGGACAGAGATACCCTTCGCCATGTGGGTGCTTGACGAGACCGATTTGTGAACCGGACTTGTCCGGGAAGAACGAATGCGATACGCCGTGCGCCACGGCTTCAGTGATTTCTTGTCTCGTAAAGTAGGGACGAAGAAAACTATCGGCTTCCGGAAAACGGCAACAGACATCACAGCGAAAACAGGTCGAGCCAGGTACCAGTTGCGGTAGAGTTTTTGTCAATTGTTTGGAATCCACTGCGATGAGATCCATCGGAGCCCAATCATACGACGCATGCCCAAAGGTAGCAAGGAAGGGGTGCTTCCGAATCTATGGAGGCCGCTCTTCTCTTGTTGCCCTACGAACCTCTTGTCGGGCATGGCACTGCGTGTTAGCATCTGGCTTCTCGCGGGTTACACACTGTGTCCTGTATCTCGGACAAGAGGAAAGGATCCGTTCATTGGTACAAGCTGAGACCGTCTGTCCCGGGCTTTCGACTGAAACGGCACTCAGCCGCTGCGAAGCCATTCGGACACAACTCCAGAGCGCCAATCTGTTCGGCTCAGCTCCGTCATGGCGAGTCAGCCCCTGCCCGTTTTACCTGTCTACCGATCAATTGCAGTTCTTCACCGAGCTGGGGCCACATCTGCTCTCGTTCTATCGGGGGATGAATCGGCTCTACCAGGAGAGTGTCAAAGGGGCTCAACCGACATGGGTCGCCAAATACCTCGACCAAGGGAAACCGGAAGCGCTCATACAGTATAGCCGCATGAAGCGGTTTCGCGATGCGCTGCCCGCCGTCATCAGGCCGGACATCATTCCGACGCAGGATGGTATGATGATCACCGAGCTCGATTCGGTGCCGGGAGGCATCGGACTCACAGCCTGCCTGACTCAGCTCTATCACGACCTTGAGCCCAATCAATCCAGCCTCGTTGGAGGACGGAATGGGATGGCCCATGGGTTTGCCCGGATGCTGAAAACCATTCAACAGCAACGCGAAGGGTGCATTGCGATCCTCGTTTCAGAAGAATCCAAGGACTATCGTCCGGAAATGTCTTGGCTGGCTGCTCAGCTCCGAAACGAAGGAGTTCCCACCTGGTGCATCGAACCTCGTGAGGTGATCTTTACAGAAGAAGGTCTTCGGTGTCGTACCGACGGCAAGGAGCACACGATTGCTGTCCTCTATCGGTTTTATGAGCTATTCGACTTGTTGAATATTCCCAAGGCCGAGCTCATCCAATACGCCGCAAAAAAAGATCGAGTCTCTATTACCCCTCCCTATAAACCGGCCCTTGAGGAGAAATCCGCTTTTGCACTTCTCCATCACCCTATCCTGAGATCGTTCTGGGAACACGCACTGAGCTCCGACTGTTTGCGACATCTGCAAACGACTATGCCCAAGACTTGGCTGCTCGACCCAACTCCCCTCCCGGCCATCGCAACAATTCCAGACCTGTCCGTGGGAGGGCACTCGGTGGCACAATGGACAGCCCTCGAAGGGGCGACACAAAAAGAACGCCATTTTGTCATCAAACCGTCCGGATTTTCTGAGCTCGCGTGGGGAAGCCGAGGTGTCTCGATCGGACATGATCTTTCTCAGACCGAATGGAACCAGGCGCTTCGCACCGCACTCGCCGCCTTCCCGACGACGCCTTACATCCTGCAGGAATTCCATAAGGGTCGATTGTTTGACATGGATTTCATGGACGATGCCTCTCAGACCATGGTCCGCATGTCGGGCCGCGCGCGACTTTCCCCCTATTATTTTGTGTCCGATGGAACGGTTGAACTCGCCGGTATTCTGGCTACCGTCTGCCCGTCCGACAAAAAGATTCTTCATGGGATGAAGGACGCCATTATGGTCCCCTGTGCCGTTCGACCGGAGTAATACACGCCTTGTCTTCTCCCATAAATTGACCGTTTCACTTTCTCACTTTTCCTGGTAGCCTTATGCGAACATGGCCATGACGCTCTTTCATGTCGACTGGTGTCCGGACTGTCTTGTGGTTCGCCGCAAGCTGACCGACTTGGGAGTGACCTATGACGCCGTCGTTGTGCCGGACAGCAGACGCATGCGCACGCAGGTGTATGAGGTGTCCGGTCAATACTATGTGCCCGTCCTGAAGGACGGAGATCTCGTCCTGACGGAAACCGCCGATATTCTGACCTATCTCGACGAGCGCGCCAAAGCGGACAACACAGGAATTCCGGCATCCACACAGTTTCAATCGCAAGCCCGGACAACACCCGACGAACCAAGCCCAGACGACGAGCATCCATCTTGCCGGATCACCTGATCACCCAAGGACCTTTTATGGAAGACTGGCAGAAAGTCCTGGCAAAGAGCATCGTGAAGCCCAAAGACCTGGCCAAGCGCTTCGGCCTGGATGAACAAGAGATCGAAGCCATTGTTGGTCCCTACCCCATGCGCATTACGCCGACTGTCCTCGAGACAATCAAGTCCAAGGATGACGCGATCTGGAAACAGGTGGTTCCAGATATCACGGAATTAGACGACATCGCGGCGGACGACGATCCGCTCGAAGAAGACCTCATGAGCCCGGTGCCCCACCTGGTGCATCGCTACCCGGATCGCGTGTTGCTCATGGTTACCAACCAATGTCCGATCTACTGTCGGTTCTGCACCAGAAAACGATTGGTCGGGAAACCCGGTTTTCTGAAAAAGGGTGAGCTGGACCGCGCGATTCAGTACCTGCGTGAACATAGCGAGGTCCGTGATGTCATCCTGTCGGGGGGGGACCCCCTCTTGCTGCCCGATCATCTCCTTGATCGAATCCTGAAAGCGCTTCGGACAATTCCCCACTTGGAGCTCATACGGATCGGCTCACGAGTCCCCGGCAGTTTACCTCAGCGCATCACGCCTCGCCTCTGTGAAATCGTCAAACAGTACCACCCGATCTACATGAATCTGCATTTCAACCATCCCGATGAGCTGACACCGGACGTGAAGGCTGCCTGTGGTCGTCTCGCTGATGCCGGCGTTCCACTCGGCGCCCAAACCGTCCTCCTCAAAGGCGTGAATGACGATCCGGAGATCATGAAGCAACTGGTCCATCAACTTCTTCTTGCGCGAGTGAAGCCCTATTATCTCTATCAGGCTGACTTGACCAAGGGAACGAACCATTTCCGCACGACGGTCGAAACGGGACTCAGGATCATCAAGGCGCTGCAAGGGCATACCAGCGGCATGGCCGTCCCTCACTTTGTGATTGATGCGCCGGGAGGAGGAGGCAAGATTCCTTTGTTGCCCGACAACTACCTGGTCCATCTGGATGAGGACGGGGCCGTTCTCCGCAACTACGAGAACAAGACCTTCCACTACCCCCAACCAAAGACAGACGGTCGACGGGAACTCCCCATGGTTGGTGTAGGTTCCGCTGTCGACCAGGCCGAAGAAGCCTATGCGACTTGCGGGGACAGCTATCCCGATCGCGACGGCTACGCCATGTGGGGAAACAGCTGCGGCGGAGATGCGGACGAGCTGTGACGACTCATTCACCCCGATCCGGGATTTTCCCCTATCAAGACATCAGGCGGTTGATCGCCAGCGGCGCCATCAGTGCCGCTCCAGCGATTGAAGACCGACAGATTCAACCAGCCAGTCTCGACCTCCGTCTCGGCCGCAAAGCCTACCGATTGATCAGCAGTTTCTTGCCGGAACTCTCGGCGATCTCCTCCCGCTTGAATGTCATGGATTTCTATCAGTCGGATCTCGTGATGTACGAAATGGATCTGAGCGACGGCGCCATTCTCGAAAAAGGCCACGTCTATCTTGTTCCATTGCTGGAAGAATTGGCGCTCCCTAAAACGATCCGTGCACGAGCGAATCCTAAGAGCACAACCGGTCGCCTGGATGTGTTCACCCGCGTGGTGACGGATCTCACTTCGGGATTCGATGAAATCCGAGCAGGCTACCAAGGGCAACTATTCCTCGAAGTCGTTCCCCGCTCATTTGCCATCAAAGTTCGTACCGGGCAGTCGCTCAACCAAGTCCGATTTGTGCGTGGCGAGGCGACGGTTTCAGACCGATCGCTTCATGCCCTCCACCGGACGACGCCGTTGCTGTATCACAACGTGGCGCCCACGAAGCGCATAGGCAGTCAAGATGTTCGTGCTGAACGGGGTCTGTTTCTTCGCATTGATCTCACCGGCGGGGATCAGCGAGATTCCCGCGTGATCGGGTACCGGGCGAAGAAGAATAGTCATGTCATTGACCTCGCCAAAGTGGGACATTATGCTGCAGCTGACTTCTGGGAGCCGCTCTACCGGCATCGTCACGACAGCTTGCTATTGGAGCCGGAAGAGTTTTATATCCTTGTGTCTAAAGAGCGCATCCGTGTGCCTCCCGGCTATGCCGCGGAAATGGTGGCGTACGAAGCAGCCTGTGGTGAGCTCCGGACCCACTATGCAGGGTTTTTCGACCCGGGCTTTGGGTATGGGTCAAAAGGTGAGATCAAAGGCACACAGGTCGTCTTGGAGGTTCGTCCGCACGACGTGCCGTTTTTGATCCACGATGGACAAACGTTTTTTAAAGTTCTCTATGAAGCCATGATGACGAACCCAATACAGCTCTATGGATCAGGCTTAGGCTCTTCCTATCAACGGCAAGCCCTCACGCTCAGCAAACATTTCAAGATCTAACCTATGGCGCCATCCGATTTCCCTTCTCATCATGATGCCCCCGAACGTTCGTCGCCACCCACCGAACCGAAGGGGCCACCCGAAAGCTCCGAACACCAAGTCCACGTCATCGGGCTGATGGTCGGCACCGCACTGATGTTTATCGGATTTCTTAATGTGTTTCTTTCCATCAGCGGCGGGTTTGAGATCAACATCGTGCCGTTTCTGATCTATTTTGGCGGCCTCGCGGTCTGGGCCAATGCAGCCGTTGAAACACCGGCCATTCGGTACGGTGTCATGGCGACGGCTGTCGCATTGGCCTTGGGACTCTTTCAGTACGGCGAAGTCCTCTTTTGGCACAAGCAACTGCTGTTCTGGATTACCGTCATCATCGTCATGTATTTCATGTTCGTTGAGCCCAAGAAGCCGACCGTGTGAGCATGATGAGTTCTAGCAGAATGCTGAAAAAGTCCTCCAGCGGCGTTCTCGCATCGCTCAGCGGCTCGACGTACCGAAGCGTACGCCTCGCCCCTTCGCTCGCTGTGGCCTTATTGGACGGCCTTTTTGAGCATTCTGAGGTGTAGAGTGCCACAGGTCCTTCTGGCATCGTGCAACGATGTGCGAAGCAGAAACCGCGTTTTTCAGCAAACTGCTAGAGGATGACGACGATCTCCGTCATCATTCCCACTCTGAATGAAGAACAGGCCCTTGGGCAGACACTGGCCAACCTTCCGTCATCTCTCGTCCTTGAAATCATCCTTGTTGACGGAGGCAGCACTGATCACACGCAGGCAGTGGCGAGCGCCTTTTGCACCGCAACGCCCAATGCTCGTATCATAAGAGCGCCGACCGGACGAGCACGGCAGATGAACGAGGGAGCGAAAGCCAGCCGCGGAGCAGTTCTACTTTTCTTGCATGCCGATACACAGGTGCCGAACGACGCTCCTCGGATCATTGAGTCGGCGCTCACGGACCCGGCAGTTGTGGGAGGGCGATTCGATGTCCGATTCGACACTTGTTCCGGCTGGGGACGCATCCTCAGCACATTCATGAACTGGCGTTCTCGCACCAGCGGCATCGCCACAGGCGATCAGGGCATCTTTGTCCGTCGCCACACTTTCGAACAACTTGGCGGATTTGCTGACATCCCGTTGATGGAAGACATCGACTTCAGCCGAAGACTCAAACGAGCCGGATCGACTGCGGCACTCCGCCAAACAGTCAAGACCTCATTTCGCCGCTGGGAGCAGCAAGGCCCGCTGCGAACCATCCTCCTGATGTGGACCCTACGATTTCTCTATTGGGTTGGCGTCACCCCTCATCAGCTCGCAAACTGGTATCGGATCGTGAGGTAACACGTGGCAACTCCTCGCCCTCAACCCTCAACCCTCAACCCTGCATTAATTGTCTTCGCCAAAGCGCCTATCCCGGGCCAGGTGAAGACGCGCCTCTGCCCGCCTCTGACTCCAGACGAAGCCGCCACGCTCCATGGCAGTTTTGTCATCGATACGCTTGAACGAACAAAGCTCACTGCGACACAACTCAAATTGCAGTTTGATCGTTACCTGGCCTGTGCACCGTCTTCCACGCATGTATTTTTCAAAATTATGGAAGAGAGACATGGCGTGAAGGTCATCGATCAAGTCGGTGACGACCTTGGTGCACGTATGAATCAGGCCTTCGACGTACTATTCAAAAAGGGATACCGACAAGTTCTGATCATTGGAACCGATGTGCCGACCCTTCCTCTTGATTACTTCAAACAAACGCTTACCCTGCTGGACAGCCATGATCTCGTGCTGGGCCCGGCCCTTGATGGCGGTTATTACCTGATTGGCCTCAAGCGGATGGCTCCGGAACTCTTCGCCGACATTCCGTGGTCGACTGATCACGTCCTGAAACGCACACAAGAGAACGCTGTCACCCTCGGACTGAAAGCGGCGTTGCTTGAACCATGGCGTGATGTGGATAGGGTGGAAGATCTGCAGGCCCTCATTGAGGCCAATATTGCCGATAGCAAGAAGCCAAAGAACGACCGAACGTTTTCAAATCGTACCGCTGGAGTGCTGGAAACACTCGCCAAGCGGCTTCGTTCAAGAGCATAATGAAGCAGACACAACTGTAGAGGAGAGATGGATCAACAGGTCGCACTCATTACGGGCGGAGCAAAAGGCAT